>Ga0126343_10000079_pt1 | contig 26378 bp, 17 predicted proteins | sample Cyp2metagenome_FD_92531 | JGI IMG/M metagenome (GOLD analysis project Ga0126343, IMG submission 92531) | Coral microbial communities from Lord Howe Island, Old Settlement Bay, Australia - Cyphastrea 2 metagenome | ecosystem: Host-associated > Invertebrates > Cnidaria > Coral ...
ACTACCTTAACTCTGGTCTCACTCCCACTATCCCCGTTAACCATGTTTATTAAACGCTCTGCCATCCAAAACTGCGGCTTAAGCACGCATCTACCAATATCTATGGGATTAACGGTTCCGGTTTCCATTTCAAGTATGAAATTACTCTTATGACAGTCATCATGCACTATGCCCAATGAATGCATTTTGTTTATTGCGTCGTTGTAGCCATCCACTACGGATGGTACCAGAGGATGTCCTAACTCTTTTAGGGAAATGCCCTCTATTTTACTCATACGTAAATAGTGTTTTTCATTGACAGTAAAGACCTTGGCACTACCTGCGCCGTAGAACTTGTTAAAACAAAATTCCTCTTCCTTAAGTCGCTTTAAACAGTCATCAGTATCATTATTGAATGCAACCTTAATGACACGGTCTTCATTGCTCGTGTCTTCATGTACGTCAGCGTGTACACCACCGGCTATCCTGCTACCTATATGATCTGGCTTAAAAGGATCAGGGATTACTGATGCGGCAGCCCCTTGTGCTACCCACGCCAGCGTCCCCCCACAGACCAGGGAAGCGTCATGCACAACTTCAATACGCCGGCCGGATGGTCCGTTAAACCGGTTTATGTAATCTGCAGCTTTTTGTAATTGGCCAATGCTATTGCAGTTCTTTATATCTACGGGATTTATTTCTTGATTAACCAAATCACAAAGGAGATTTTCAGGTTTCGTCATATCAGCATGAACGATACCCAATGCAAGAAGTCGATCAACCATACTATTGAGGGCAGGAGCAAACTCCCCCCTCTCTTTCGAAGTTAAGCTATTTATGGGCTCGCCCGTCACTTTCTTCATGTGTATGTGGTGCGTACCACCAACAGTTATTACTGTTGCACTACCAGGCCCGTAGTACTTGTTGAACCACATAGCTTCTTCCTCCAAAAGCCTGCGAGTCTCTGTGCCGCCCTTATGCATCGATTTGATGACCCAAGCAGGGTCCCGCTTATCCTGGTAAATCTCTGAGTTAGCCCCTCTTGTGAAAATACACCCACGACGTTTCTCAATCGAGAAAGGCGGTGGTGTGGTGTCCGGCCTTACCACTATTGGCTTAGGAGTGAGAACTACAGGCGGTGGAAGCACAGCAGCTCTGGCCTTTAACCAGTCGTGCACCTTCTGCGATTTGGGTGTCACAGAGGGGGGTATCTTTGCTGATGAAGGTTGGTTACGACGTTTCTCAATTGAGAAAGGCGGTGGTGTGGTGTCCGGCCTTACCACTATTGGCTTAGGAGCGAGAACTACAGGCGGTGGCGGTGGAAGCACGGCAGCTCTGGCCTTTAACCAGTCATGCACCTTCTGCGATTTGGGTGTCACAGAGGGGGGCATCTTTGCTGATGAAGGTTGGTTAGTAGACTGTGACGTTGTGATTGCCTGAGGTGGTTCAATCTGCGGTGATGGTGGAGGTACAGCAGTTCTGTCCTTTAGCCAGTCATGCACCTTCTGCGTTTTAGGCGCCACACGGGGGGGCAGCTTTACTGATGAGAAATGGTTAGACTGTGGCGTTGTGGCTTCCTGATGCGTCGTCTGGCGCTCAGGAAGTTGTGCAGGTGGTGATGACACAAATAATGGCCTGGAAGTGGCCCCCGCGACCCCACGAACAAGTGATCCTACTGGCAATCGTGCTGTTGTTCTTGACCTTGTGATCGAGGATGCAGCCCGAGCACCGGTGAAAACTAGCGGCAATCTCGCGGTAGGACGACTACCCCTGAGCACCGCTAAACTCGGAATCCGCAACATCTACAGTCTACCCAATAAAAAATCTTCTAACGGTACAGGGATAAAACCGCCATAGCTACTCGTAGTTATCGAATTCTTTTTTCAAATTGGAACATCCGTAAATAATCGCACCATGCCCCCCCCACCATGATTAACCGGAGCAGAGCGACCGCTTGTGGCTGGCAATCACCTTCAAGCCGATCCTCGCCTCGCACCCAACACGCTGGACTCCTTTGTTTTTTGGTCAAACCAGCCCTGATCTCAGGTGCTTCGTCCAGTCTTTTATTCGCTTTCTTTCGACGGGAACGAGGGGAGCAAGAGACAGAGAGCCGCGCCGGGGCAGCCGTTGTTGCTGTTAGCGGCAAGCGCTGCGCCACGTCTGGTCAGTGATGCGGAGGCTCTCGATCTGAATATTGATGGCAATGGCATATGAAAACCTGAAATTGCTCATGGTAATCAACAGGTTGCCGTAACGGTATGCGGAGAAACCAAGCGAAGAGTTATTTATGACCAACATAAGCCTATCTTTTTGTTTTTAAAGTGCTTTTACGGCAATATAGCGACAAGTCAAAAAGGTAGTACAGATGAGAGGGCTAACTAATTTAACCAACTGGTTCCGTGGTAACCGAACTACAAGGTCGGGCGATGGTGCGTAGGGTAACGAGCAACGAGGGCGGGTTTCCGGCGGTGCCGCCAGCTCACCCATGGCCCAAGCTGCCAGTGGGCCTCCTGAGGGCTCACCAGTTCCACCGGGTGGCATCCGAGCCATTCCCGAACCCACACCATCGGGTGGCAACGGAGACGATCAGGTGGATGTCGGTTGCACCCGGCGTGGCATTCGTGGAAGGGGCCAACACCCGGGCCGATCAGGAGATCCCAGGCTTCAGGATGTACCGCCGCCTCCGAGTGGGAGACCGCCCGTACCTCAAACCGGGGGTCAACAGCCGGGCAGATCAACGGCCCCCCGGCTTGACGATGTGCCACCGCCTCCGAGAGGGAATCCACCCCCCAGACCTCATCCGGCTGATTATCTGGCATTTTTGTCTCGGCGATCGACCGCTGGCAGAAACGCGGCACCTCATAATGCCAATCCGCCGCCCTACAGCGAACACCCACCGCAGCCAAGTAGGAGATCGCCCATACCTCAAACCGGGGGTCAACAGCCGGGCAGATCAACAGACCCCCGACTTGACGATGTGCCACCGCTTCCGAGAGGGAGTCCCCCCCCAGACCCAATCCGTTTAATTATCTGGCATTTCTGACCCGGCGATCTTCCTCTCGATCCGGCACCGCCACGGCTGGACGCCCGCAGCCTCCGGGTAGGCAGCCACACACGGTTAATACGCTCGATTATCTGGCATCGAGGAGCTTTTTGGCTCGGCCAGCTCCCCCTGTTGCAACTCCACCGCCGTACACTGCAGATCCGCCGCCGCCGTACAGTGAAACTCCGCCACCCCATAGAGGAAACCCGCCACCGTACAACGAACAACCACCATCTAACAGTGGAAACCCATCGTCAGGCAGTGAAAACCCGCCACCGTACAGCGAGCAACCGCCACCCAACCAATAACTTGCAAACATTCCCGTCTCTTATCAGGGCGGGAATGGATGAGTCCATCAAAGTAGTAACCATTGCATTGCACATCACCGATCTGGCTGTGATCACAATGCAGCAGAAGGCTGAGAACCGTATGGCTTATCTCTGCGGTATCCTCAAGAACAAATGGAGTGAGAAGCTCTCCGACCGGAGCTGGACAAAAATGACGACTGGGACCAGCTCCCCGGAATACATCAAGAGCCAAAAAAACCAACTTGCTGACAAACAAGCAATTCAAGCTATAACGTATCTCAACTTTTCACGTTATTAACTCCTCTGTGGGCGAGGAGTTCGCAGGGACAACATGCAAACTGTATGTGGGAACAACGGGAGAGGAGGGTCGGCAAGCCCTGAGCCAAGGGAGGAAGCGCACACAAAAGCGTCAGACAGGGCAACATCGGGTCAATGGACCGTGCAATCTCACCCACCTGAAAACTGGCTGGCAAGAGTCTGGGAGCGCTATTTCCCGAACACAGCCTTTCCAGACAGGAAGGTCAGCACAACTAGCCAGCCACCGGGCTACCAACGATTCCGGCGACTCGGTTTTGGCTCAGCCGGCCCAGTCGATCTGGCTTACCAATCAGCGGAATGCCCAAAAAATGCAACGTCAGGCCAGAACCATCAATCGGATGATCTATTCGACCTGGATGCGCTAATAATCAGATTTGAGCAAGCTGTCGAATGGGAAGAACAGCGCCCAAGGAAAGTACCCGGTATTCGCAGAGTCGCCGAGCGGAACGCACCCGTAGTGCATAATTGTGCAAAGCTCCTGGCCAGAAAAACGTACGCAATGCGGGCAAGCAGCCCTTCGGAAAATACCGAGTACCGACTGCTCAACCGATTAAGCCACGTTAATATCATCAAGCTGGTAGATTATGGAGTCACAACTGAAGGCTTTTTGGCCGGCTATAGCAAGCTGTTGCGCATCTCTTTGCTGACAGAATCCGGTATTGCCAATCTCAAAACCGTGGCACGCAAAGCTCAACCGTTGCCTGTCCGGGATATCGCCCACCTCATGAAGGGTGTACTGGCCGGGGTAAAATACCTGCACGACCACCGGATTATCCACCGTGACCTGAAACCTGAAAACGTCGTGCTGATGCCCGATATGACCACCAAGCTGATTGATCTTGGCTCTGCCATAGAGTACTGCGATGGTGTTGAGCAGATTGAAAACCGATTTGCCGGAACACCTCGCTACACCGCACCTGAGATCATGGCCTGTGGCAGACGACAGCTGCTCACCTTTGAGCAGCTGCAGAAAGCGGATTACTGGGGGATTGGCTGCATACTCTACGAACTGGCGACCGGTGAACAGTTGCTTCACAAACTCGCGATAGAAAATATTAACGACTGTCTCAATGAGCGGATCGCTGTTGTCGCGCCAGAGGGCTGGAATGAAAAGGATGTGCTGGATATTCGAGAATGCCTTGGTGAGCTGCTTAAGCTGGACTCAAAACAACGACAAACAACACGACTGGAAGCCTTTTTGATCGCCCTTCAGTAGTGGTATCTGACGCTGGCAATCAGTAGTGCGTCGTCAGAGGGCTTATAGACAGAGCGGTACTCGTCGTTTAGCCGCCGTGATCTGTACCCCGATAAACCGTACCATGCCGGCAGAGCTCACACAGCAGCACTTGACCCGCACCTAAAGGAAGCGGGTTTGTGCCTCAATTTCGATCAAAGCCCAGTCCCGGAATGCTGTGAATAGTACACACAAGAGAGGAACTTTTGTTATGAAGGCATAGTCTTAGCCTCAAATTGCCGTCAAACAACCTGGAAATCCAATGGATAGCGCCAATAATTTCCGGACTTTTGAAGCTGCTTCTGATGGTTTCATGGGAATTGCATATCGAAGTGGTGCAACGGAGCATCCGTTACACCTTTCCGGTATTCCTATTCAGACACCGGCTCCTCCTTTACCTGTTTATCTCGGTCAATTGAATGAGAGCCAAAATGATTCTCATGTTGCGAGACGATTGAGTGAATTTCGTATTACCCCTCCAACAGAAGCTGTTGTTATTGGTTTTGAAAAATTAGATCTTCCTGTTATACCAGACTCAGTGCTTAATGAGTTCATACCGTACAATCCTAATGAGGGATACGTTGACGATTTATTATCAACGCTAAGTGATTACCAGTTGGATCGGATACGTTTATCAGAAAACGAATCTGAGAGTAGGCGGCCAACACTAGCCAATCTTTCGAATCCGGATTATCACTTAACTCGTCTTCCCGCAGAATCATCTAATCCACAAGATGCACGATCAGTCGCTGTAGTTAATCCGCCAACCCTGCGACAAACCATCAGTGACGATCCAACGAACTCAGCAACAATGGTTAACGATAAATCTTCACAACCGAAGCGCCGAAGTGAGCGCTACCGAAATAATCCCGCTTCCACAGAGCGTCTGAGGGAGTGCCTGAGAGAGCTTCGCAAAGGTTCCAATTACGTAGAGCATCGAAGGCAGCCTGGCGAAAATCCCGATTACCTGGATCGTCGAAGGGAGCGCCAGAGAGAGCGCCAGAGAGAGCGCTACCATAATGATCCCGTTTTCGCCGAGCGCCAAAGAAAGCGCCAAAGAAAAATCCAAAAAGAGCGGCGAAGAAATCGTTGCAAAGATCACACTTACACTAAGGACCCGAGCAACATGGAAAAGAAGCAATCCTCTACGGCTTGCCCGCCCCCCCTTGGCCTCCTCCCACCAACAAACCTGACGGCCGTGATGGGGTTTTCCACATAAAAGAGAGCGTCGCAAAGCCCCTGATTATGCAAAGCACGAAAGAGAGTACGAGAAGAAACGCAAAGAACCATCCGACCTGTCACATTCAGAATCAGTGATCAGCCTGGTTAACCGAGATCGGGGACGAGTCAGGATTATACCTGACAAAACCCACGAAATAGGGGTCAGGCTATGTTGGGCGTAGCCGACCCACTTTGTAATCGCCGTTTCCTTTAGGAATTGGGAACGATCCATAAAGCCGGTCTGGGCCTCTTTTCCTCCTTGCCACTCGTTTCGCTCTTCAACTCCTCAATCATGGAAACGGAAGGAGGGAGTTTTGCAGCAAGATATTCCCCCTCTACCCTGCAATAGATCCCGAAGTCGTAGTGGTATTTGGGCTTGTGGCTCCAGAAATAGCAGCCGCAGCGGGAGTCAACGGTAAAGTATTTTGCCCATGAGGGACGTGTGGCCATCATGTAGTTCCTGGCCGCATTTGTCAGCATTTGCATAGCGTTTGCTCTTGGTTGGACAGGGAAGTTCCGGGGTTCATTGAAACCCAGCCAGCTCAGTTGTTGTTTGGTGGAATGAGTGCTTTCTCGAATATGACCGTTAGGTCAGAAAATGCAGAATAGTCTAAATTGGGTGATCACAATATGAGTAAAAATCGGCACAGGAGCGCGGCCAAGACTCAGCGACTGGTTAACCGAAGCGGAGCGACCGCTTGTAACTGGTAGTCCCCCAAGCTGATTTTTCCGATACCCAACACGTCTGGCACCAGGCAGACTTTTGCTTTTGGCCTGCCAGAACAATCAAAAAAAGAGGTCACTTCAGTTCAGTGGCCACAACGATTTTTTTCCTCGCGCACGCGCGCATCGTTGTAGTTACTCTTAACGACTCTTCTCTTTTACCCTCAAAATGGCATTTGAGTCTGATCCTTCAATTGCCAGTTGGTTGGCATCACAAAGCCCATGTTTTGCAGCAGTCGTCCACCGGCAGCCAGAACCCGGTAGCGGGCGTAGGCTTCCTGATAAACGGCAGAGGTCAAACTGATGCTGGACTGGAACAGCTCGTTCTCAGTATCAAGCAAGTCAAGCAAGGTTCTTTTGCCAATATTAAACTGCTCACGATAAGCGTCTACTGTCTTGCGACTGGCATTTTCATGAAGTAACAGGTATTCGCGCTGTCCGCTGGTATATTCAAACGCTGCCCAGGCAATGCGCATACGCTCTTCCACATCCCTCATGAGCTGGGTCTTTTCGGAACGACTCTCTTCGGCCTGATAGGCACTTTCCAGCAGCCGTGCCTTGTCACTACCGCCATTGAACAGGTTGTAACTGAACCTGAGCATGGCCACGGTTTCCATCACATCACCCGACGGCCCTTCAATAGCACCGGTCCAGTTCTGGTCCAGCTCGGCATCCAGCGACGGAAGATAGCTGCCTTTGCGCGATGAGTAAGTGGACTCGGAAGACTCAATGGCTAACTCAGCGGCTTTTAAATCGGGATGATTTGCCCAACCCTGTTTGATGGCAGAAGCCAGGTCCGCAGGCATGCGCAAATGGGCAAAGCCGGGGAACTCCAGATCCATCGGGCTATAACCAACGATTGCCCGATAGCTACTCTCGGCATCCACCAGGTTATTTCTGGCATTGATTAAATTGGCATTAGCCCTGGCTCGCCGACCCTCTACCTGAATCAGGTCAGAACTGCGAGCCACGCCCTGACGGGTACGTTGCTCAATCTGGTCGAAAATCTCGTCGTGCAATTCCAGATTTTCTTCGGCCAGCTCCAGCAGGTCCTGGCGCTCAAGCACTTCCAGATAGGCGTCAGTAATCTGTAAGGCCAGGTCTTCAAGGGTGGAATACAGTCGCCACTGTTCCGCCTGTGTGTCTTTCCTGGCACTATCAACATTGTTCACCGTACTAAAGCCATCAAACAGGTTCTGCTTAAAAGAAAGGGATGCTTCCTGACGGTCAATACGGGTCTCTTCACCCGGCGCCTCAGAGTCTTCCTCAGATCGTTGCTGTCCGATACCACCAGAAAAATCAAGCGTTGGCCAAAAAGCGGCGGCCGCAATGCCGATACTGGCCTCTTCGGCCTTCAGTCGGCTCAATGCCACTTTTGCTTCAGGGTGAGCAAGCAATGCTTTGGAGACGGACTCTTCGAGAGTTTCAGCCAGGGCCTGCGTGTTCCATATCAGCAAACTGGAAAACACACCGGTCAAAATAAGGGGAAAACGATTCATGGGTATCCCTATCTCTTTTCATACCGAGATTTATTACCAAGATACATCGCCTCTTATAACGGGCACTTTATAGACAGCGGTAAAATATTTGCGCACCCGTGCTCGCGCTTCTGGTCAGCAAGAACCGACTTGTGATAAAAAAGCTAAAAGCAATCCACGCATTGAGCAGCCGAGACCAGCAAGTGCAGCACACCTGAAAACTGCATTTGACCAATAAAAAAAGGCAACGAAGGGTACCACCCCCTGAAAACAAAAATTACAACGGGCCGGGGTCAAACTGCCAACAACAATTAGCCCAAATCTATGGCGATGCCCCCCCTGAAACAGCCATGATAATTTTTGCCAAGGGCCACCAGAAGAAACAAAAAAAGCTTGAAATAAGGGGATACAATGAATAACACCACCCCAAAACTGACTGATCAGCCAATTCAGCAGTCAAAACGTTGGCAGGGCATCGGCTTTTTACTGCATGGCCTGCACTATGTTGTTGCGGCTGACTCTGTTACCGAAATCATCCCGCACCCCAAAACCACAGCACTTCCTGGCGCCAGCAACTGGATTAAGGGCATTGCTAACGTCAATGGGCGTCTTGTGGCCATTATCAGTCTCGGTGGGTTTATTTCCGGTATTGATGACAGCAGTCCTGATAACCGTGTTCTGGTCATCCCCAACCACGAGCTGGCCATCGGTTTAGTGGTCGATGAAGTGACCGGCATAAAACAGTTCAGCGCTGATAAATACGCCCGGCAAACACCGCTGTCAGTCCCACCAAACATGCAGCCATTTACCCAAGGGGCCTACGATTCGCAGCATATCGTCTTTAGCGTTGAACGATTTCTGGGTAGCGAACAATTTCTAACAGCCGACGCCGGATTTTGATTCAGGGAACAGACCATGACAGGCAAACAAACAAACAGCGAGCCGGGCAGCAGCGCGGCCATGATCGCCTCAATCACCATGCTGGTGCTATCCCTTCTGGTCATGACCGGCAGCTTTATCCTTAATATGGAGCAGGTCGGGCTATCCCACGGCTATGCCCGTAATGCCGGGGACCTGCAAGTGCTTTCCCAGCAAATTGCCAACCACGCTGCCGGGGCGGTCGCCGGTGAAGAAGAAGCGTTCTCCCTGCTGCAAGAAGCAACGTCATCGTTTGACCAATACGCCAGTGATCTTGATGGTGCCAGACTATCCCTTTTGCCCTTGGCTGACACCGATATACCGGCCGGGCAAATCGCCGGTGTAATTGCCACTTGGTCAGAGATGAAAACTGAGGCACAAACCATTCTGGCCACTGAGGAAGCCATCTTATCCCTGCATGCCCTGAGCGCTACGCTCAACGAAACGGTGCCTCAGTTGCAGATCGAGTACGACGAAGTGGTCTCAATCCTGCTTGATAGCGGCGCACCTGCTGATCAGGTCGCCCTGGCCCAGCGCCAACCCTGGCTGGCCGAACGCATCATGAGCAACGTGGCCAAAGTGCTTGACGGGGGCGAAGACGCCGTTATGGCCGCAGACAGCTTTGGGCGGGATACCAAACTGTTCGGCCGGGGGCTTAGCGGCATGCTCCAGGGCAACCCAACCATGGGTATCAGTCGGATTACCAATGAGCAGGCCACACAGCGGTTGATCGAGATCGCCGAGCTGTTTGTCTTTGTGGATCGCACCGTTGAGGAAATACTGGAAGTATCGCCAGAACTGTTCCAGGCCCGCCAGGGCGTGGATGTTATTTTTGCCGATGCCCGGCAACTGCTGCAGCAAACCTCGGTACTGGCAGACACTCTTACCGACGCCAATCAAATCGCGCTGAATCTGACCATGATCATTGCCGGCAGCCTGTCGCTGCTGTTTCTGCTGCTGAGCGCCATCACCGTTAACCGCCGCTTGCAACAGAAGGCACCGCAACCAGAACAACAGAACAGCCATACCGAAGCCAGTGAAGCAGAGAGCGCTCCCGATCCACAGGCCATTGCCCAGCTGTTCGATGAAGCGCAGGACGATCACACCGAAGCTGCCCAATCATGGACTGCCCCCGGCAGTGACAAACGAACCGTCAAAACCCTGGTAAACGACGACTTCCTTGACTCTACGGCCGAGCAACTGCAAGCCCTGGCCCAAACCATTGACCAGACGGCAGACAAAGTGGATAACGCCGCCCGGGAAACCCAGGCAACCGCCCGGCTATTGGCCGAAGCCTCAGATCATCAGGCCCGGGAAATCAGCGCCACCGCCGAATCGGTTAACCAGATAGTCCAAGCCATTAACCAAGTATCCAGCCAGGCGACGGAGTGTGTTGAGGCGGCTGAACGCTCTGGGCAGATCGCTGCCAACAGCAGTTTGGCAGTGCACGGCTCACTCAGCGGCGTAGATGCCATGCACACTCAGATGCAGGAGGCGACCGAGTGGCTTAAGCGCCTGGGTGGCTCATTCCGGGAGATTGCTGAGCTGGTGGCACTGATCAACGACATTGCCGATCAGACCAACATTCTCTCACTCAATGCCACCATTCAGGCTTCTATGGCCGGTGAGGCCGGTCGGAGCTTCGCCTCGGCAGCCGACGAGGTGCAGCAGCTCACTGAACGGGTGGCAACCGCCACCCGGCAAGTGGGCACGCTGGTGGCCAATATCGAGAGCGATGCCGGCGCCGCAGTCAACGCCATGGAGCAAAGCTCGTCCGAACTGGCCCGGGGGAACCGCCTGACCGGCGACGCCAGCACCGCCCTTAAGGAGGTCGAGCAGAGCTGTAGCCGTATGACCGTCCTGATCCGTGAGGTTGCCCAAGGGGCCAGGGAGCAGGCCCGGTCGGCCGCCGCCGTCGCCAGTCGCATGGAGTCCATCGGTAATATCGCCACCCAGACATCGTCAGGAACCCGGGCAACGGCCCAGTCCATCGGTGAGTTAGCCGGCATGACCACCGATATGCGCCGGTCCGTTATGAGCCTGAAGTTGCCGGCAACGGGAGCTTACCATGAGTGAACAGCAAGAGCATTTAGACACCGGGCTGATCAGTGGTGCCATCGCCAGAGCCCAGCGTGGCCTGGAGCAGGTTACCGCCGATGCTGACGGTCAGACACTGCTTAATCACTGCCGGGCAGATATCCAGCAAATTCACAGCGCCCTGCCGGCCCAATCCCCTGCCCGCTCGCTCACCAGGGCCATGCTGCCTGTGCTCGACAGCCTGATGGCTAACCTGCAAGGGGTGGCGGACGAGCACACCCGAAAACAACAGGCCAAGCTGATCGCAGCGCTAAAACACTTGCCAGCCTGCATTGTCTCCGGCGCTGACAGCCAGTTGCCAACATTACTCAAAGAATTGCGACAGCTGCAAAGAGGGCCGCAAAAAAACTGGCGGATGCCGGGATTGATCACCTCCGGCCTGGTACCTGACTATCTGCAACCGACGACAGACACAGCACCTATTGAGCAGTCTCAGCTAGAGACGCTTCAGGATAGCGGCTTTGCTGCAACGGTCCGGAAAATACGCCAGAAGTATCAGCTCTGTCTGGCCAGCGTGATCAGAGGCAGCCAGCGCCAGGAACAGCTGGCGGTCATTGGCAAGCTCTTTGCCAAACTGCAAAACCTCTGTTGGGATTCCCCCCTGTCGCCCCTCTGGGAAGCAGGCAACGCCTTTTGCCAGGGCTTGCAAGAAGGAACCATTGCCCTTGATAACGAGGCCATCCGGTTGCTCGGCGATATTGATCATGAGCTGCGCTATCTGGTTGATGAGGAGACAGCGCGACTGAATAATCCACCACCACAGACGCTGTTTGCCCTTATGTTGCAACGGCTCAGGGAGGCCGACAGCAACAACCCTCTGATTCTGTCAATCCAACAACGTTATACCTTGCAGGAGACCAAAGAGCAGGAGGCCAAAGAGCCACCCCGCCCAACCAAGAAGAAAAAACCACACTTCATTTCAAGGCAGAAAGCACCAGCCGACAACAGCACCTCAGACTGCTCAGAAGGTTTCTGCCCACAGTCCACCTATGAAATATTTGCCGCCCAGACCACCGAGGTAGTGCAACAGCTGGCTACCGAGCTGCCAAAATGGCGCTGTGATTTTACCGACCAGGTGGCTGCCAGCCGAATCCGCAGAGCCTGCCACTCGCTTAAAGGCCATGGACGCATTATCGGTGCCGATGTGATCGGTGAGCTGGCCTGGTCACTGGAAAACATGCTCGACAGCGTGATCAATGGCACCATTACCGCCAGTGAAGCCATGGCCGACTTACTGGATGACGTTATTACCATGTTGCCGGAGCTGGTCCACGATTTTGTCGATAACAGCCAGCAGCTGACACCAGAAGTGTTGATGTGCATGGAGAAAGCTGACGCTCTGGCCGCCGGAGATCATTATGATTTTGATGATGAACCGGAAGATATGGATGATCTTCAGGACTCACCCATGATGTTTGGCCATGTGGTGGCTGCCCCTGAAGAAGATAATGAGGCAAAGGCTGCGGCACAAACACCCCTGCAAACCGTTCAGTCCGCAACGGACGAACTGCACTGGCTAAGCAACGCTGCCGACCACCTTACCCACTGGATTGACCGTATCCCTCCTGCCGAGCTGCAACAGTGTCAACAAGAGCTCAAGGCCGTGGTAGAGAATGCCCACAACCTTGAGCAGCACGAACTGGCACAGCTTGGTGATGTGTTGCTGGATATCTGCGTCTATCTGGAAACTTACGAAGGCAACCTGCCAGCGCAACTTCTGGTGCCCCTTAACGACGGCTTTACCACCTTGCTGGCGATGATCAATCAGGAGGGACAGGCTTCACCCCAAGGGGTTTTTGGCGGGCTTTGTGATGCCCTGGAATCATTACTGCTTGGCCAGCCCGTTAATGGCAGCCCCATCCCTGAGCCCGTTCCCCAGTCGGCCCCGGACGAGTTGCAAGAGCCATCAGCCAGCATTCCCCTGCCCGACTACCTTGGACACAACCACCCCGGGCAGAGTGACACCAGAACGCCCGTCACCACGCTGGCTGATAAACCGGCAATAGACACACCACAGGAGCTGCCATCACCGGCCAGAACGGCACCAGCTCATGAGCTGATTCAGATTTCCACCCAGCGGCTCGAAACCCTGATCAACATTGCCGAAGAGTCCGGCATCAACCGCACCTGCATTGAGCAACAGCTCAGCGAAACCGTGCAGGCGATTGAAGAGATGAGCAGAACGGTGGTACGACTCAGAGAGCAGTTCCGCCGCCTTGATTGTGAGATACAGACCCATCCACAGAGCAGTGAAAACCCACAACTGCCATTGCTGTCCAATTTACTGGCTGAATCCACCTCAGACCTGATGGAGCTGCACGGCATGTTGCAACAAAAAACCCGCACTGCCGGGATTCTGTTGCAGCAACAGGCCAGAACCCAGACCGAGCTGCACGAGTACCTGCTGAAAACCCGGATGGTTCCCTTTAACCAGCTGGTGCCCAGACTGCGCACCTTTGTCCATCGCATCTGTACTGAGTTGAACAAACCGGTGGAACTGCTGGTGCGCGGTGGCGAAGAGGCGTTGGACAAAACCACCCTGGAACAGATTTTGCCAACGCTGGAACACCTGCTGCGTAACGCCATTGACCACGGTATCGAAGACTCGGCAGACGTACGCCGCAAAGCCGGCAAACCGGCTGAAGGCCAGATCTCTCTCACCATTCACCGCGATGGCATGGCGGTGGTGGTGGCCCTTGCAGACGATGGCCGTGGCATTAACATCGGCGCAGTGCAGGCCAGGGCGGCAGCACAGCAACTGATCAGCCCCCATGAGCCGGTGGATATGAAGCGGGCCAGCAAGCTGATTATGCAACCGGGCTTCAATACCACCGCCAGCACAGCGCCTTTGTCGGCCATCGACCTTGAAATACGCCAGCTCGGGGGCAGCGTTGCGCTACATTCCGAGGCTGGACAGGGCACTCATATCACCCTGCGCCTGCCGTTTACCCAGTCCATCCATCGTGTCTTGATGGTCACTGTGGCCGGCAATCATTACGCCCTGCCCATGCACACCATTGATGAGATCACCATGATGCCAGCCAGCGAGCTGAGTGCATCCTCTGGCAGCCAGACCATTGATGCCAACGGTACGCAGTACCGGCTGATCCATCTTGGGGATCTGCTCGGCAACGCCAGGATGAGAGCCGCCAGAGGGCAACGTCCGGTGGTGCTGATACGCCGGGATAACGACCACATTGCCATTGAGGTGGATGCCATCGACGGCAGTCGGGAAATCATCAGCAAGAGCCTCGGTGCGCCATTCTCAGCTCTGACCGGCGTCACCGGAGCCACCATTGCCGGTGACGGTCAGGTGGTTATCATCCTTGACCCGCTGGCGCTTTACCACAAGCATCTGATCACACCCACAACACCTCAGCAACCCGACAGCAGCCATCTGGATGTGCAGGTGATGGTTGTGGATGACTCAATCACGGCCCGTAAGACAACCAGCCAGCTATTGGCCCAACATGGTTATCAGGTGATCACCGCCAGAGATGGTACGGAGGCACTGGCAGTGCTGGCAGAGCAGCAGCCGGATATTCTTCTGGTGGATACAGAAATGCCCCACATGGACGGCTTTGGTTTAGTCAGTGCGCTTCGGGATAATCCGGCACTGGCCCATCTGCCTGTAATCATGATGGCCGGCGAACAGCACCGCGCCCACGCGCTTGAGCTGGGCGTCAGTGAGTTGGTGGCAAAACCATTTCGGGAAAAACAGTTGCTGTCAGCCATTGAGTTGCTGACCGAACGGGTCGGCTGCTGAGCCGTCAACAGCCTTCTGCCTGACGGCAGAAGGCCTGGCACTACTGATAATCACCCCATAAATACTGCATCAGGGCAATAGCCACCACCGGCGCGGTTTCAGTGCGCAGCACTCTTGGCCCAAGGGCCAGGGCATGGAACCGGTGCTGCTCTGCCAGGGTAATCTCGGCAGCAGTGAGCCCGCCCTCCGGACCAATTAACAGTGATACCGATTGCGGCGGCTCGAAGCCACTGAGTTTCTGTTCGGTTCGATGATGCAGCACAAACCCCAAGTCAGTGGTGCGGCTCGCCAACCATTGTTCGATGGTTTGTGGCGGGTAAATGGTAGGCACCACATTACGACCGCACTGCTCACAGGCGCTGATGGCTATTTGTTGCCAGTGCCTGATCCGTTTATCAAGCCGGTCCCCATTCAGTTTGACTTCGCAGCGCTCACTCCACAGCGGCGTGATGGCGGTCACACCCGCTTCGGTGGCCTTTTGGATGGCGTAGTCCATGCGCTCGCCCCGGCTCAGGGTCTGACCCAGTTCGATCACCAGTGGCGACTGGGCATCACCGTCAATAACCGCTTGCAACGTGACCGTCACCGCTTTTTTGCTGACGCTGGCCACGGTTGCCTGCCAAGCGCCCCCCTGACCATTAAACAGCACCAACGGTTCGCCAGGCTGCATACGCAGAACCCGCCCCACATGGTTGGCAGCACTTTCCGACAACTCAACGGCGCTCCCAGCCTGAAGAGGCTGGTCAGAAAAGATTCGAGGATTTCGCATGGAATGATATCGAGGTGACACTGCAGATGGCCGGCATTATAAGCGCCGGAGCGGGGGGAAAGATAGAACCACGAGTTGCGTGAATGGCTCAGTTCAGGGGGATGCCAAGATTGTCACAGATACCCTGACACGGGCCGGCCTGGTTTAGCGTGTAAAAATGCAACCCCGGCACACCTTCTGCCAGAAGCTGCTCGCACAGCCGGGTCACCACGTCTTCACCAAACTGGCGAATGCTGGTGGTATCGTCACCATAGGCTTCGAGCTGTTTGCGAATCCAGCGAGGGATCTCTGCACCACAGGCATCGGAAAAACGCGCCAGACGAGCATAGTTGGTGATAGGCATAATGCCAGGCACCACAGGGATCTCAATGCCCATGCCATGGAGACGTTCAAGAAAGTAAAAGTAGCTGTCAGGGTTAAAAAAGTACTGGGTAATGGCCGAGTTCGCCCCAGCCTCCACCTTGCGCCGGAAGTTTTCCAGATCTCGCTCCATGGTCGGTGCCTGGGGATGCACCTCGGGGTAAGCCGCTACTTCAATATGGAAATGACTGCCGGTTTCACTGCGGATAAACGCCACCAGCTCATTGGCGTGGCGCAGGTCACCGCGCTCATGCCCCATACCAGAGGGCAAATCACCGCGCAGGGCAACAATGCGATCAATGCCCTGCTGGCGATAGACGTGCAATAGCTCACTGAGTTGCTCCCGCGAGTCCCCCACACAAGAGAGGTGAGGTGCGGTGGCAACCGACGTTTCACTTTGGGTAGAGAGCACTGTGGCCAACGTACCATCTCGGGTTGAGCCACCGGCACCGTAAGTAACAGAGAAAAACTCCGGCCGGTAACGGGCCAGATCAAGGGCACTGTCCACCAGCTTTTTGGCACCTTCGGAGGTCCTGGTGGGGAAAAACTCAAAACTGATGGCAACGGGATTATTAAGATTATTGGTGGCCATGATATTCACCAGCAGAGGCTTTATGACGGGGCCAAAGCCCCGTTCAGCACATTAGTATTTGTAATCCTTACCCTTGAAAGGGCCATCAACCGGCACATTGATGTAACCGGCCTGTTCCGGTGTTAGTCGGGTCAGGACGCCGCCAAACCCGGCCACCATATAGGCAGCAACTTCTTCATCAAGCTTTTTCGGCAGCACCGTTACGGCCAGCCTGGCCGGTTTTTCACTGGCAGGCAGATCGGCAAACCGAGCCTGGTAAAGATGAATCTGGGCCAGCACCTGGTTGGCAAACGAGCCATCCATGATGCGCGATGGGTGACCGGTGGCATTGCCCAGGTTCACCAGCCGGCCTTCGGCCAGCAGGATCAGATGGTCGTTGCCAGGGCCTCTGATAATCTTGTGCACCTGGGGCTTGATCTCCTCCCAGACCCAGTGCTCACGCATAAAGCCGGTATCGATCTCAGTATCGAAATGCCCGATGTTGCACACCACGCAGCCGCTTTTTAGCGCCTTGAGCATATGCCGGTCACAAACATGCACATTGCCGGTGGTGGTCACCAGCAGGTCGGTGGTGGCTAGCAGTTCCTTGTTGATGGCCGCTTCGGTGCCGTCATTAACGCCATTCAGGTAAGGCGACACCACTTCAAAACCATCCATACAGGCCTGCATGGCGCAGACGGGGTCCACTTCTGTGACCTTGACGATCATACCTTCTTGCCGCAAAGAGGCAGCGGAGCCTTTGCCCACATCGCCATAACCGATCACCAGCGCCTTTTTGCCCGACAGCAGATGGTCTGTGGCCCGCTTGATGGCGTCATTGAGCGAGTGACGACAGCCGTATTTGTTGTCGTTCTTGCTTTTGGTCACGGCATCATTGACGTTGATGGCCGGCACCTTCAGGATGCCTTTGGCCAGCATATCCAGCAGGCGATGTACGCCGGTGGTGGTCTCTTCAGAGATGCCGTGGATGTCATCAAGCAGTTGCGGGTATTTGGTGTGCAGCAGGTAGGTCAGGTCGCCACCATCATCGAGCACCATATTGGCGCGCCAGGGCTCTCCCTGACTGTCGAGGATGGTCTGCTCAATGCACCACCAGAACTCTTCTTCGGTTTCCCCCTTCCAGGCAAACACCGGAATACCGGCGGCGGCAATGGCCGCTGCGGCGTGATCCTGGGTGGAGAAGATATTGCATGAGGACCAGCGCACCTCGGCACCCAGGGCGACCAGGGTTTCGATCAGTACAGCGGTCTGAATGGTCATGTGGATACAACCCATGATCCTGGCCCCCTTAAGCGGCTGCTGATCACGGTACCTGGCCCGAATGGCCATCAGGGCGGGCATTTCACCTTCGGCAATCTCAATCTCTTTGCGCCCCCACGGAGCCAGGGAGATATCGGCCACTTTGAAGTCCGGCGATAGTTTTGTCTGTAGCTTGGGAATACGGGTTACCAAATCTGGGTTAGCGCTCATAAGTCATCTCATTATGCATATGAACCGAGTGAGCATTCAGCCTAGCAGCGAGCTAACTCTATATCAATAAATGTTGATATAGAGTTGTCAGGCACCACAAAAGCTGTCCATTGATGGTTTACGAGGCTGCCGCCTTTCTGAGCAGTTCTGCCTTGTCAGTCCGCTCCCAGGTGAACTCAGACTCCTCCCGGCCAAAATGACCATAGGCAGCAGTGGCCTGATAGACAGGCCGTTTGAGATCGAGCATTTTCACCAGCCCGCCGGCGCGCAGGTCAAAGTGTTCACGGACCAGCCCGACAATGCGCTCACTGCTGATTTTGCCGGTTCCGAAGGTATTGATGGCAATGGAGGTGGGTTCAGACACCCCAATGGCGTAGGAAACCTGAATTTCACAGCGCTCGGCCAGACCGGCAGCGACAATATTCTTGGCCACATAGCGCCCGGCATAAGCCGCCGACCGATCAACCTTGGACGGGTCTTTGCCCGAGAACGCACCACCGCCGTGGTGCGCCATGCCGCCGTAAGTATCAACAATTATCTTGCGCCCGGTCAGGCCGCAGTCGCCCACTGGGCCACCAATCACAAAGACGCCTGTGGGATTGATGTGATATTTGGTCTGTTCATGGAGCCAGCCTTGGGGGAAAACTGGCTTAATAATCTGCTCCAGCACCTCACGGCGAATCTCGGCCAGCGATATATCCGGCGAATGCTGGGTGGAGAGCACCACCGCATCCACTCCGGCAACTTTGCCGTGGTGATCGTAACGCATGGTGACCTGGCTTTTGGCATCAGGGCGTAGCCACGGCAGCACGCCATTTTTGCGCAACTGCGCCTGACGCTTGACCAGCTCATGGGCGTAGTGGATGGGTGCCGGCATCAGTACCGGCGTTTCGCTGTTGGCGTAACCGAACATCAACCCCTGATCGCCAGCGCCTTGCTCCCGTTCATCGGTTTCGTCCACACCCACGGCAATATCCGCAGACTGTTTGCCAATGGCATTGAGTACCGCCACGGACTCGCCATCAAACCCCAGGTCGCCGTGGTTGTAACCGATGCTCGTCACCACCCGCCGCACCACCTCTTCGATGTCAACATAGGTGCTGGTGCGCACTTCGCCGGCGACAATAACCATGCCGGTTTTTACCATGGTTTCAACGGCGACCCGGGCCTGGGGATCATCCTTGATAATGGCGTCCAGGATGGCGTCGGAAATCTGGTCAGCAATTTTGTCCGGATGCCCCTCAGATACCGACTCTGAGGTAAATAGCGAATACTCAGACATAGCCGTTGAACCCTCCTGCATGGAATGACTTCACCGGCCTCAACCGGCAAACGGACAGGTCAACGCCTTATTCGGGAAGAAAAAATCGCCTGACCTGAATCTGAAAACCGTTTCGCAGCCCCAGGTACTGGGACTCTCCCCCCATCAACCCGGCTTTGTCAGCCCACTGTGCCAGCTCCTGCGCGCTAAACCCCAGCCACAGATCACCGCAGGACTCACGTACCCAATCCTGATCGTGATGGCTAAGATCACTGATGAACAGACTGCCGCCGGGCTTGAGTAACCGACCAGACCACTTGAAAATATCCGCCGGGCTGGGCACATGGTGCAGCACCATATTGACCACAATGCAGTCGAACGCGCCGGTCATATTGCCCAGCGAGTGAATCTCCCCATGGGCAAAGGTGACATTACTGATCCCCCGCTCCTGAGTCAGCGCCCGGGCATAACTGAGCATTTTTTCTGAGTTATCCAGTGCATAAACCAGCTTGAAGCCACTGGCCAGAGTACCCAGAAACTCACCCTCACCCGGCCCCAGTTCCAGGGCCAGGCTGTGCTCCGGAAAGGTTGTGGCACCGATCAGGTCGGCCACCGTGTCGGCATACAGCTGATGTTCGGCAATCAGCTCCTGGTGCTGGCGAAACTCCCGGGCATTGCGGGCGAAAAAAGCCTGAGACAACTCCGAGCGCTGCTGGCCGAGCGCCTGCAACCGGTGGGCCAGTTCATCCGGCAGAGACAAACCATCAACCGCCTGAAACAGTGCCCGCACCACACCATCAAGATGCCCGTCCGCGGGGGGCAGGGCACGGCGGTAGAAAACCGTATTACCCTCTTTGCGCGTCGACACCAACCCCGCCTGCAACAGTACCTTCAAATGGTGGCTCATGGCCGGCTGGCGCACGGCAAACACCGCGCTGAGTTCCAGCACACTGATCGACTCTGTACTCAGAACCCTGAGAATCTGTAGTCTCAGCACGTCACCACTGGCCTTACTCAGGGAAGCCAGCCGCTTGAAAGCATCAGTCAATGCCAAATATCCTTGTTGCTATTTCCTATCCGGCGGTTGCCTTGCTTGCGGCAGCCGCGACGCTGAAGTCTAGCAAGGCGCAAAACCTGCATCAAAAAATTTTTATATGCCTGAAATAAACGCATCAAATCAAATCCCTGAACTATATTAACGCATCGCTTTATGACCCACGTCTGAGGATGTTGTGAAAGAGGCAGCCATGACCAGGGCAGATTCACATCATCGTTCGTGCTCAGTTTGTTGAAGTGGGATGGCACCGCCCTTTGACAAACTCAGAACGAACGGTACCCGGCGGCATCTTCCTGATTACCCTTTTTAGTGGGCGCGCACCGCTGCGCGCCTGTGGCCGTCGCCATCAGGAGGCAGAAAAGTAAGCTGCAATGAACAGACCCCTTGCCAAGAGTGCTGCCAACGGGGCGACCTCCATGCTCCGTCTGCAAATCGCCATGATGTCCTGCTGCACCCTCAACTTTGACATACTCTGGAATCTGAAAGAGTCGCTGCTGATCACCCGCCTCGGTGTCGAGGTGATTCCCTTTATCAAACTGGCCGTGGTGATGCCGGTGGCGTTTTTCTTTCTGGTCAGTTACAGCTTTCTGGCCAACCGGCTAAACAAGCGCACGCTGTTTGCCGTGGCCCTGATCCCGTTCCTGATCTGGATGCCGTTATTCTCCCTGGTGATCTATCCCAACCTTGACCGGTTTGCCCTGACCAGCGCCTTTGACCGGCTATCCCCGTTAATCCCGGAGCACCTGCAATACATTGTTGGCGTCATTTACTACTGGCCCCTGACCCTGTTCTTCGCCCTGGCTGAGCTGTGGGGCTCGGCGGTGATCTGCATTCTGTTCTGGACGGCAGTAAACGATTTCCACAATACCCAAAGTGCCACCCGGCAATACCCCCTGATCACTATGATTGGCAGCAGTGCCTCAATCATTTCCGGCCCACTGCTCTACTACTGCGTGGCCCGGGAGTTGGCCGCACCGGGCCATGGTTGGCAGGAGAGCCTGAAAACCCTGTCGTTGGTGTTTGTTCTGATTGGCCTGCTGATCCTGATCCTCAATGACTATTGCTACCGGCTGACCCCAAAAAAGCAGGGTGGCACCAGTCAGCGCCCAACCACCAGCCTGCCCCTGATGGCCAGCGCCCGTTACCTGCTTCGCTGCCCCTACCTGGCCAGCATTGCCCTGGTGATGCTGGCTTACTGTGTGGCCATCAACATGGTGGAGCTGGCCTGGAAAAGCCAGTTGGTGGCACAGTTTCCCGGTGAGGCCGACTACTCCATGTTCATGGGTAAGGTGGCGCTGATCAATGGCATTGGCAGCCTGATCTGCGGCCTGCTGACGCCAACGCTGCTGAACCGCAGCTGGTGGGCGGCAGCATTTGCCACGCCCATTATTCTCAGTGCCACCGCACTGCCTTTTTTTCTGTTGGCGCTCTCCCAGCAAGCTCAGGTGACCTTCTTGGGCATCTGCTGTATAGACCTGCCCATGGTGGGCTTGCAGATCGGTATGTACTGCCACGCGCTGGGGAAATCGGCCAAGCACACGCTGTTCGACGCCACCAAGGAGATCACCTTTATTCCTCTGGATGCTGAGCGCAAGCACAAAGGTAAGGCCGCCATTGAACTGGTGGTCAGCCGGGTCGGCAAATCCGGCAGCTCTTTTTTCCAACAGGTGCTTATTACCGTATGCGGTTCACTGAGCCTGGCCATGTCCTGGCTGGCAGCAGCCTTTATGCTCGCCATTGCCCTATGGCTGGTTGCCATCCGACACCTTGGGCGGCACTACCACGAACGCCACGCACAAACCGATCACTGAGAGGTCGCGCCATGCGCGGTGTTTTCAGTTCAAGCCTGAAGGCTTAGAATGGCACCCGAACTAACCAGACCGGATACCCAGGAGTCCCCATTCCCATGTCTTCTCGCCGCGAGCTTGCCAATGCCATCCGTGCCCTCAGCATGGACGCCGTCCAGAAAGCCAAATCCGGTCATCCGGGAGCCCCCATGGGAATGGCGGATATCGCCGAAGTGCTGTGGCGTGACTATATGAATCACAACCCGGCCAACCCCCAGTGGGCGGATCGTGACCGGTTTGTCTTGTCCAACGGTCACGGCTCAATGCTGATCTACTCTCTGCTGCACCTCACCGGCTACGACCTGGGCATTGATGACCTGAAAAACTTCCGTCAACTGCACTCCAGAACGCCCGGGCACCCTGAGTACGGTTATGCGCCCGGCATTGAAACCACCACCGGTCCGCTCGGTCAGGGCATTGCCAATGCCGTTGGTATGGCCGTAGCGGAAAAAACACTGGCGGCGCAGTTCAACCGCCCGGGGCACGACATCGTCGACCACTACACCTACGTCTTTATGGGCGATGGCTGCATGATGGAAGGCATCTCCCACGAAGTGTGCTCCCTGGCCGGCACCCTGGGTCTGGGCAAGCTGATTGCCTTTTACGATGACAACGGCATTTCCATCGATGGTGAAGTGGAAGGCTGGTTCACCGACGATACTCCGGCCCGCTTTAGCGCTTATAACTGGCATGTGATTCCGGGTGTTGACGGTCACGACGCCGAGGCAATCAAGGCCGCTATTGAGGCCGCCAGAGCTGAAAAAGACAAGCCAACCCTGATCTGCTGCAAGACCGTCATCGGTTTTGGCTCGCCTAACAAAGAGGGCAAAGAGGAGTGCCACGGCGCGCCACTGGGTGATGACGAGATCAAACTGACCCGCGAGCGCCTTGGCTGGCAGTATGCTCCCTTCGAAGTGCCTGATGAGCTCTACAACCAGTGGAACGCCAAAGCCGCAGGGGCCGCCAAAGAGAGTGCCTGGAATGAAATGTTTGCCGCTTACCAGACGGCCCATCCAGAGCTGGCGGCAGAATTTACCCGTCGTCTGAAAGGTGAATTGCCAGCTGACTTTGCCGCCAGGTCCGATGATTACATCAAATCCTGCCAGCAAGCGGGTGAGAATATCGCCAGCCGCAAAGCGTCCCAGAACACCCTGAACGCTTACGGGCCGGTGCTGCCCGAACTGCTCGGCGGTTCTGCTGATCTGGCTGCCTCCAACCTGACCATCTGGAACGGTTGCAAAGGCATTGAGCGCAACGATGCCAGCGGCAACTACCTGTTCTACGGTGTGCGTGAATTCGGTATGACCGCCATCATGAGCGGTATTGCTCTGCACGGTGGTTTTATCCCTTACGGTGCCACCTTTCTGGTATTTATGGAGTACGCCTGCAACGCAGTGCGGATGGCAGCCCTGATGAAGCAACGCTCCATTATGGTCTATACCCACGACTCCATCGGCCTTGGTGAAGACGGCCCGACCCACCAGCCCATTGAGCAGATTGCCAGTCTGCGCATGACGCCCAACATGAACGCCTGGCGTCCGTGCGACACCGTTGAATCCGCCGTGGCCTGGAAGCACGCCATCGAGCGCACAGATGGTCCAAGTGCCCTGATTTTCTCGCGCCAGAACTTGCCCTGCATGACCAGAAGTGATGAGCAACTGGCGCTGGTTGAACGCGGCGGTTACATCCTCAAAGAGTGTACCGGCACCCCGGAGCTGATTCTGATTGCCACCGGTTCCGAGGTGGAGTTGGCCATGCAGGCCGAAGCCGTGTTGTCAGAGCAAGGCCACAAGGTGCGCGTGGTCTCCATGCCTTCGACTGATGTATTCGACACTCAGGACGCGGCTTACAAGCAGTCCGTCCTGCCACTGGAGGTGCCGGCACGTATTGCCATCGAAGCGGCGGCGGCTGACTTCTGGTACAAGTACGTTGGTCTGGACGGCCGCATTATCGGCATGACCACCTACGGCGAGTCGGCACCGGCTGAGCAGCTATTCCCGTACTTTGGCTTTACAGTTGAGAATATCGTTGCCATGGCCGAAGAGCTGCTGGATTAATGATGTCGGCCTGTTGCGGGTAAAACCGCGCAGGCAGTTCAACCTCCTTAAAAAACGGCAGACGACTTACGTCTTTTGCCGTTTTTATCAGCAGGCACTTGCAGCCCCTCTGGTAAATCCTTGGTAAGTACTGCCGGCACAGGTAGTGTCATCTATTTATTGCTAATCTTTTTTATGAAAGAATCAGATATAGCCGAATAAACTATGAATCGATGTAGTCACCTGCTGTTTTACCTTGATAAGCAGGGTTCCCTCCCAAAATGACATTCACTGTCGTTTACATCCCAAGGCACTACAACGACTCGGCTTTTAACCCGACGTATTGATTTTTACACCATGTTTAAACGGGTAACTGCCACGTTTGGAAGGAGGCAACTCATCCTGCGGGCGGCTGCCGGATAACACGAGCCTCAATAATGACGACGACTCCCCATCCTCCAATGGGCATGGACAAGCGTGAACGCCTGCTACTGATCCTCACTCTTGGCGCGCTAACGGCACTGGGGCCGTTAGCCATTGACCTTTATCTGCCAGCCATACCAGCCATCGCCGAGAGCATGGGTGAACCGCTGAACCGGATACAATACACCCTCAGCGCCTACACCATTGGTTATGCCGTGTCCCAACTGATATATGGGCCACTGTCAGACCGGTTCGGGCGCAGAGTCGTTATGTTCCCTGGTATCATTTTTTTCATTCTGACTAACATCCTGGCGGCGGTTTGCTCCAGTGCCAATGAGCTGATTTTTGTCCGTGTGCTGCAGGCGATGTCTGCCGCGGCGATCCTGGTGACCATCCCGGCCATGATTCGGGATATTTTTCCTCAGGAGCAGATGGCCAAGGCGCTCTCCTCGATCATGCTGGTGGTGATTGTTGCGCCGCTGGTTGCACCACTGCTTGGTGGGCAAATTCTCAAGTTTTTTGGCTGGCCAAGCCTGTTTATTTTTCTGGCTATTGCGGCCGGTTTGTCGATGGTTCTGGCGCTTTTCCGGGTGAAAGAGACGCTGCCGGTGGAGCACCGACTGATCGTACCACCTATGCAGCTGGCTATTAACTACGGCCATATTTTCAGGAACCGCGAGGCCATTGGCTGCCTGCTCTCACACGCATTTTTCTTTGCCGGCATGTTTGCCTTTATTTCCGGCTCACCCTACGTCTACATCGAGCTGTTTGGCGTATCCCCGGATCATTACGGTTTTCTGTTTGGCATCAACATCGTCGCCATGACCCTCGCCAATATGGTGAATATCCGTCTGGTTGAGCGCTTTAAACTGTTCTCGATTCTTTGCGTTGGCACGATCATCACTGCCGTCTCTGGCCTGCTGCTACTGTTCAATGCTGTCACCGGCTTTGGAGGCCTGTTTGGACTGATGATCCCCATCGCCTGTTACGTGGGCAGTGTTGGCTTCACTGGGCCAAACTCCAACGCCCTGGCGCTGTCGCACTTTACTAAATCCGCCGGTTCTGCCAACGCTCTGGCCGGTGCCCTGCGATTTGCCTTTGGCGGCATCACCTCAGCCCTCGTAGGCGTTTTTCATGACGGCTCCGCCCTGCCAATGACAGCCATCATGGCCTGCTGTGGCGTACTGTCATTCGTGGTGCTGTTGGCTACCACGAAAAAAGACGACGACAAAAAAGGACTGGAAGGCCCGGTGTCTCTGGATACCGTCAAAGCCAGTTAACAGCGCGTATCCCACCAGCTCAACCCGGCCAACAGGCCGGGTGTTTCCTCCATCCAATCTGAGTGAATGCACGCCTAGGAGTAGTCCCGAAATAACTTCCGCATTTATGGAATCTGAACTCCGTTCGGACTGAGCCTGTCGAAGTCCGGTGACAGCACCCTTCGACTTTGCTCAGGGTGAACGGAAACCGGGAAGTTA
>Ga0126343_10000080_pt1 | contig 26222 bp, 36 predicted proteins | sample Cyp2metagenome_FD_92531 | JGI IMG/M metagenome (GOLD analysis project Ga0126343, IMG submission 92531) | Coral microbial communities from Lord Howe Island, Old Settlement Bay, Australia - Cyphastrea 2 metagenome | ecosystem: Host-associated > Invertebrates > Cnidaria > Coral ...
AGTGTGCTGCCCGTATCCTTCGACAGGCTCAGGATGAACGGAGTGTGGTGGTATTTTTGTGACCACCGCTACCTCTGAGGAGTAGTCCCGAAATAACTTCCGCATTTATGGAATCTGAACTCCGTTCGGACTGAGCCTGTCGAAGTCCGGTGACAGCACCCTTCGACTTTGCTCAGGGCGAACGGAAACCGGGAAGTTATTTCGGGACAGATCCTAAGCAGAAAAAAGAAAACCCAAACGCAAAAAAGCCGGCTGAACCGGCTTTTTGTGCTTTACCAACTTACTCGGCGTCAGCGGCGGACTCTACTGCACCAGCAATAGGACGGTCCAGCAGCTCAACGTAAGCCATTGGCGCGTTATCACCGTGGCGGAAACCGCACTTGATGATACGGATGTAACCGCCCGGACGCTCTTTGAAGCGTGGACCCAGGTCAGTAAACAGTTTGCCTACCGCAGCCTTGTTACGGAGACGATCGAACGCCAGCCGACGGTTAGCAACGCTGTCTTCCTTAGCCAGGGTGATCAGCGGTTCAGCAACACGACGCAGCTCTTTTGCTTTTGGCAGTGTTGTCTTGATTACTTCGTGCTCAACCAGGGAAGCAGCCATATTCTTGAACATCGCTTTGCGATGAGAGCTGTTCCGGTTAAGCTTGCGGCCACTTTTACGATGACGCATGGCACAAACTTCCTCTTTTTACTGAGAACCACCTCTGTTTCATCAACGGTGGAAGTTCTCAGCCGCAATTAAGCAGAAACCTTATCGTCGCTCTTCAGACTGGCCGGTGGCCAGTTGTCGAGTCGCATACCCAGACTCAGACCACGGGAGGCCAGAACGTCCTTGATCTCGGTCAGGGACTTCTTACCCAGGTTCGGGGTCTTGAGCAGCTCAACCTCAGTGCGCTGAATCAGGTCACCAATGTAGTAGATGTTCTCTGCCTTCAGACAGTTAGCACTACGTACGGTCAGTTCCAGGTCATCCACCGGGCGCAGAAGAATTGGATCAACCTCATCTTCCTCTTTCACCGGCTCAGGCTCAGACTCACCTTCCAGATCCACGAACACGGCCAGCTGCTGCTGCAAGATGGTAGCAGCGCGGCGAATGGCTTCGTCCGGGTCCAGGGTACCATTGGTTTCCAGGTCAATAACCAGCTTGTCGAGGTCAGTACGCTGTTCAACACGAGCACTTTCTACGACGTAGGAAACACGGTATACAGGGCTATAGGTGGCATCCAGCTGCAGACGACCGATAGCACGAGTTTCCTCTTCATCCTGACGACGGCTGTCGGCTGATTCATACCCACGACCACGAGCAACCTTCAACTTCATGTTGAGTTTGCCCTTACCATTGAGGTGGGCAATGACATGATCCGGATTAATGATTTCAACATCATTATCCAGCTGAATATCAGCAGCAGTGACAACACCTTCGCCGGATTTGCTCAGAGTCAGAAAAACGCTGTCGCGGCCAGTCATGCGAATCGCCAGGCCTTTGAGGTTCAGCAGGATTTCGATAACGTCTTCCTGAACACCCTCAATAGAACTGTACTCATGCTGCACGCCGTCGATCTCTACCTCAGTTACGGCCCAGCCGGGCATAGAGGACAGAAGAATACGACGCAGGGCATTACCAAGAGTATGCCCAAAACCACGTTCCAGCGGCTCCAGGGTGACCTTCGCCCGTGTCAGACTGATTTCCTCAACATCAATATGTCGAGGCGTTAGAAATTCAGTAACCGAATTCTGCATGGATGTTACACCCCACCTAACTGTCTATCCCTTACTTGGAGTACAGCTCGACGATCAAGCTCTCGTTGATGTCGGCCGCCAGATCACTCCGCTCGGGCAGCGTCTTGAAGACACCTTCTTTTTTGCTGGCGTCCACTTCCACCCAGATGGAGAAACCACGCTGAGCAGCAAGTTCAAGCGCTGCATTGATACGCAGCTGGTTCTTTGCCTTTTCACGGATAGCAACTACGTCACCAGGCTTGACCTGATAGGACGGGATGTTAACAGTCTTGCCATTAACCATGACAGCTTTGTGGCTGACCAGCTGGCGTGCTTCTGCACGGGTAGAACCGAATCCCATGCGGTAAACCACATTATCAAGGCGAGACTCAAGAAGTTGCAACAGGTTTGAGCCTGTAGCACCCTTCAGACGGTCAGCTTCCTTGTAGTAGTTACGGAACTGTTTCTCCAGTACACCGTAGATACGACGAACTTTCTGCTTCTCACGAAGCTGAACACCGTAGTCGGAAAGACGACCACGACGCTGGCCATGCTGGCCAGGAGCATTTTCTGCCTTGCACTTTGACTCGAGAGCACGGACACCACTCTTCAGGAAGAGATCTGTGCCTTCACGACGAGACAGTTTGCACTTAGGACCTATATATCTAGCCATTTACCGGTCTCCTGCTTATACACGACGCTTCTTGGGCGGACGACAACCATTGTGTGGGATCGGGGTAACATCAGTGATGTTATTGATCTTGAAACCACAAGCGTTGAGCGCGCGTACGGCGGATTCACGGCCTGGACCAGGCCCCTTAACATTTACGTCCAAATTCTTCAGACCGAACTCAGCGGCAGCACGTCCAGCACGCTCAGCAGCAACCTGTGCCGCGAACGGGGTGCTCTTACGGGAACCACGGAAGCCGGAGCCACCTGAAGTTGCCCAGGACAATGCATTACCCTGGCGGTCGGTAATTGTCACGATAGTGTTGTTAAAAGAGGCGTGAATATGGGCTACGCCATCCACAACCGACTTTTTAACTTTCTTACGTGTACGAGTACCTGGCTTTGCCATATCAGAACAAATCCTGTATTGAAAAAGGTCGTCAGCTCACTTGCCAGAAACAGACAACTCCGCGAGAAACCCGACAGAGAGTCACTCCAGCAACAAGCAACGATCTTACTTACGAATCGGTTTGCGCGGACCCTTACGAGTACGGGCATTGGTCTTCGAGCGCTGACCACGAACCGGCAGACTGCGACGGTGACGAAGGCCACGGTAGCAACCCAGGTCCATCAGGCGCTTGATGTTCATGCTGATTTCACGACGCAGGTCGCCTTCGCAGTTCAGTTTGGCAACTTCACCACGCAGGGATTCCAGCTGGTCTTCACTCAGCTCAGATACTTTGGCAGACGGGTTAACGCCAGTGGCAACACACAGCTGCTGTGCAGTGGTTTTGCCGATACCAAAGATGTAAGTCAACGAGATAACGGTGTGTTTGTTATCCGGGATGTTGACGCCAGCAATACGGGCCATTCAATCGTCTCCGTTATTACATTTAACCGTGCAGCGGCTATACACTGGCATAACCAAAGCAATCCGCAACACGTCACCATATCAAAAAGCCTGAACGCTTTAAGAGATGGCTGCTTTCATCCTGCGAAACAGTCAGGGCGCAGAAAACCCGGCAAAACCGGACACCAAACGCGCAACTGGGCGGTTCCAGCAGGTCGAAAGGCGGAAATTGTAATCCTCCTTTCGATAAAACACAACCGCTCACGAATAAATTCATGAGCGGTTGCCTTTGCCTGAGATCACACCAGGCCAGAGTCTGACGTTTTGCCAACCGGCAAAACATTCATGATTAACCCTGACGCTGTTTGTGACGTGGCTCCTGACAGATCACACGCACGTTACCGTTACGCTTGATGATCTTGCAGTTGCGGCAGATTTTTTTAACCGACGCACGTACTTTCATAACTCACTCCACAATCGCTGCAGGACAACTGGCCATAAACCTGGTTAGCGAATCAGGCCGCCACCATAGCCCTTAAGATTGGATTTCTTCAGCAGAGACTCATACTGATGCGACATCAGATGCGACTGCACCTGGGCCATGGTATCCATCACCACAACCACCACGATCAGCAAACTGGTACCACCCAGGTAGAACGGCACGTTAGCCGACACCACCAGGAACTGCGGCAGCAAACACACCGCCGTCATGTACAGGGCACCGAACATGGTCAGGCGAGTCAGAACACCATCAATATAACGCGCGGATTGCTCACCAGGGCGAATACCCGGAATGAACGCACCGGACTTCTTCAGGTTGTCAGCCACATCCTTGGGATTAAAGACAAGAGCCGTATAGAAGAAGCAGAAAAAGATGATACCCGCCGAGAACAGTATGACGTTCAATGGCTGACCCGGACCGAGCGCCAGAGCAATCTCTGACAACCAGCCCAAACCTTCACCCTGACCGAACCACTGCGCGATAGACGCAGGGAACAACAACAGGCTGGAGGCAAAGATAGCTGGAATCACACCAGCCATATTTACTTTCAGAGGCAGGTGACTGCTCTGGGCCGCAAACACCTTACGCCCTTGCTGGCGTTTGGCATAGTTTACGGTGATCCGACGCTGACCCCGCTCAATAAAGACCACGAATGCGATAATGGCAACAGCCAGGAAGGCAACAGCCAACAGCATCAGGATGTTGATATCACCCTGACGGGCGGACTCGAAAGCCCGCACGATCGCACCCGGAAGGCCGGCGACAATACCTGAGAAAATAAGAATCGAAATACCGTTACCGATACCCCGTTCGGTCACCTGCTCACCCAGCCACATCATAAAGACGGCACCGGTAACCAGCGTCACCACAGCTACTATATAGAAGCTGAGGTCAGCGCCAAAGGTGACCCCCTGATTGGCCAGGCCGACAGTCATGCCGGTGCCTTGAACCAGAGCCAGGAGCACGGTCAGGTAGCGAGTGTACTGACTGATCTTGCGACGACCAGACTCACCTTCCTTTTTTAACTGCTCCAGCTGCGGACTCACTATGCTCATCAACTGAACAATAATGGAGGCCGAAATGTAAGGCATGATCCCCAGGGCCAGTACCGACATCCGCTCCAGCGCACCGCCGGAGAACATGTTGAACAGGCCGAGGATGGTCCCTTCATTTTGCTGAAACATTCGCGCCAGGGCATCAGGGTTGATGCCCGGCACCGGAATGTGAGCGCCGATCCGGTAAACAAGAATCGCCAGAAACACGAACTTAACGCGAGACCATAACTCGTTTAAGCCGCTTTGATTCCCAACAACAGGTAGTGTCTTAGCCATTTAGTCCTCGATCTTACCACCGGCAGCTTCAATCGCAGCACGGGCACCTTTGGTAACAGCCAGACCTTTCAGGGTGACTGCCTTAGCCAATTCGCCGGACAGTACCACTTTCGCACGTTGAATGCTACCACCGACCAGGTCAGCGGCCTTCAGGGCCGCCAGATCGATGACTTCCGCTTCAACGTTGTTCAGCTCGTGCAGACGAATCTCTGCAGTAAAGCGCTGCTTGCGAGACGTGAAGCCAAACTTGGGCAGACGACGCTGCAATGGCTGTTGACCGCCTTCGAAACCTGGCTTGACAGAACCGCCGGAGCGAGCCTTCTGACCTTTGTGGCCACGGCCACAGGTCTTGCCCAGGCCGGAGCCGATGCCACGACCGACGCGCTTACCCTCTTTGCGGCTGCCTTCAGCCGGGCTCAGAGTATTCAGACGCATGTTATTCTCCTTCTACCCGGACAAGGTAGGAAACCTTGTTGATCATGCCACGGACCGAAGGAGTGTCTTCCACTTCAACGGTGTGGTTGATACGACGCAGGCCCAGACCCCGTACGCAAGCCTTGTGGCTTTCGAGGCGACCGTTAGTGCTCTTGATGAGCGTCACTTTGATCATCTTCTCAGCCATGACTTACCCCAGGATATCCTCAACTGACTTGCCACGCTTGGCAGCAATGCCTTCAGGAGAACGCATGTCGCGCAGACCGTTGAAGGTAGCACGCACTACGTTGACCGGATTGGTGGAACCGTAGCACTTGGCCAGTACGTTGTGTACGCCAGCCACTTCCAGCACCGCACGCATCGCACCACCGGCGATAACACCGGTACCGGCAGATGCAGGCTGCATGTAAACCTTGGAAGCACCGTGACGGGCCTTAACCGGGTACTGCAGGGTATCGCCGTTCAGGTCAACCTGAATCATGTTACGACGGGCAGCTTCCATTGCTTTCTGAATAGCCACTGGCACTTCACGGGCTTTACCGCGACCGAAGCCAACTTTGCCCTTGCCATCGCCTACAACGGTCAGTGCTGTGAAGCCAAAGATACGACCACCTTTCACCACCTTGGCGACGCGGTTAACCTGTACCAGCTTCTCGATCAGCCCTTCATCATTGTTAGGCTTACGCTCATCTCTTTCTCTTGCCATGACGCCTTACCCTTAGAATTCCAGTCCGCCTTCACGGGCTGCATCGGCAAGCGCCTTGACACGACCGTGATACTTGAAACCAGAGCGGTCAAACGCCACCTTGGTCACACCCGCAGCCTTGGCGCGCTCTGCAATCAGAGTGCCCACTTTTTTGGCCGCATCAACATTACCGGTAGCATCGCCACGCAGTTCTTTTTCAACAGTGGAGGCAGTTGCCAGCACTTTGTCGCCGTTAGCGGCGATAACCTGCGCATAGATGTGGCGAGGCGTACGATGAATGCTCAGACGAATGGCACCCAGCTCACGCATCTTGACCCTTGCACGAAGGGCACGACGCAGGCGAGAAGATTTTTTGTCCATCATGATCTCACCCTACCTTACTTCTTCTTGGCTTCTTTGCGACGAACGCGTTCGTCAGCATAGCGAACACCCTTGCCTTTATAAGGCTCAGGACGACGGAATTCACGGATTTCCGCAGCCACCTGACCAACCAGCTGCTTGTCGATACCGCGAACCAGAATTTCAGTCTGGGTTGGGGTTTCGCAAGTCACGCCCTTTGGCAGCGCGTATTCAACCGGATGGGAGAAGCCCAGGTTCAAAGTCAGGCTATTACCTTTGGCCGCTGCACGATAACCAACACCGACCAGCTGCAACTTCTTCTCGAAGCCAGCGGTAACGCCGGTTACCATGTTGTTAACCAGGGCACGGGTAGTGCCGGCCAGAGCACGGGAGTGCTTGGCACCATCACGTGGAGCAAACGTCAGAACGTTTTCTTCCTGAGCAACTTCGACATTGTTGTGGACAACAAGTTCCAGTTGACCCTTAGATCCTTTGATGATGAGGATCTGGCCATTGCGCTTGATCTCTACACCAGCAGGGATAGCAACAGGGCTTTTGGCTACTCGAGACATAATACCCCTCCCTTAGAATACGGTGCAGAGAACTTCGCCACCAACACCGGCTGCACGGGCAGCGCGATCGGTCATTACACCTTTGTTGGTAGACACAATAGCGATACCCAGACCGCCGTTAACTTTTGGCAGTGCTTCCTTGCCGGCGTAAGAACGCAGGCCAGGACGGCTGGCACGCTTGAGGCTTTCAATAACCGGACGGCCTTCAAAGTACTTCAGCTCAATCACCAGTTCTGCTTTCACTTCGCCGGTTACGTTGAAGTCAGCGATGAAACCTTCGTCTTTCAAAACCTGTGCCACGGCCACCTTGATTTTGGAGGACGGCATGGCGACAGAGGCGTGCTCTGCCATTTGGGCATTACGGATACGAGTTAGCATATCTGCTAACGGGTCCTGCATACTCATTATCTATATCTCCCGAAGATGAAATGCGCTTACCAGCTGGCTTTAACCAGACCTGGAACGTCACCACGCATGGCTGCTTCACGCAGCTTGATCCGGCTCAGGCCGAACTTGCGCAGAACACCGTGTGGACGGCCAGTTACACGACAGCGGTTACGCAGACGCGCCTTGCTGGCGTTACGTGGCTGCTTCTGCAGAGCCACCTGGGCATCCCAGCGCTCATCTTCAGTGCTGTTTGGATTGTTAATGACAGCTTTGAGCTGTGCACGCTTTTCAGCAAACTTGGCAACGGTGCGCTGACGCTTCAACTCCCGTTGCTTCATGGATACTTTTGCCATAAAACTCGTACCGGTATCAGTTACGGAATGGGAAATTGAAAGCCTTCAGCAACGCACGGCCTTCGTCGTCATTCTTGGCGGTGGTGGTCAGGGTGATGTCCAGACCGCGCAGAGTGTCGATTTTGTCGTAATCAACTTCCGGGAAGATGATCTGTTCTTTCACGCCCATGCTGTAGTTGCCACGGCCGTCGAAAGACTTGGGACTCAGACCACGGAAGTCACGGACACGCGGCAGGGCGATGTCAACCAGACGCTCCAGGAACTCGTACATGCGATCGCTGCGCAGAGTCACCTTGACGCCGATTGGCCAGCCTTCACGCACCTTGAAGCCAGCAACAGACCGGCGAGCTTTGGTGACAACGGCTTTTTGACCGGCGATTTTTTCCAGGTCAGCCATGGCGTGCTCGATGACTTTTTTGTCACCGATGGCTTCACCTACACCCATGTTCAGGGTGATTTTGGTGATGCGCGGCACTTCATGAACGTTCTTCACACCCAGCTCTTCTTTGAGCTTGGGCAGAACTTCTTCACGGTATTTGATTTTAAAATTGGCCATTTCCTACCCCTTACGCGTCAACAGGCTTGCCGGTAGACTTGAACACGCGCTGCTTCTTGCCATCTTCGATGACAAAGCCAACACGATCAGCCTTGTTGGTTTCAGGGTTCAGAATCGCTACGTTAGAAGCCTGAATAGCGGCTTCCTTCTCAACGATTCCACCAGGAGTGCCCAGCATGGGGTTTGGCTTCTGATGTTTCTTGATCATGTTGATGCCAGAAACAATCAGTTTGCCGTCCGCACGAACGGTTTGCACTTTACCGTGCTTACCTTTGTCCTTGCCGGCAATTACGATGACTTCGTCGTCACGACGGATCTTTTTCATGACCTGCTCCCGTTACAGTACTTCTGGGGCCAGTGAGATGATTTTCATGAACTGCTCACCGCGCAGCTCACGAGTCACTGGGCCAAAGATACGGGTACCGATGGGCTGCAGGTTGTTGTTCAGAAGAACCGCTGCGTTGCCATCGAACTTGATCAGGGAGCCGTCTGGACGACGAACGCCTTTTTTGGTGCGCACGACAACAGCGTTCATCACCTGGCCTTTTTTGACCTTGCCGCGAGGAATTGCTTCTTTCACGGACACTTTGATGATGTCGCCAATGCCAGCGTAACGACGGTGAGAACCGCCCAACACCTTAATACACTGAACTCGACGGGCGCCGCTGTTATCAGCGACTTCGAGTTGACTTTCTGTCTGGATCATTGCTTATTCTCCAAGCCCAAACTGCAGACGGGTACTCGCCGGCTTGTTATATCAACAACCTCTCCGGCCGAAGCCGGGGAGGTTATCAGTTTCTCAAGCCCAAAGCACCTTAGCCTTAGATCTGAGTGGCACGCTCGTCAATGGATACAAGCGCGAATGTCTTGCTCTTTGACAGAGGACGCGTCTCTTTGATGGTAACAACGTCGCCCATACGGCAGTCGTTGTTTTCATCATGAGCGTGCAACTTGGTGGACCGCTTCACGATTTTGCCCAGAAGCGGATGCTTTACCCGGCGCTCGATGAGCACAGTGATGGTTTTATCCATCTTGTCACTCACGACCTTACCGGTCAGGGTACGGACCTTCTTGTCTTCAGCCATCTTTTATGCTCCTGCCTTTTGGTTCAGGATGGTTTTCACACGAGCGATGTCGCGCTTAACCTGCTTCAGCAGATGACTCTGACCCAGTTGGCCAGTAGCTTTCTGCATACGGTAGTTAAACTGATCCCGCAGCAGAGAGAGAAGCTCAGCGTTGAGCTCCTCTACAGACTTTTCACGCAGTTCAGCAGCTTTCATCACATTACGCTCCGCTTAACGAAGGCAGTTTCCAGCGGCAATTTAGCCGCGGCCAGAGCAAAGGCTTCACGAGCCAGCTCTTCGGACACACCTTCCATCTCATAGAGAACGCGGCCTGGCTGAATCTGGCACACCCAGTATTCCACGTTACCCTTACCTTTACCCTGACGAACCTCCAGCGGCTTGCCGGTGATTGGCTTGTCAGGGAAGACGCGGATCCAGATTTTACCGCCACGCTTGATGTGACGGGTCATGGCACGACGAGCCGCTTCAATCTGGCGAGCTGTTATACGACCACGGCCGATTGCTTTCAATGCGTATTCGCCGAAGCTAACCTTAGAGCCGCGGAGTGCCAGACCGCGATTGCGGCCTTTTTGCTGCTTACGAAATTTCGTACGCTTAGGCTGTAACATTTCCGCGCTCCTTAACTCTTAGCTTGACGCTTCTTGGGGCGACGAGCTGGCTGTTGCTCTTTGGGGGCTTCAACGGTCGGTGCTACACCGCCGATCACCTCGCCCTTGAAGATCCAGACCTTCACACCCAGAATACCGTAGGTGGTCAGTGCTTCGTAATGTGCATAATCAATGTCAGCACGCAGGGTGTGCAGTGGCACACGACCTTCACGGTACCATTCGGTACGCGCGATCTCAGCACCGCCAAGACGGCCACTCAACTGAATCTTGATGCCCTTGGCACCCAGACGCATGGCGCTTTGCACAGCACGCTTCATGGCACGACGGAACATCACACGACGCTCCAGCTGGCCAGCGATGCTCTGAGCTACCAGCATGGCATTCAGTTCAGGCTTGCGGATTTCTTCGATGTTGATATGCACCGGAACGCCCATCATTTTGGACACTTCCTGACGCAGCTTCTCAACGTCTTCACCCTTCTTGCCAATCACGATGCCCGGACGAGCAGTGTGAATGGTGATGCGGGCACTTTGCGCCGGACGCTGGATATCAACGTGGCTTACAGAAGCGTTTTTCAGCTTCTTCTCAATGAAACTGCGCACCGCGAGGTCGGCATTGAGCTTGTCAGCGTAGTCGCTGCCAGCTGCATACCAGATAGAACGGTGGGGCTTGACGATGCCCAGGCGAATTCCATTAGGATGTACTTTCTGACCCATCTGATCGCTCCTTAGACTTCCGCAACCTTAACCGTAATATGGCAAGACCGCTTCAGAATGCGATCAGCACGACCTTTGGCACGAGGACGGATGCGCTTCATGGTCATGCCTTCGTCAACGAAGACGGTAGACACTTTCAGCTCATCGATATCCATGCCGTCATTGTGCTCGGCGTTTGCAATTGCAGACTCCAGCACCTTTTTCACCAGAACCGCAGCCTTTTTCGGGCTGTAGCTCAAAAGATCCAGGGCTTCGCCTACTGCCTTGCCGCGGATCTGGTCAGCGACCAGACGCGCTTTCTGGGCAGAAATGCGAGCGCCTTTGTGCATAGCAGCTACTTCTTTCATTTCCTAACCCTCTTAGCGCTTCTTGGCCTTTTTGTCCGCTGCGTGACCGCGATAGGTGCGGGTAGCAGCAAACTCACCGAGCTTGTGGCCGACCATGTCTTCAGTAACGAAGACCGGTACGTGCTGACGACCGTTGTGCACAGCCAGAGTCAGACCGACCATAGTCGGGATAATCATGGAGCGGCGCGACCAGGTTTTGATCGGACGCTTGTTGCCGCTTTCAGCCGCTTCTTCGACTTTCTTCAGCAGGTGAAGGTCGATAAATGGGCCTTTTTTCAAAGAACGTGGCACTGTCGTATCCTCTCTCTAGGCTTACTTCGCGCTGCGACGACGTACGATCATTTTATCCGTACGCTTGTTGGAACGAGTCTTGCGACCCTTGGTCGGGATACCCCATGGAGTCACTGGGTGACGACCACCGGAAGTACGACCTTCACCACCACCGTGCGGGTGATCAACCGGGTTCATGGCAACACCACGAACGGTTGGACGCACACCACGCCAGCGCTTGGCACCCGCCTTACCCAGAGAGCGCAGGTTGTGCTCGCTGTTGGAGACTTCGCCCAGGGTGGCACGACAGTCGGCCAGGACTTTACGCATTTCGCCAGAACGCAGACGCAGGGTTACGTAGGCACCGTCACGGGCTACCAGCTGGGCAGAAGCACCAGCACTGCGAATCATCTGGGCACCTTTGCCAGGCTTCATTTCCACGCAGTGAACAATAGAACCTTGCGGGATGTTGCGCAGCGGCAGCGTGTTACCTGCCTTGATCGGGGCATCAACACCGGAGAACAGTTCGTCACCGGCTTTCACACCTTTAGGTGCGATGATGTAACGACGCTCGCCGTCCATGTACTTCAGCAGAGCGATGTGCGCAGTACGGTTTGGATCGTACTCCAGACGCTCAACGATTGCCGGGATGCCGTCTTTGTTGCGACGAAAATCGACGATACGATAGTGCTGCTTGTGACCACCCCCGCGATGACGGGTAGTGATGCGGCCAGCATTGTTACGACCACCAGTTTTGCCTTTCTTTTCCACCAGAGGCGCGTAAGGACGGCCTTTGTGGAGGTCAGGGTTGATAACCTTGACAACGAAGCGGCGACCTGGAGACGTCGGCTTGCATTTAATTACTGCCATTCTCTAGCTCCTTATTCCGCGTCCGCGAAGTCAATTTCCTGACCTTGCTCCAGGCTGACGTAGGCCTTTTTCCAGTCTGAGCGTTGGCCCATACCGAAACGAGTGCGCTTGGTCTTGCCTTTCACAACGGCAGTTCTGACAGCCTTAACGTTGACTTCAAACAGCTGCTCAACCGCTTTTTTGATCTCAAGCTTGGTTGCGTCTTTAGCGACCTTGAAGACAACCTGGTTGTGCTCTTCACCAACGACAGTGGCCTTCTCGGAAATGTGCGGACCAAGCAGAACTTTAAAAATACGTTCCTGGTTCATCCCAGCATCTCCTCGAACTTCTTGACGGCAGCCACAGTCATCACCACTTTGTCGTGGGCGATCAGGCTTACCGGATCAACACCCTGCACGTCGCGTACATCCACGTAAGGGATGTTGCGAGCAGCCAGATAAATGTTCTGATCCACTTCATCAGCGACAATCAGTGCGCCTTGGGCGTTCAGTTCATTCAGCTTGGCAACCATCAGTTTGGTCTTTGGCGACTCCACAGCGAACTGCTCAACCACCACCAGACGCTCTTGACGAACCAGCTCAGACAAGATGGAGCGCAGAGCCGCGCGGTACATCTTTTTGTTCAGCTTTTGAGCGTGATTCTGTGGTTTGGCAGCAAACGTCTTGCCGCCCCCGCGCCACAGTGGGCTGCGGATAGTACCGGCGCGTGCACGACCGGAACCTTTTTGACGCCATGGCTTACGACCACCGCCGCTTACTTCGCTGCGGCTTTTCTGAGCCCTGGTGCCTTGACGCGCACCGGCCATGAACGCAACAACCGCCTGGTGAACCAGGGTCTCGTTGAATTCAGTGCCAAAAGTCACGTCCGAGACCTGAACGGCGTTTGCACCGTTTACCTTCAGTTCCATCGTCTAATCCCCTCAGGCGTGAGCACGTGCTTTAACTGCTGGACGAATAACGACGTCAGCACCGGTAGCACCGGGAACTGCGCCCTTGATCAGCAGCAGGTTACGCTCGCTATCAACGCGAACGAGTTCCAGGGACTGTACGGTCACGTTTTCCGCGCCCATATGCCCAGACATTTTCTTGCCTTTGAAGACTCGACCCGGAGTCTGACACTGGCCGATAGAGCCAGGTGCACGGTGAGACAGAGAGTTACCGTGGGTGGCGTCCTGCATACGGAAGTTGTAGCGTTTGATAACGCCCTGGAACCCCTTACCCTTGGACTGACCGGTAACGTCTACTTTCTGACCCTGCGCGAACAGGTCTACACCGATAACGTCGCCCGCCTTGTATTCGGCGTCAGCGTCGATACGGAATTCCCAGAGGCCAGTGCCTGCTTCAACGCCTGCTTTGGCGAAGTGGCCAGCTTCTGGCTTGTTAAGACGACTGCTTTTCTTGCTACCGCAAGTTACCTGAATTGCAGTGTATCCATCGGTTTCCAGGGTTTTCACCTGGGTAACGCGGTTTGGATCAACTTCAATGACGGTAACCGGTATGGAAACGCCGTCTTCGGTGAAAACACGGGTCATCCCGCGCTTCTTGCCGACTAATCCAATAGTCATTTCAACCTCTCTCGTGTACGGGGCTATTACCCACTATGGCCGCTCACTTCAGAGCTGTTACACAAAAGTGTGCACACTTTGATGGAGAGCCCATGGCCTTATTAACCGAGACTGATCTGCACTTCAACGCCGGCTGCCAGGTCCAGCTTCATCAGTGCGTCTACAGTTTTTTCGGTGGGCTCGATAATGTCGAGAAGACGCTTGTGGGTGCGGATTTCATACTGATCACGGGCGTCTTTGTTGACGTGTGGAGAAATCAGAACCGTAAAACGTTCTTTTCGGGTTGGCAGAGGGATTGGACCACGCACCTGGGCACCAGTTCTCTTGGCAGTATCAACGATTTCCTGCGTGGACTGGTCAATCAGACGATGGTCAAAAGCCTTCAGGCGGATACGGATCTGCTGCGCCTGTGCGGACTGCTTTGATTGTTGGCTCATTTTGTTCTAACCATGGAATAAAGAACGAAATCCGGCGAACAATGTCACTCGGACAAAACGACGCGAAATCTTACTAATCACAAAACCCGTTGTCAACACAAGCTTTCGGGCAACTTTTCGCTACGGGGCTTGTCTGACACAAGGTACAAATACCTACCCTGAAAATCACAACGGATAACGAACACATTTTGTTCAATCCGCCACCCCTGCGTTAATCAGCAGGCTGCCTTCGGCAACCACCCGGGGTTGTCCATAACTTCCCTGCTGCACCCACACAATGGCGAAGAAATTCCCCGACTACCCTTAACCGGTTGCGCCATTTGGTTGCTTATTTGCCACACTACGGAGCACACTTATCGAGACACGCTCTTGTTCACGACACGAAAGGGAACAACCGATGAAAGTCATTGCTTTTGGTGCCAGTACCAGCGCGAATTCCATTAATAAGACCCTGGCCACCTTTGCCGCCGGTCTGATCGAGCACGCCGAAGTAATCGTGCTCGACCTGAACGACTATCCGGTGCCACTGTTCAGCGAAGACAGCGAAAAAACCATTGGCCAGCCCGCTGGTGCCAGGCAATTCCTGACGGACCTGGCCCAAGCCGACGCGCTGGTGATCTCTTTCGCCGAGCACAACGGTCACTACCCTGCCGCCTACAAAAACCTGTTTGACTGGGCCACCCGCATCAATCGGGAGGTTTATCAGCACAAACCGGCGGTGTATCTGGCCACCTCGCCCGGCCCCGGCGGGGCAGCATCGGTACTGGCTGCGGCAACCAACTCGGCCCGCTTTTTCGGCGGTGATGTCAGGGCATCCATTTCAGTGCCGCGCTTTTATGATAACTTCGACGCCGACAAGGGAGAGCTAACCGACCCCGGGCTGCGGGCACAGATTGAGGCCGCAGTGAAAAAACTGCGTTAGGAGTAGTCTCGAAATAACTTCCGCATTTATGGAATCTGAACTCCGTTCGGACTGAGCCTGTCGAAGTCCGGTGACAGCACCCTTTGACTCTGCTCAGGGTGAACGGAAACCGGGAAGTTATTTCGGGACAGATCCTTAGGAGCGGTTGCACCGTTCCATTGCCAAGCGTGGGAACTGATTTCTCTGTGGCAGGTCAAACGGATGGGGTTTGCGGGTATTTCTGATCTGCCCCGCTAACAAAAGGGCGGCCACAGCGAGCTGTGTCCGCCCTGAAGATTGCCTTGTGAAAATCCTCTTCACGTTGGCAGTATTGCCCGTTTTCAGAAGCCCATTGGAATGCCAAAACTGAAGAACGCCACCAGCATGGTCGTCCAGATAGTAATGAAGGCAACGGAGTACGGCATCATGATGGAGATCTGATCGCCAATGGTCATCTCCGGCTTGTATTTGCGCATAAAGGCCAGGATAACGCCCGCATAGCTCATCATTGGCGTGATGATGTTGGTACTGGAATCAGCAATACGGAACGCTGCAGAAATCACGTCCGGCGTCATGGTTGGGTTTACCTGGTAGAGCATCGGAATGAAGATCGGGCCGAGCAGCATCCACTTGGAGGTCAGGCCGCCCACCAGCAGGTTAATGGTCGCGGTAACGATGACAAAACCAATCAGCAGCAGCACCGGCACAGAGTCCAGACCAAGGGCTTGCAAGGCATTGGCTCCCAGGTACGTGACGTAGGTTCCCAACCCGGAAGCACCAAGCAAAGCCAGGAACTGGTAGGAGAAAAAGGTCAGCACCAGAATATAGCCCATGGTGTTCATCTGCTTGACCATGGCTTTAACCACACAGCCCACTGACTTGAACTTGCCCACAGCAACACCGTAGAACGTGCCGGTGATGATGAAGAACAGGACGATCAGCAAAATCATGTTATTCATGTACGGCGTAACAACACGACCTTGGTCGTTAGTAAACGTCGCCAGCGGTCCCATACACAAGCCAACGATGGCCAGCAAGGCAATGATCGTACCCAGGCCCGCCATTTTCAGGCCCTTCTCTTCTTCCGGCTTAACCTGGAAGTCATTAAGGTCCATGTCGTCGGGGATGATGTAGCTCATCTTTTCCAGCCGCGGCGTAATAAACCGACGAGTGACCCAGGCACCAACAATACCGAGCACAACAACCGAAGCGGCCAGGAAGTAATAGTTCATGGTCGGAGCGTTCAGCGCTGTACCGGTGGCTGTGGTAAAAGGCACACCCTGGGCCTCAGCAAACAGCTGCGCATTGTTGCCCATGATGGCATCAATGGGCGTCGCCGGAATCAGGTTGGCACTGAAACCGGCAGACACACCGGCAAACGCTGCCGCCATGCCGATCAGCGGGTTCTTGCCAATACCGGCGTAAAGCATGCCGGCCAACGGCACCAGAATCAGGTAACCGGCGTCCGACGCAACACTGCTCATAATCCCGAGGAAAACCAGCAACAGTGGCAAAAAGCGCTCATTGATGTGTGAACCGGCTTTTTTGATCAGCGTTCCCAGCAAACCAGACTCTTCGGCAATACCCACACCGAGCACGGAAATGAGAATCATGCCCAGCACACCGTTACCGAATGCTAGCCAGTTTTGCAAAATGGCGTTATCAAAAATCCAGCGGACATTCTCCGCGGTCATCATGTTTTTGACGGAATACTCCACCGGACTACCGTCAGCGCCAACACTGCTGAAGGTATGGCCACCCATCATCACAGACATCAGTGCAGTGATGACGAACAGCGCCATAAAGATTACGATGGGGTCGGGAATTTTTTTACCAATCCGTTCAATCAGGGACATCGTTGGTGGGCGCGTCGATAACGCGTTCGTCTGGCTCATTTACATCCTCCTGCAAACCAGGTTTTAGCGGATCAGCCGCACAGGCCGATCCGCAAAGAAAAAACGTCCATTTTGCCGGCACAGAACTGTGTTTCAGAGCTATGGACCGGTGCCAATCATCCCTGATTGCGATTCTCAGGATGACTGGGGCAAGCGAAACAGGGCATCCACATGCTGTTGCAGGTTTTTGACCTGATCCAGCAATCCCAGAGCCTGTGCCAGATCACCTACCGCAAAGTAAGTAATCAGCTGGTTTTTATAAGCCGCCGACAACTGCCCGGGCAGGTCCGTTGCGACAACACCAGGTTTCACTTCCGCCACAGCGCCGCTTTTGTACAAAACGGCAAAATCTGCCTGCAAATCCCGCTGCAAGGCATCCAATTGCTCTCTCATCTTCAGGGCAGTGGTAACATCACCCGCAGCCAGCAGTTTTTTAACTTCCTCGCGATAAGTCTTGCTGATTGCCACTGTATCCGAGCGGTTATCAACGACTGATGACTTTTGTTTACCCGTCTGAACGGGTGCCCGATAAGCCGGTGCCGGAGCACTGGCAGGCACGTAGGAACCCATAAGCGCAGATGCTTCAAGAATGATGGTGCCGGTTTCAGAGGCCGTAGCCATGATGTCATCGGTCATCGGTGGCATAGTACCGCGCACTTTGGCGTACTCTTTTTCCTGATCCACCACCATAATCTCGTGCCTGCGCCCTTCGTCGCTCATCATAACCACCATGTACTCGACGGGGGGCAACAGAGGGTCGCGGTTATCCACAACAAAATTGTGATACAAATACTCCTGCGCCATCAGACCGGGTTTCTGGTACTCCAGAGCCTTGGCCGGCAGGGTTTTGATCACCTTGAACTCCTTATCCAGCAGGCGCACCTCAGCCATAAAAGCAGACGCCTCACGGCCAAATCCGGTCCGTTCAATCTGGCTGATTAACTTAAAGCGATAAGCACCATACGCTGGTATTTTCCAGCCTAATACGGGTGATTCCTGATCATCAAGACGTATAAATACTGACCCGCTCCCTATTGAGGCGGTGAACATAATATCATCGTCGTAAACATTAAGGGGAGAATAATTGAGCGTTTCCAGTGACTGGTATACGACGCCAGGCTTTGTATCTACCACGTCGGTCGAGTCGTGGGTAGCGCATCCGGTCAGCAAACTGACCATCAGAGCGAGGGCAATTTTTTTCATTATTTATTCCCGGTAATTTCAATCGAAGGGGGTTATCTGGCTACCCTGAAGGGCGAGAGGTCAGGGCCATGAGGCATCAACACCCCCGCGACAAGCGCGGGGATTTACTGGGCACTGACTGATGCCCGGACCCTGAAATCAGTCGGGCTTAACCCGCTTTACGACAACCGTTCAAATTGGCAAAGAAGCGATGGTTCTCCTCACTGGCCAGCAGCTCATCGATGGACTGGGTTAAACGACGACGCCAGTTTGGATACTGGGCACTGGTGCCCGGCACATTGACCGGCGAGTCGATCATCATCATGTCTTCGAGCTGGAAAGCTGCAATTTGCGAGGCCGACAGCGCCAGGTAGTAACTGAAGCGCTCCATCAATTCACGGCTGAAAGCCGGTGCCGTGTCAGCCTCCGGATCGACGCCCTCAGGCAACTCGCCCATCTCCGCCAGAGTCATCAGCACCGCCTTGCGCGCTTGTTCGCGGGCATCGTGATCGGCGGCGGCACGCTCCTCTGAGTAAAAGCCCAGCGACGCCATCAGGTCGATATCTTTACCATCCCACCAGCCTTTGAGCGTTGGCGTGTCATGGCAGACCAGCATGGCCAGTGCTTTTTCCCGATACTCGCTTGGCAGCACGTAGCGGTCTTCTTCCTGCTGGAAGATACCCATCACACTGCCGTACATCCGTGCCGGCGGCAGGCTGTCGGTGATCTCCTGAGGCACCACGCCCAGGTCTTCACCAAACACCAGGCACTGCTGACGATGACTCTCCAGCTTGATAATGCCCAGCAAGTCTTGCAGCGGATAGTGCACATAACAGCCGTAACGGGCGCCTTTGTTCTCGGTGTTGCCGTTCGGGCACCACCAGAGACGGAACAGCCCCATGGCGTGGTCGATGCGCAACGCACCACAGTTGCGCATATTGTTGCGAATCAACTCAACAAACGGCTGGTAACGCTCCTGCTTCAACACCACCGGGTTAAACGGCGGCAGCCCCCAATCTTGCCCCATAGGGCCGAGGCCATCGGGCGGTGCGCCGGTGCTCGCTTCCAGCACAAACAAGTTGCGGTCCGCCCAGACGTCAGCACCATTGCTGTCCACACCCACGGCCAGGTCACGGTACAGACCCACCAGCATGCCAGCATCTTTGGCTTTTTGCTGGGCAGCGTGCAACTGCTCATCCATCTGCCACTGCAAGTATTTAAAGAAAGTAATGCGCGCCTGGTTCTCTTTAGCAAACGCCTTCACCTCTTTGCTGTCTGGCCGCTGGTACGCTTCTGGCCAGCAACGCCAGCCCCAGCTGTTGATGTCGGTTTTACGAAAATGCTCAAACAGCGCATCAAACAGGGCGAACTGATCCAGACGCGCCCCACGAGACTGACAAAAAGCGGTAAATGCGTTGTCACGCGCAGTTTTCTGACCCAGATGCTGTTGTTGGAACTGGGTAAAGAGCATCTCCAGCACCGACATCTTCAATGAAGAAACTTTGTCGTATAACACCAGATCAGAAGCACGCAGCTCGTCCAGCAGCGTCTTGTGGCTGTCGATAAACGGCTGGACAGCGGCACAGTGGGCAAACTCAGCCACCTGTTCCGGGTCAATGTAGAGCACATTATCAAACAGACGGGTCGAGGGGCTGTACGGTGAGCAGTGCAGCGGATTGGACTGATAGAGCGCGTGCACCGGATTGAGTCCGATAAAGTCAGCGCCCTGCTCGCCCATACCCGCAGCCAGCGCACCCAAATCGGTCAGATCCCCCATCCCCCAGTTGCGTTCGGAGCACACGGTGTAGAGCTGAATGCCAGAACCCCAGATCTTTTTGCCCTGTTTCATGGCCTCCGGTTCATAGCACACTTCAGGCACCACAATCAGGCCTGCCTCGCTGCTAATACCTTTGGCCTGCACTGTCAGAGAGTGATAGCCCAGCGGCAGGTACTCAGGCACGTACACCTCAAGGGCGACAAACGCTTTACTGCCAAGCGTGATGGTATCGTGCAGTGTTGCCCCGTTGAGATCGGCGCGGTGTAACACCTTATCACCATTTTCCAGCGTGACGGTCAAATCAACAGACGATGGACGTTTACTTTTCAGGCAGCGCAGAACAAAGGTAAACGCTGCCCCCTGGTGCACAACAATAACCGGCGCCAGCGCTGCCTGCCACTGACTCAACTCAGTTGCAGCAATCGCCTTGCTCAGCGTAGCGTTGCTGCTGACATCAAACCCCATAGCGGCCAGCAGCGGGATCTTGTTCTGGCTGTCAATGGCGACCGGCGTCCCATCCCAGTCCAGATAACCACTGGCCATACCGCACAGATCACCCAGGCGGTCAATTAATTGCAGATCAAGCATGTTTCTACTTCACAAATGGATTAATCAAATTTTGGCGACTGAGTCCGTTTAAATGCCTTGCCGTGGGCATCGAACAGGTGACAATTTTGGGCCGGTACACCAACGCGGAATTCCGAGCCCCGTTCACGGCGCATGGAGTCTTCTATGCGGGCAATAAACGCCTCATGGCTATCGGGGTGCTTCAGATAGACAAACGACTCATTACCAAGACGTTCGATCGTCTCAATGCTGCCGGTAATCCAGTTTTTACCACCGATATTGCTGTCTTGTGGCAACACATCCTGTGGCCGAATGCCCAGAGTCACCTTGTCACCGGGGTTAGCGTAACGGGTGTCATTACACACCGTCAACTCAGTGCCGCACTCCAGCTTGATCCGGGTCTCGCTCGCGCCGGAGGCCACGATGGTGGCGCGGAAGAAGTTCATTTTTGGCGAGCCGATAAAACTGGCGACAAACAGGTTGCATGGGTTGTGGTACAACTCCAGCGGTGCCCCCACCTGTTCCAGGTTGGTCTGCGCGCCCTCTGCCAGCGGGCTGAGTACCACAATACGATCCGCCAGCGTCATGGCCTCGACCTGATCGTGGGTGACATAAATGGCAGTGGTCTTCAATCGGGTGTGCAAAAAGGCCAGCTCCTGACGCATCTGCACCCGCAGGGCAACGTCCAGGTTGGACAGCGGCTCATCAAACAGGAACAAGCGTGGTTCCTGCACAATCGAGCGACCGATGGCCACCCGCTGACGCTGACCACCTGAGAGCGCCTTGGGCTTGCGCTCCATCAGTTTTTCCAATTGCAGCATTTTCGCTGCCTGGTCCACCCGACGGTTGATCTCGGCTTTGTCCGCCTTGGCCAGCTTGAGGCCAAACTCCATGTTCTCCCGTACGGTCATATGCGGGTAAAGCGCATACGACTGGAACACCATACCAACACTGCGCTCATTGGGTGGCATGTCGTTGGAGCGTTCGCCATCCAGCTCCAGCAAGCCGGAAGTAATGTCTTCCAGGCCGCAAATCATTCGTAACAGGGTCGATTTACCACAACCGGATGGTCCGACGAAGGCAATAAACTCACCGTCGTTTATATGCAGATTGATGTTCTTCAGAACAAAGCTTTTGCCGTTGTCGTAACTTTTATCCAGTTCGGTCAGCTTTACTTCAGCCATGTCGTTCTCTTTTTACCTGAAAAAATACGCTATTCCGTCGTGTCCGGCACTATCTGCCGGGAAACCGGCGCAGAACGCGCCGGGAGCCTGGTCTGCTAACCCTTAACCCCGCCAGCAGTCAGCCCGTTGACCAGATAACGCTGAGCCATAAGGAAAACCAGCGTGATCGGCATGCCGGTCAGGATGGCAGCCGCCGCAAAATCACCCCAAAGGTAGTTCTGAGCATAGAGGAACTGTTTTACGCCCACTGCCAGCGTCAGCTTGTCCACCCCTTGCAGCAGCACAGAAGCAATCGGGTATTCACCGATCACACCGATAAACGACAGAACAAAGACAACTGCCAGAATCGGCACCGACAGCGGCAGCAGAATATGGCGAAACGCTTGCCATGGGGTGGCACCATCAATGTAGGCAGACTCCTCCAGCGCCACATCAATGCTCTCGAAGTAGCCCTTGATCAGCCAGATGTGCATGGTGATACCGCCCAGATAAGACATCACCAGCGCACTGTGGGTATTCAGCCCCAGCCATGGCACGACGCCACCGAGCTTATTGAAAAAGGCATGGAACGCCACCAGAGCCAGTACCGCCGGGAACATCTGCAAAATCATCATGCTGGTCAGCAGATGGTTTTTCAGACGAAAACGCAGCCGGGCAAAGGCGTAGGCGCCGGTGGTGGAGAGCATCAGGATCAGCGCCGAGGTGGTCAGGCTCACCTTGATCGAGTTCCACAGCCAGGTCAGTACCGGGAAGGTAGGCTGGATAATATTGCCGTCCGCCGTTTCATAGGGAATGCCCAGCACCATGGCCCAGTGTTCCAGACTCGGGTTGTCCGGGATCAGACTGCCGGTGGCAAAGTTACCAGTACGGAACGACACCGAAATGATCATCAAAAACGGGAACATAATCAGACACAGCAACGCAATCATAACGATGCGCGCGGCCCAGACCCGATATTGCAGATTACGTGGTTGCACCATTGCCATGTCAATACTCCTGTGAACTGCGGGTGGCCCTGAGGTTGACCCAGGAGATAAAACCAACGATCAGGAAGATCATCGTGGCAATAGCCGACGCCAGTCCGAAATCCTGACCGGCGACAAATGCCGTACGGAAAGTAAAGTTCACCAACAGATCGGTAAAGCCAGCTTCAATGGAGGTACCGGGCCTCATCGGGCCGCCGGCAGTGAGCAGGTCGATCAGGACAAAGTTGTTGAAGTTAAAGGCAAAGCTGGCGATCAGAATCGGTGCCATTGGTTTGGCAAGGCTGGGCAGCGTGATAAACAGCAAATTGTGGATCGGGTTAGCGCCGTCGATGGCTGAAGCCTCGTAGAGATCATCGAGAATGGCCTTAAGCAACCCCATGCAGACAATCATCATATAAGGGTAACCAAGCCAGGTATTGACGATCAGGATCATCATGCGGGCAAATGTCGGGTTGGTCATCCACTCCGGCTCAATACCGAACAGCCCTTCCAGGATCATATTGATCTCACCAAAGTTCTGGTTAAACAGACCTTTGAAGATCAGTATCGAGATGAAGGCCGGCACCGCGTAAGGCAGAATCAGCAACACGCGGTAAATGCCCCGCTCTTTCAACGGTTCCCACTGCATCAGGTTGGCCAGCAACAGACCGATAATGCCACACAGGGTGACGCTCAGGGCGGAAAACACCAGAGTCCAGACAAAGATTTTGAAAAACGGCTCACGGATGCCCTTGTCTTCCAGCAGCAGTTGATAGTTCTCGCCACCCACATAGACGGAAAAACCAGGAGCTATCTGCTCACCGTCGACGTTGACATAAAAACCGGTGACCATGTCCGGACGGATACTCTCGCCGGTATGGATATCCACCAGCACATTATCCGCCTCTTCGCGATACTGAGGCGCCATGGCGGCGAACTCGCGTAACGACGACATTACCAAACGAGTATTGCCGTTCAAATTAACAGTAATTTCGCCCAGGGCTGTGCGCTGCTTGACGATATCGCGCATAGAGAGCCTCTGCCCCTGAGCTGAAGTATCTGGTTGGGCAGTAACCTCTTTTGCCTGACCGTCAAGCGTAAATGCCTCGGAAGTGTATATATTTTCACTGTCGTTTTTATCAGTCAGTTGTAACTGATATTGGTCGTTGTCTTGATACAACGCCAGTCTGTACACCTGATCACCGGTTTTCACCTGCTTGTCCAGATGAATCTCCTTCACCCGTTCCAGACTGAGAATATTGGCCGAGCCATAGTTGGTGAAAGAGATGCTGAAGGTGTACACCAGCGGAAAAACGATAAACATAATAATGCCCAGCAGGCAAGGGTAAACATAGCGATAACAGTACCCTCCCTTGCTGGTAAAAACCCATGTACCGACGCTGCCAAGCACCAGCAAGGTTAACGGAAACAGCATCTCACCCTGGGCATACAGCAGGAAGACAACGTAAAGCAGGGCTAAGTCGATCAGGGCAACCAGTGCCCACTTCGGCCCATTACCAGACAACAGGGTTCTGACATTGGCGGATATAGTCATGATCTTTTCAACTGTTTTGTTCGCATAATCATCGCGGGTCGCCATTGACTCGGCATTGGCGGGTAAGGCCATGTGTTTTCTCACTCCGGGGGGGGCTAACCAGGGGTCGCGATGCGACCCCGGCAGGTGAATCCGGTCAGGACAAGCACTTCAAGACCGGATTTACGCCTGACGTCACAATTACACTTAGTTGGCGATCAGTTTAGCAGCGTTATCCAGCGCAGCCTTAACTGTCTGCTGACCAGTGGTGATGTTGGTCAGGGCGGACTGAGTGGCAGACCAGAACTTGCCCATCTCTGGCACGTTCGGCATCAGCAGACCGTTCTGGACGTTCTGGTAAGTGGCGGCAATGCGTGGGTCCTCAGCCAGTTCCTTCATGTACTCCTTGTGAGCGACGGCACCGAGTGGCTTGTCGTTGTTAAGGGTTTCCAGACCTTCTTCAGTCAGCACGTAGTTTTCAATAAACTCTTTGGCCAGCTCCTGGTTTGGTGACGCGTTGTTCAGCGCTGCTGCCCAGACACCGACAAAAGCACGGGATGGGCTGCCGTCAATAGAAGGCAGTGGTGCAACACCGTAGTTGATCTTGCTCTTGTCCAGGTTAGCCCAGGCCCATGGACCAGAGATCATCATGGCCACTTCGCCCTTGTTGAAGGCCGCTTCCATAACGCCGTAATCCACGCCCCGTGGCATAACGCCTTCGTTGATCACTTTGGCCAGCATTTCGCCGCCCTTGATGGCACCTGCGCTGTTCAGGCCAACGTCTTTCACGTCATAACCGGCTGGAGTTTCCTTGAACACGTAACCGCCGTTGGAAGCCAGCATAGGGGTGGAGAAGTAGGGCTGAACCTGATCCCACATGATGGTGGTGATGTCTTTTTTATCCAGCTCTTTTTTCAGCTCGAACATCTCTTCATAAGACGCTGGCGCGTTTTTGATGATGTCTTTGTTGTAAATCAGGCCGATGGCTTCCATGGCTACCGGATAGCCGTAGATATTGCCGTTGTGCGACGTAGCCTGCCAGCCTTTGCTGTCGATGGCGTTTTTCACTGATTCTGAAGGCTTCACTGATGCCAGCAGACCAGACTGCGCCCACTCACCAAAACGGTCGTGTGCCCACAGAACAATGTCAGGACCTTTGCCAGTTGCCGCAGCTTGCTGGAAGCGGTCAGTCAGGTTTTCAGGGATTTCCACTTTTACTTTGACGCCCAGCTCTTCTTCGAAACGCTTACCAACTTCTTCCATGCCGTTGTAAGACTTGTCGCCACCGATCCACACGACCAGTTCGTCGTCGGAAAACGCCATGGCGGTGCTGGCTCCCATGGAGATGGCCAAAGCCGAAGCAACTGCTACTGCAACCGTTTTTTTAACCATTGTTCTACTCCGAAATACCCTGACAGGGCTTATTGACATTCCAAGTTATCGTTTTGGTCTTTAAACAAACAACGATCATTGCTCAAAATGCCGTGCAAAGAAGCGTGCAAAAAAGTAAAAAGATGTTCTACCTAACTCGGTGACCGAGAATAAGTGCCGGTATATTCAACGAATTAGCCGGTAAAAAAAATCGTAAAACGTTTACAGTCTGCTGACTTGTCCGTTTTCTGCGCGAATCATTGCGACACACCAACAAACAAGTAAGCCCAAATTGGCGTTGCGCTGTGGCGTATTTACCACTTAACTATGCCTGCACAGGGCTTTGTTTGCACAGTACTTTGGGAGGTAGTAAACAGATTCGTACCACCGTTCACACTGAGCCTGTCGAAGTGTGTTGCCCGCATCCTTCGACAGGCTCAGGATGAACGTCCTTCGACAGGCTCAGGATGAACGTCCTTCGACAGGCTCAGGATGAACGTCCTTCGACAGGCTCAGGATGAACG
>Ga0126343_10000081_pt1 | contig 26221 bp, 10 predicted proteins | sample Cyp2metagenome_FD_92531 | JGI IMG/M metagenome (GOLD analysis project Ga0126343, IMG submission 92531) | Coral microbial communities from Lord Howe Island, Old Settlement Bay, Australia - Cyphastrea 2 metagenome | ecosystem: Host-associated > Invertebrates > Cnidaria > Coral ...
GAGTGTAAAATCATTTTTTTATTTTGATTTCTAATTAATTTCTTGGTGACGAAAATTGCACTCGCCAAACGGGCGAGTGATCGAGAATTTGCACTCGCCCGACACTTTTCACACTCGCCTGGGAGAGCGGGCGAGCGGGCGAGCGCCAATGTCCAACACTGCATAACATAGTTGAACGATAAGCTACATGACAATTTGAAGTAGCTGGAACATTTTTAGTACTACAGACTTACGGTCTTTGAGCTTTGGCAGGCTGTTAGAATCCACGTAGAGCTGAAAGAAAAATCACATGAAAAGGTTGTTACAGATGTTAGAATATAAATATGCATGCCTGCAATCATCACTACAATGTAAGCTTACTCTACAAGCACCCATGTTACTGTTCAAAGGCACATGTAAGTTACCACCTAGCGAGGGCAAGTGACAGATGCAGCTAGTGAAAAGTCAGATGAGATTTGGTAGCTGATTTTTGAGAGCAACTGTACATGTAAATGGAGACACTGTGCCGAGCTTGTAAGCCTATTCTCACTATGTTTAAGGTTGACTTACAGGTTCTTTGCCATCCATGGCTTCTAACCATAACTTTCTGTCTTCTTCATCCTGTGCTTGTAATAAAATGGGTTGATTTCTGTTCCAAAAAAGCAATGTAAAAAAGCTTTAAAACACCAAACCAAAACATAGCAATAGAAAACTTAAAATTAACAACACTCTCAAGTGGATGACTTTCTGTGTTCTTAGTACCCCTTTGACAATGGAAAAAGATTGATTGCTGTAAAGTAGTTATCCTTGTTAAAACATGGATTTAATTTGTTAACCTTCTTGCTATATCTATCTTGTCCTTTTTGAAAACGTGACTGCATGATCCCAGTATACTAACTTAACTGTAAATATAAATGAAGAAATTACATTGGCACTGAAACGGAGCTGGCTTATCAAATAAAAGCAGTTAATACGGTTTCGTTAAGACCTCTTTGCCATATGCTTGCAACACTTACTGCATTTTCTGCATATATTGGAAACCGACTCTACTTCATATAAAACTGACATAATACCTTTCAAGGGCAGTTATTTCAAAAGTGAATCTTCTATCTATTGAGTCTGTCATTTTTCTACACAACAAAAAATCAAATCAAAGCGATTGTTTAGAAATAGTAAATAAATGTTAAATACCAAATTGTAAGCTCTACATGTACATACCTAGATCATAACATTACCACAGAATGCAGTGGATAGCTTTTATCAACTACTTTAAAGGGCTGACTGAATAGAGTGTAGTGGTCAAAATATTAATCTCTTTTACGATGGTTATGCACTGAACATTCACATCTTGCAAATGCAGTCAAAGATGAGTGAGATGGAATATTTATTATTTGTACTCAGTCTCGAACATGGTGAGATTCTGCAGACCCAGCAGCACAACTATGTACAGCACACCCTAAATTCTTGCAACTAATGCTCATGTCAACCCAGATAATCAATCCTAACTTTTATTTTACCTGACACATGATGTAACAACCATTGTGTCTGTTGATGCATTCTAAAAGACAAAATTTCACATGTGATTAGTTTCTAGCTTTTTTGTGCTATTACTTAAAAAATCCTGTTTCCAAATTTTTAATGTCAGCTAATGGACAGTTACCATCTGCAAGTATATCGTGAATATCAACAAACAAAAGTTTAATGACAAGAACAATGGCTTAGCACATGCACTATAAATTGCTGTACATTTGTTTATTTTGGAGAATGCGCATGATGGCAGCTGAAAAATTATCTGCCATCATCTTCATCATTTTCAGGGGGCCAATGGACTATCCCTCTTTGCATTGAAGGGAAAAATTGTGCTGCGGATTTGATTTTCGGCGAGAAAATGGGCCTTGCCGTTCAGGTCTTTCAAAACAGCAGTGTCCAGCCTTGACGTAGGGCACTCAAATTCTTCCCAAAGTGTAACATAACACTGCACACTAAAGGCAGTCACATCTCACTCGAAACGCATACATAAATCATTAATATTTGATTGCTTCCTAAAATTGTGAGTTTGGGACGCCCTGTGATTAAATCTAGCATGCATTGTCCCTGGGTTGCTCTCATCATCGGTTAAGCTCTCTAACAGAATACACTGAGTAATTTACCACAATATCAAACACCTACCAGTCTTCCTTGGGTCTGTGTGTATGGGATCATTGTTAAAATCTTGTTTTCTTTTGTATACATACAGAAATGTTTATTCCACGTGTTTGTACCAAGGCTACCTATATTGGCCGCAAAAGAGAGCAGATCAGTTGGTGCTTCAACAATTCTAATTTCAGGGGCAGATCCAGAAAATTCAGAAAAATGGGGCTACCCTGATTGTACTGTATAATTATAACAACACTCAAAGGACAGTTAGAAGGGTTGAGGTCATACAAAACAGTTTTGAAAATACAAGAGAAAAAGGGGCCGTGCCCCCCTCAGCCCTGCCCCTAAATCTCGCTATGAATTTAACCATGAATATTTTATATTTCTATGGCGCTTTTTACAAGGAAAGTTCATCCATACATCTGGACTGAAAGCATTTCATTAATTTCTACAAAACAAAACAAAAAAAAAAAAAACAGGACACAAATCACAACATGCAAAAGTCAAATCCATTCCCACTGCCCGAGCTATTTTCACTATCATGAAGATACCTTACCTTTCTTTTGGACACCAAGATATCCTTGCCTTGTGTGGGCTCCCCGATACTGAAGTTCACCGCTAAGAGCTTTCTGAAGAGTAAGGAGAGTATAAAGATTAATCAGTCAGAAATCTTAACTCCTTGGGTCTTAGGCCTGCACATTCAAACCCCAGATAAAGTATTTCTGTGTTCAGACATGCTCCTGGTATATGACAATGTACGGTTCGTAATTGTATTAAGGATGAATGCATTACTAAAACACGTAGCCACAAAAGGTGTTCACCTGTTGCACCCGACTCATCAGGCTGGCAGCTTCAATTTTTGTTGTGTCAAATCTCTCTCTGGTCTGAAAAATAAAAATAAAAATATGAAAACCACAAATGATGTAACAAAAACAACAGCAACAGCGATAAAAACAAGAGAACACAACAGATATCTCGATTATGTCAGCAATCAAGGCATACAACAATTACAGGTCAATTTCACATGGTCTTGACTGAGCTGATTGTTGAAAAGCTATACCATTTGAGCCAAAGATTCAGATGTCCAGATCTCATTCTAAATCAAAATACACATACGTAAGGTAAGCATGTCCTACAGCTACACATTAGGCCAGTGAAAAGACCAAGAATTTGTACTCACATTTTGAAGTCTGAGTTGAAGATCTTTCATGAAATCCATATAATCATTAAATACTTCATGGCCTGAAAACAAAAGTTAAGTAAACAAATATAAAGACAACCAAAGGAATACACTTTTCAACAAGAAATAATTAACAATTAGACCTGCCGGTCAATAGCCCATGAGGCAAAGCCGAATGGGCTATTTGACCCGTGGCCCTCGAGGGCAAAGGGTAGTTTAGTATCACCCAACTAGTCGGACAGAGAAGGCAATAATAAAACTAGCAAATGCAAGTTGAAGAAATATTTATTTGGGAGTAAAACGAAAGAAAGCATCCCACTCGATTGCGCCAATTTCGCTACTCTAGAACTATTTCTAATAGACCTCTAGTAGTGTAGCCAATCAAAATACAGGATTTGCATTAGTCCACTAGTTGGGTGATACTAATTAATGTTAGTATCACCTAACTAGAGGACTAATGCAAATCCTACATTTTAATTGGCTACGCTACTAGAGGACTATTAGTAATAGTCCTCAAGTGGCAAAAAGTTTAAATTTGTTGAAACTTTGCCTTATGGGCAATTGACCCATGGCCCTTGTGGGTTATGGGTCTAATAGTCAATAATTAACTCCTAGACCTGTAACCCAGGATTTACAGTAACTACTTTACTAATTATCAGTACATGTAAAGTACTTATTGTCAAATTCTGAAAAAATTAAACTTCCCGGGCACAATAAACACAAAACTATGAGAGTCTTACCACTATGATAAAAAGTAATGTGTCCGTACATAAAAGATAAAAGCTGAAAGACAAATAAGATAATATTAAATCATCCAACATCACCTAACAGACACATCCTATAGGTGGATAACATCTGTAGGCAGATCCCTAGTTCTGCTCAGGACTGGCCACATACAAACAATACTAAATATAATAACACACCACTAACTGAGATTGAAATAATACAATTCAAATTAATGTTGGAAAAAACTGACAGCAGCTTGGCTCTTGTGTATCTCTACAAAAGCATGATTTGAAGTAATGATAAGAAATCATTGTATAGTTAGCAGAACATTATAATTTATGGTGTATTTAAAAGAAAATAAATGTCATTTTGAAAATCAACTTACAGTTTCCACAAATTCAAACTTCTTTTTCTCATTAACCTCCTGAAGTTTGACGACATAATCTAGAGCTGTTTGATGAAAAGAGCGTTTCTCATTCTGAAGCTGGATATCCGCCTGAGTGTGCAAACAACATATCAAATGTGTTAATCAAATATCCAGGAGAATGATAAATATAAAAATAAATTAATTAATTAAGATATTTAGAGAGGAAGCCACATCAGCCTTAGCTGGTTTTCAAGTGGCTCCTCTAGCCTGGTTGAATAAAAATTTCGATAAATTGGTTATTGTGGAGGAAGGACAACCGCAGAACCCAGGGAAAACCCCCCGAGAAAGGGGAGCACCAACAACAAACTCAGCCCACATATGGCATCCAGACAAAATTGAAACCTGTCCACGCTGGTGGGAGGCAAGGTCTCTCACCACTGTACCCGTCATTCCTGCTCCTCTTATGATGCCCAATGATACCCAAGGTGTAATGTACTATTTTTATAAGTTATACTCAAAGACTGTCACAGTGCTCTTTAACTGTTTGAAGTTTTGGGGCAGGGTCATAACCTGAATTGAATCAACTTGGATTGTTGATTTACATACATGTAAGAAGAGCAACTACATGTACATGGAGTATTTGAGTATGAGGCATATTATTTGAGAGAAATATTTTCTGATCAAAAAGTTTCCCCAGAGGCAATAATTATATTCAAGTGGAGCCAATATCATAGGGTTGAATGTTTTTCAAAAAACATGGTCTTACATCAGTCAAAAATGAATCTTTCTTTTTTGAAGACAGATTCAAGTAGTTCTGTACTGCTAAACAGTATTTTTCAGTCTGCTTGTCAAATTTCTTCTTTTCCTCCTACAAGAAAAAAAAACTCAGTCTGTCAGGAATTAAAATGTAAATACATGTATCAAACATAATTAATATTTAATCTTTTTTACAGCATTATCAAGAAACAAGAGATTTTGAACACTGTTCATACCAATTATTTTATGTTGCTTCAAAGGATCCAAAGAATCAAACCTTGCCAAACAAGACCTAGGTAACAAAAGAAGTAAATGCAAAAGGACTTTCGTACCTTTGCTCCACCAATCTGCTCTTTTCTGAATGTTTCCAGTGGTATAATCAGCTGGGAATTTGCATGATTTAACTGGTGGCAAACAAAGTGTAGTGAGGCAGTTAACTCAACTCAGTTATGCATCAATGTTCCAACATTAAGTGACCAAGAGTATTCCTGCTCGTCTAGATATACTATCGTGGGGTCAAACCACTCTTTCTCCCAAACACAGAATTTGTAAACATGGACGGACCATTATTAGCAATTAATTAAGCAATTTGCATTCAGCTAATAAATAGAGCCAATCATGAGGTAGTAAGAATGCTTAGCAATATACTATGGGGTATTCATTTCATGTCAATACATGTCTGGAGATTCTGGAGATTCTATTCGTGGCAAAAAGAAAAACAAAAAAATGTCAGATCCATATGTATTATTAATAACTTTAAAAATGTTTTAAAGGAAACAAGATCTGCAAACAAGATCTTAATGTTAAAAAGCTAACTTAGGTCACTTTGGTACTTAGACACGTTGTCTTTCTTGTTGAAAAAATATTCAGACAATATACAAATATGGTTGGACAATGTCTCATGACCAAGACAGTGGGCTGTAGTTAAAAAATAACAATTATTTTCATTTGAGTTAGTACAATCTAACATTATGTTACTATGTTTGGGTTGGTATGTCTGACAAGTGGGCCAATGTGTTGAAAAGGTAATTTTATGCCCTTTGGCCCCTATTCCATATTTTGACAAGCTGCTAATAATAACTGGCAAATACTCATTTATACATGTACTCCTGAATTATGTTATGGTATCCTTTGGTTCAAATATATGTCAAACATAGAGCCGTCAGAACAGAGGGGGTTAGTTTCCAAAGAAACTGTGGTGCTGTGTTGGAAGGGAGTATAACAAGAAAATTTGGTTTTCTCAACCGAGTCGATAAAAATAGTTCAATTCCAGCCATCATCTCAGATCAAATAACTGACCATGTGGACTGCGGGCTCATTCCAATAACTTTGACCCCCCTCAAGAGCATGCAAGTCCCATCTCCCAAGGAATTTCGTACAGTGGCCTGGTCAAAACCCACGCATGTGACCTCATGCATATACGTTATTAACACATTACATGTAACAAACTGATTTATAATAAATGACTTACCATTCTGTCTCGCTCATCTTCCACAGTGTCAATCATCTTGCCAAATTCTTTTAATGCCTCAGCTAAAAGATAATTTAAATTAGAGGAAAAAATTAAAAAAAAAGTTTTAATGAGCACTTAGTGCTCCTAGGTGTCATGTGTTTAGGATTGATTGATTGATTGATTGATGAATACGAAATAATCAATCATTGTTCAAAGAATGAATTCATGTCACTGTCAGTGTAAGTTTTTCCAGGCATAATTTCAATTGCACCTGCAACATACACAAAACTAAATACAAAGTTAATGTTTTGTTGAGGAAGGCAAGTTCTAGTACATTGTATGACTTCTCTGGGTACACTGTTTGGTGGCAAACAGCCAGATATTATCCCCACTCTGTAACAAAATCTGCAACTAATAAAGGATGTCAAGGCCCTGCATATGGTTTACTTAAATATGTGCTTACGCTTGCTATGAAATATTTCAAAAAATGCCAAGGAAATAGGGGTGGGTCGCAGGCAATTTCATGCAAGCATCAGTGGGTTAAGTAGCACAATTCAGCTCACCAATATGTATTTCATCATCAGTCTCCACCTCTCCAATACACTCAAATCTGAAGCCATCTAGCACTTGGGCAAAACTCCTCTGTGCTTTAGATAAGTCTACAAAAAAAAAACAAGACAAAGGACCACCCAATTACATTATGATCATAGATAACTGTTGTGACTTGTGTCTGCCTAATGCTCTATGCATACATGGTCAATTTCAAAACACTGACCTTGAATACAATTTACATACATGTATGTCCAGCACAAATCGCAGTTGCTTGAAATGTGCACCAAGCCAAACATTCTTATTGAACTTATAGAGGACAACAAACCCCTTTAAAAATGAGTTAACTGCAAATGTAAGAAAAAATTACCTCCAACTGTATGCATAAAATATTTCTAAAAGATGTACACAATAAGGCATTACCTAGTTGAACCATAATATGCAAATACGTTCTGGCTGGTATAACGATAAATTATTTATTTTTACCACAAATTAAAAAAAGTCATTTCCAAAATTAGAACTATATTTAGCCATTGAAACTAAAGCCCTATATTGTAATTCACTACTACTATGGCTTTTAAGTTTATTTTTGGTAGGATTTGAAGATTCCTGGTAGTCTTATGGCTTGTGTTTCTGGGAGAGCTTGCTCTTTCATAAAATTATTCTTATATTTTTCTTTCCTTTCTAATGCCTTTCTGCTTTGTTTTAAAAACAATTAGATGAAAATAGATGCCTAGTCAGCTTTCAATCAACATTATGGAATTTTTTCTTAACATTTTCATTCGTAATAAATAAATAAATAAATAAATAAAATATATTGACTTTGTTTAACGAGCACATAACAGTCTTCGACTGACAAACCTGTGGCCCTCGAATTCCCGATCGAGCTGGAATTTAGAAATGTTGGTTTTTGAGGAGGGAGGAAAACCAGAGAACCCGGAGAACAACCCTCGGAGCTAAGGCAAGAACCAACAACAAACTCAACCCACACATGACGCCGGGTCCAGGAATCGAACCCGGGACACAAATAAGATTCTCTCTTTTTTCAACAACTATTATTGCGTCTTTTGTTCCTTGGTTCTCAGGAGGCTCCACCAAGAGAAAACAGGAAATGAACAAACGTATATTACTTAAGGTAAACAATTAAGTAAAAATTAGAATGAAAAAAAAAATCATTGATTTAAAAAGATTAAATGAGAATTACAGCACACAAATTTGAAAAACAGCACTAAACTTTAAAAATTTACGGAAAGTTGAATTTGCCTTCTGGTTGATGGGTCATAAGAAAACAGTTTCCTTTCTACAATTTAACAGTGCAATATTTTAAGAATCTAATGAATGTGTTACGAATTATTCACTGAATGCAAACAATAGAAGTCAGGTAAACACGACACGAAATCAGCTCTGTTTACAGCTCAGCTCACTTGGACAGAAACAGAAAGAATTCTTGTTTTTAAATATATCCGACATACAACTTATAGTCCCACAAGTGATCATTGATGGAGAAAACAAGCCAGATTTAAGACCGTAAGGACAACACAGAGGGGAATGTCTGGCTACAATAGCTTAAAATCTTGAATATTGGGAATCCCTTATTAAACTTTCGCAGTTTCGTCGGGCAAATGTTTACAATGTTAATCTGATATCGTATCAAACAACTTTTATTCCATTTTCAGATTCCCACTTGACGATCATGTCAAAACTTCAACATATTACCGTTTATTCTTCATTTAACATACAAATATTGTAGTTTATACATAAAATTAGATGCTCCACATCCGTTTTGCTTTGACAAGAATCAAAGGCTGGAATAAAGCGACTAAATTTCACTAAATGAAGTTTGAATGATCATTACATAAACTTAAAATTTTTCCAGTAAAATCAACGAAAGCAAATTCTTAGAAAAATTAATTCAAGTGAAATTAAAAGTTTCACGAGCGCTTGCGTAAACGTCGTGTAATTTACAAGTTTAAAACTCAACTACAAAAGTTCCTTTCAATCCACTTGAAAATAAAATGATTGTTTCCTCCTCACACTGTGTACAGCCACAAATAAATGACTGAACAATCATAGACGAGCTCAAACATTTATATTGAAGTTTCTTGGAGCCAGTTGCAGGAAGTCCCTTTACCCTCAGGGCTAAAATTAGTCTCGAAAAATAACACTGTACGTACCCTTGGCTGTCGCTTTGAGCTAAATTAACACTCGCTTAATAAACGACAGCGACTTCCAAGCACGTATAAGAGGTACTAAGCAGTGTAATACGGATCAAACTGCAGAAATCTAGAGTACCTACTTTCAATAGCCTTGAGCAAAGCCTTGCATTCCTTGATCAACCCCTTGATGGCCTCGTTCGTCCTCTCCAGCTCCCGTTCGTGTTCGTGAATGTTCTCGCGGAAATATGGACTATCCAAAATACAGTCCTCGAATTCGAGAGGCTTAAGCCCCATTACTAAAGGCAAATGACACCCTTTTGCTATCTATGGCTTAAAGATTCCTTAAAACCGACTGGAAAATTCATAAACAACTCGTAGAATCGGCTGATTCTCTGCTGGAAGTTTTGATTGTGATTACGCATGTGCAGACATGTGACCAGTTGCCCGTGACGTAAACGGAGGGACTGTAGGCAGAGGAGCCCCGCCCCAGACGGGAAATGGGAAGTTGAGTTGATTTACATATATAGCCTTTTTTAGCTTTGAAGGAGCTTTCATGCAAGCAGTGGTTAATTTAAAGGCTTTACAAAAATAACAGATAGTTTTCCTTACGTCAGGTATATTTCTAATAGATGGAATTAAAAAACTGTATAACCACAGCAACAAACCGATGAGAGTGCCGAATCTTAAGTAGACCTGGTTCAGTGGGAATTTAGAATACAAAATATAGACGGCTCACTGATCCAAACGACAGAAATGACCAAAATGAAATGAAACAGTAAAAAGGACTAAATTATTTTAAACAAAATTGCCCTATATTTGGGTTTGCAATACATGACTTACATGTAATGACCAATGTATCGGTTATTTGGGTTAATGCTGGTCAGTACGAGAGCTGCAATAGTTTGTTCACAGGAAACGTCTATTAGTAAAAAGGACTAAATTATTTTAAACAAAATTGCCCTATATTTGGGTTTGCAATACCAACCGAAATATGGGGCAATTTTGTTTAAAATAATTTAGTCCTTTTTACCGTTTCATTTCATTTTGGTCATTTCTTCCGTTTGGATCAGTGTGCCGTCTATATATTATATTTCTAATTCGACAAATCTTACTGGGCATTACGTGGGAAGAGGAAGCCCTGGCTAAAAGAGGTTAGGTTGAGTATATCGTTTATTGCTACAAGACTTTCATAAACTCACAAAGGTTGCAGATTTAAATACGAGGGGAAAAAAGAAGAAGAAATAAAAGCTCCCTCTATCACACAGGCGAAATTAAAACTTTTTCTTCCGATAAGTTACGAGGTAACCAAAGTAACGAGACTATGATATATGAAGTGGGAATAAAAATTTGTGAGCGACAAAACGAGGAGCCCGCACGCAGCGCAGTCTTCTATACACAGAAAGCCAAGTTGCGTGCAGATTTTCTCTGTATTTTCGTCAGTTCTTCTAAGACTTATGACCTACATGTAATGACCAATGTATCGGTCATTTGGGTTAATGCTGGTCAGTACGAGAGCTGCAATAGTTTGTTCACAGGAAACTTCTATTAGTTTTAGTTGTATGAACACATAACCACTTTTTGTATTTTGATAAGTTTTTGCAGGGTCAACCCCAAAAATAGCCAAAAAACATGTTAAAAAAACATACAACAAAACGGAACTTTGTCAGGTTTCATAACACAACCATTTCCCTCTATTAACTATACTATGTAATAATTGAGAATTAGATTATTGGCCATCTATTTCTAGCTTTGCAGCTGGCGCGCCAGAAATTTGAATTGACTAATCAGGATTCAGAAAGCGGGAAAAGGTGTACTGTCCTGACAGTACAGTACTTCATGTCCTGAAGTCACTGTAAATCTGTGATGTAGGCCTAGGCCGCTATGTCTTATGTCAACAGGAAAAGCATTGAACGCGGGATTTCTCTCTGGAGACGGAATTGAGTATTCACTAAAAGGGATTGATAACTCAAGAAACCATATCAGATTGCCAGAAATGAAAAATATGAAACATTTTGTGCCTCCATGCTTTTAATTTTGTGTCAAAAACGAGTCGTCCGCGTGCGGTAACTCACTCGTAATTCGTCTAGTGTCGCTGCCAGGTAATTAATTAAGATTAGGTACGACAATAATCGTGTTAATTTTCGATTGAAAGGTAAGGAAGTGAATCGCCCAAAAGAATGGTGCAATGAATCTGGAAAAAACTGGAAAAACAAAAATTGCTTTTATTTCTTTCTGTTTTGGTTTTAGAGTGTGATGAATTCCAGAATGTTGGCCGGAGCCATTCGTCTGCCGTTTTTGTCCTGACAGTAACTAAAAAATCAAATCAAATCCAACTCCTGTCCAATCCAATCACGAAAGGACAACACGATTTTTGTTTAAGATGGTTACGTCTCCTCAACTTCTTCAGACATAAGTCTTATGTAAACTCTTCCAGGTCCCTTGTTCTTGTTTGCTTTATTAGAAGGTGACAGTCCAGAATTATACGAGCTTCCTCCTTCTGCTGTACCACCCTCCTTACCATTACATTCCATCCAGCATCCTGTCACACCACCTCCCGAGTACCCTCCCCCTGCGCCAGGCAGAAGCCCCGCAGCACCACCACCACCAAAACCTCCTCGGCCCATCTTTCCATGGTCAAAATTTCCGTAAGCTGGTACTGCTTCTCCCCCATTTCCACCATTCATGAAGCTCTTGCCGCCCCAACCTTTGTATAAGCCAACTCCATCGCCGTACATGCCTCCTCCTGCGCCTGCAATCACTTTATGGTGACCAGTGGAGTTTTTAATGACAATTTCGCTGTCTTCGCTGGTGTCCAGGAGTTTCCCGCCATTACCCTCACTACCGCTGGCACTGGAATGAGGTTCATCGTTGGCTCTCCCGCCTCCACCATTTGTTTGAGAAGCTAGAAAATAGTCACAAATAGATTTAAGAATTCGCTAAGCCAAAGTGAAAATCTTTACGCAATGAAGTTCAAATTCAGTAACTAGGAAAGTTCAGTATAACCCGACAGACGCTAACCCTTACGGCGACAATTCAACAACTCAAGAACGAAATTTCATCAGTTTAACAACGAGCGAGTTGAAAATTCAGGCAACTGCAGAAACTTACAGTCGAATAAGAAAAGAAATGCATTGTAAATTTTGAACTTAAATATACAACTAACAGTCCGTTGTATCGATTGATACTGCAGTCCTATTGTCTTCAATGACACACACGCGTACTTACTTGCTCTAGGAATTCCACCCCCTCCCCCACCGCCAGCAACAAGAAGTGGCTTTCCATCTTCGTATACGACAAACGTTCCGCCGCCTCCTCCCCCGGGACGGTGAGGATCAATGGGATCACGTGACCCCTCATGGCCAACCAAAATCTTTACCACCCTGCCTTTGTGCAACAAGAACTTTCCTTTCACAATAGCCCCAAGTCCTCCTTGTTTACGATTCCCTGAACTTCCGACTAGTATCCCATCAGCCCCAGAGGCCCCTCTAGCTTCTATAGACCAGAGACCGGAAACAGGGATGGTCCATAGCTGAATTCCCGGATGTTGAAGGGACACTTTGACTTCCTGTTTGAGGTGTCCGTGGTATTTGAGTCTGGTAGGACCAAACCGTCCGACAGCGCCATTATTTGTCAGTACTCGAACTTTACATGTTGGGAATAAAAACATATTACACTGCAATGTTAGTGGGTGCTTTGGAGGGAATATTTTTTAGGAGAGTTATCGAATCTTCGCTCAGCACAACAATCTTTTACAACGCAACGAAATTTCAAACTACTACAACAGGATGGTGTAAGTATAGCTATTATATGCGCGCGCGCGCGAGCAACCCGTAATGTGCTTAACCTCTGAAACGCAACAAAAGGAAACATTGACAGTCAATACAGTCTGTTTTGTATTGTCCATAATTTAAGTTTATAGCAAAAATTTCATCGCAGATATCACTTTTGCAGCAACTCCCGAGAAGCATGAAATACGTCGAGACAGGTAGTTGACCAAAAAGACAGCTCAATACAAAATTACATTGAAACCTAAGTAACTGATTGAAGGAGAAGAAAAATAAAGACGTTGGAGAGTAACACCTCGAAAAGAACCAGAATGATTATAAGATCTCGTCCGGGAAAAAAAAAAAAACATTTAAACGTACTAGTGCAAGCAACGTTACAGGAAAGCCGCGCAGGGACTTCAGACTTCAGAGTTAAAAATCTGAGGTCGGTAGTCGCTACCGGATTTCGTAACTGAGTCCGAGAAATATAATGTATGACCATTTTGAGGCTTCAAATTCAAGTTAGTACATAGTAAATTGAACTGTATAGCGTTGCGACGCGTTAACTCTGACTAACTGCAGTTTGCAGGCTTACCTTCAAAATTCGTTTCTTCTTTTGAGTCATCACTAGAATCTCCGAATTTGTTTAAGACCTTTAAAACTATGACAACTACAGCTACGCAAACAACTACAACAACAATTAACCCAACCACCTTTTTTATCAACGCCTTATTCGAGGCGTTCCTAGCCGCTGCACCCGCAGAAGCGGCGATCATGTTTCGTTGCAAAAGCAGACGGCTGACTGTTCTAAGAGATACGTCATAATTCAAAGACGCGTGACATTCATTTCACAAATTGACGTCAGTTTTTCACGCGTCTGTCCTGTTATTGATCATGAATTGAGTCATAACATTGTCAAGGTTATCTCTCGGAGAAATTAGCTTTATCATAGCTACACTTAGATTCGAGAAAAAATAAAGTTTATGTTTGTATGTATGTATGTATGTATGTATGTATGTATGTGTAAGTGGCGGTGGATCCACGAGAGGCGCGAGAATTTTTGCAGTTATCGTAAAAATTAGATCGCATTTTGCTTGCTCAAATAATTCACGCGCATCCCGCAATACATGTTTTGCGTTCCCGTACAGAGCTTCACGCGTATTTCACTGTTAGCCGCTTGCCTGCGAATACAGCCGCCTCTCATTCGCTCTCGTTACTACGTGCGAAACGCGAGAGTGAATGAGAGGCGGGTGTATCCGCAGGCTAGTTAGCCGCCGTATTCTGGGCTGGTTAGTTTCTCCAGCGGTACTGAGCCTTTTTCCGTAAGATTAACATTATTAATTCTACTACTTTGAATAGACTCCAAATAAGCCAGTCAAAACGGAGGATTTGCGTCGGTCACTATTGGTTTGGGTGGTTAGTACATGGGTTGCTCCAAACAACGGACAATATTTTTAAAGGGAGCATGGGGGAGAGATCATAATTCCTGTGTAGGAACTAGCGAAAAAAAATCAATCATGCAACCGTCCTTTACAAGAGTACCCCTAAGAGACCTCGACAATCCACGACCTACTAATCCAAACGAACTCTAACCAAAGACTAAGACAACAAATTCAGTGTGCAAGCTTCGCTCTTTATTCTCGAAGCGTTTGTCCCTGGAGATAGGTTTATGCAGTAACACTGGTAAAGTAAGTTCTTACAAAATCAATAGAGCAGTCGAGTCCCCCAGCCTGTATACTTCAAGGGTACATACAGAGCTGTGATCTTCCCGTATCACAAACGTATTCACCTTCGACGCAAAGCAACACAACATCTAAAAGTTAAAATTCACCTCCGAGTTAAATAACTACAGTAAAATAAATTATGTTAATTACAGCTACGACGGGATGTGTTAAAATGGTTTGTTCTGCCGCTATACAGCTAGAACCCCAGGTTATACTATGCAAAATATTTACAGGTTAACTTCTCAAAGCACAAAAGACATTTAGAAATTTTTGGCTTGGAAGATAGTACTCACTGATAACCTTTCACAGCGATAGCATTCTCAACCAATACAGAAAGACAAGCCGAGAGGCTGTACATTTGCATCACCATCCCTTGGGTGATCCCTCGGGCTCCAAAGGTATCTGAATTTACGGTACGCAGTACTTTCTTCTTTTTCATAAAATAATGGGTCACAGTTTTCAGTTTTCTACAAGGTGTGAGCCAAAGAAAACAGAAAATGTGCCTGGACAGTGTTTTTCGAACGAGCCGAGTATGAAGCTCGACTTTGCATTCAGTTTGTTCTCAATAAGCGAGAAATGTACGACATTAAAATTAAAGAACGAGGCCCAGGAAGCCTCACACTGGTAAGTAACCTTAGCTGCTCAGTTTTTTTGCATCCGCCTCAGAATGAGCAAGAAGACTACAGTACATGAAGTACACTAAGAAAACCCATCAGGGCGCTGACAACTGCTGGCTCAAATCATCTCTTTCTACCCTTAGGCAACTGCTTGATGCGCAGCTGAACTACCTAATTCGAAAAAAATAAACGGTGCTCCAAAAATCTGTCAGGCCTGCTGGGAAGCCAGAAGGCTAACAATAGGAAATATAGATGATATACAAATCTCTTTTTCGATAAAATAACATGACACGTTCTCGATAATAGAACAGAAAAAAACACCGCTCACGGTCACAAAAAGAAGGCAAATTGGAGCAAAGTTTGTGAGAGAGGTAGTTCATGGACAGCACAGCTCGAAAGCAATTAAAAATTTTTCAAATTCCTTCTTTGTTATTGCCATCAATCTTGCACGATCTTGGTCTACTTCTTTGCCGTTTATTAACGACCATAGTGAACTATTTTTCCAGTTCAAGACGAAAAGCGATCACTTATATTCCGAGTTCTAAATGTTAAGACTGGTTTTTAGTAACACATCAGCATAAGTACAAGTGTAAGCCCACATTCAGACAATAATGTTGATAGAGTGGTTTCCACCCGAGTGTCGAATAATATTGTTTTGCATAACTACGCTTAGCGATTGGCTTAAAAAATTTCGCGCCAGTTTTTCATCCAATCAGAAGTGAAAACCTAAACCGATCGTGACTTGTTCGTACAAGTTTTCCCGCGCTTCGCGTCAGTCACATGTTATTTCTTCCAGTTTTGACTGGTCCATCGGATTGTCCGTCTCCTGTGTGATTGGCTAGAGTAATAACTTTGGCTTTGGTTTTACGACACTCGATTGAAAACCGCTCTAATTAGCGCCTTCTGTCAGGGCAACAAAAAGCTCTACTTAACAGCACTACGTCTTACTACGTCTGAGTATATTACAAATTCTTATGCTTATGCGCAACTAAAAACAAAACTTGACCGTGTCCAGCGGCGGCGACTTAAAAAAATCAAACTGCAGGAAGCACCGTTGTAACCCTTTCTACTTTACTACCGAGAGCGTTCACTGTTCATAGGAGTTTCTGTCTGAATATAATAAGTGTAAATTTGTATGTATAGGTTATTTATATCATGTCTCCTTTGCATCTTTTGGTGTGGTATCGTCTGGTGCACCTTTCTCTTTTTCGGCATCTTTCTCTTTTTTCACTTTTTCTTCCTTTTTTTCTTTTTCCTTCTTGGCCCTTTTGGATGACTCCGCAGAGCGACTAATGAAAGAAGAATGAGGATGCGTGAGTGCGACAGTGAGTGGGCGAGAGAGTGAGTGCGTACGTGCGCGAGTAAGTGCGTGCGAGCTTGATCGCGTGCGCGCCGGCGAGAGTGAGCGAGCGAGTGAATGAGTGGGTGAGCGAGTGAGTGAGTAAGTCCGTCTGTCCTGTTCATGTGACATTGTGAAATGTGTTTTTTTGGTTGACGATTTCCTCACCTATCTGCGGCCGCACGTTTAGCTGTTGACTTCACAGCAAGCTGTCCATCTTTCAAGTCTCGTACATCTGGTTTACAAAACAAATCCACACATTAGAGGGCTTAATTTTACTTCTATCAATAAGGGTTGAAACTTACTTTTAAACAACCGAGGCTGGAGTTTCAGTAACTGTTGATGTAGGTGCCTGTGTTAGTCAAAGTAAGCGGCGGTCACTGTAAGGGTTTGAGTGAAAATCAGGCCATATTAGCCGGCGGTAAGAGGCAAATTCGTTACAACAAAGACCACGGTATACCGCCGGTAGCCGGCTTCAAATGAAACCGGTGGGCCGCGGGCGACCGGCAAGGGACCTGATATATCTTACCTTGAAGCCATCTAACTTGTGTTGCTGGACCATACCTGAAACGAATGAGACAGCGAAGGAAACGCGTTACAAATGAAGCAATTACAGTCGTTCGAAATTCCTGTAAAAATCCCGCAAAGAATACAGAAAATGGTGCCATAACTACTGTGCCAGTAACGCAAATTTACATGTACACCTCGAGCTTGTGACTTACCCTTTATCGTTCTTGGCAGCGATTCTGAAGATAATGGCAGGTTTGGTTGAGAAGTCGATGTGAGCGCTTTGCAGCGTGGCCGTGCTGACGGTGCAGGTGGGCTGGGCGCCACAGTAAACACGTACAAAAGCGAGCTGGACTGGGGTGGAACTTGTAGCCGAGGTCATGCCAGCAACAGGCTTCTCGTCTGATTGGTTGGCTGACTGACTGCGAATGGCCAGGTACACGGAGTATTCGCTGACGTTACCTGCCGTGTTTGAGGGTGCTTCCCACGAAAGATGAGCTCCCTCTGCATTCTGGGACACAAAACAAGAAAACAAGGAACACAAGTGAGGTTGCGTTCATTAGTGGTAAACCGGTTGAGGAGAATAAAACTTCAATCAATTCACAAACCTTGCTTATTTTTATCGCGGATGGTGCTCCAGGGAAACCTATGAAACAACAGAACACAGAAGTGTTGTTAGTCATGGTGGAAAGCGCGGGAAGAGTGGGTCAACATTTCATTGGCCGGATAAAACAGATTCTTCCGTGTGATTGGGTAAGAACTCAGTACGCTCAAAAAACACGCTATTTGGGTCGAAATCCATCCGCAAACTATTTCAACATATTTATAGCCAGCTTACCTGGCAAACAAGTCTTGAAAGCCGACACATCACTGAATAGTCCTCTTCCACAAGCATTGATGGCCGCCACACGGAATTTGTAAGCCGTTCCTGGTAGAAGTTCCTGTTTCTTCAAACTCTGTTCTGAGCCACTTTCAACGTCGAGATTTGCCTAGGCAGGTAAAAATGGTTAATAAACAACATTTTTGCAGCAAGTACTGCACACAGCTGTTGAAAGACAGTTTTCTGTTCTACCCTCCATTTTCCCTATTCAAAGAGGGCTTCCGTCACCGGATTCAGATTACTTCACTTATGCCACATAAAACCTTGTTGCTATCTGTGATAATGAATAGCTGACAAATTCCTCGAAAGATGTTTCTTAACTCTAGTTTCTGACAAAAAAAGAAGAGTCCCCGGCCGGGTATCGCGGAGGTCACGGATTCGAATCCCGTTAAAGCCCTGATTTTTTTTTTTTCCAGGCTTCTTCTTTCTAACTGTTTAAGCTGGAAAATTTACTGCGATGATCATTCTTCACTTTCGCCGACATTATCCTTGTCACATTGTTTAGAATGGATGTGATACACTGTCAGCATACGAACCAAACGGCCCATCATGCTGGAGATCATTTCAACTCCCTCCCGGATGGGAATGCTAATCAATCTCAGGGTTACTCCCCAGCATTACACTTGCCGGTACCCATCATACACCTGGGTGCAGAGAGGCAATGCGAGAGTAAAGTTTTTCGCCCAATAACACAACACAAAGTCCCCGGCGGGTGCTCGAACCCGGACCACTTGATCTGGAGACGAGCACACTAACCACGAGGCCACTACGCCTCCCACTTTCACAGAATGCCCAAACCTACAATAATTTGACCTGGGGCCTGTTTCTCGAGAGCCATTTTTAGATCATCTGTATCTAAAACGGAGAAGAGTATACGAATGAAACTACGTGTATGAAGCGAACCTCAGTTCATCTTTAGAATGTGAGAATAAAAGAGTTCTGAAATGGCAAGGTTCGAGATTTTGCTATGGCTTTACGGGCCCGAAAAGTTTCCGGGGCTTTCGAAAAACAGGCCCCTAGTCTATTTTGTAAATTATGACCAATTGAAAGTAAAATCGTCAAATACCTCATTTGTGTTGTTATCATTGGAGAGATAGTAATGTGTCACCATCATAGAGATGCCTTTGACGATTCCCACATCATACCATTGATTGGAAGGCTGAACTTTTCTTGTATAGGTAGGTTTGGTTGGCTTTGGTACCTGAAAATGTAAGATGCACGGATTTATTCTAGAAATGGCAAACATGTAGCATTTTTCTATCAAGTTACGGAAACACGAGTGAAAGTTTGGGAGAACGAGGAATACTGTGGGAACACAAGCTGACAGGCGAGTGCTTCTCAGCTTTTTCCAGTTCTCCAAAGCTTTCACGAGTGTTTCTATTTAACAATTACATTATGAGCTTGAGATTTCTATCGCGTGATAGTTGATGAGGCACCTATTTTCTCTGGGTTATTTTCCAACCCAAAAAAAGCTGTTAAACAACTGGAACTCCTGACATTAAGTTACCTTTGATATCGAGGTAGGTGTCGCTGATCGATTAGTTGTCACACCAACTCCACCATTAACAGTGCGCGCTACAGTAGAGGTAACTGGCGACGGCTTGGCGCTGACGGTCAGAGGCGAGGTAGTTGTCACCTTTGCAGGAGAAGTTACTGCTACTGTCGCAGCAGGCCTGGTAGTAGTTATCAGCGGAGATACAACAGCCACAGGGGTACTGGTGGACACTGACGTAGACACCAATGGGGTTGTCACCGCCGAGACAACAGGTGTTGCAGTCACTGCTGTCCCTTTGACGACACCTGCAGTCGTAACCTTCGGTACTGCTGATCTTGACAGCTGTGTCGATGATGAAGGCGCTGTTGACTCAGCTGATGTTACTCTGGCCACACTAACTACAGACTGCATTGGAGTTGGAGTTGAAAGTGTTGCTGTTACAGCAGTAGTTTTGGGTTTAATTAAGGTAGTGCTATCTACTGCAGTTGTCTTCACAGCTGGCACAGTCGACGTAGCTACAGTGGAGGGTAGACTTGGCATCACAGCACTCCTGGATGTTATGGTCTGCTGCACCTGAGATCTGATTGGTGATGGAGTGGCAGCTGTAGTAGGTGTTGATACTGTTGTGGAAGCCACTGTTCTCAAGGCAGCAGTAGAAGTCGCTGCCACTGTTGTTTTAGTGTCTTGTTTGGCTACCGGGGTGTTCTGTTTGCTGGGTGAAGAAGCAGCAGTTGCAGGGCTTTGTGTGGAGACAGCGGTTATCAAGGTTTTCTGCTGGGGAGGGAGAGGCCCTGAGGTGGAAGACACCGCAGGTGACAGAGGTGTCTTGCTAGAAGTGGTACTCTGTGCAGCTGCTGGTGATGAAGTACCAGAGGTAGTAGTCATCACTGGTTTGGAGGTTGACAACATTGTGGTTGTGGTAGTTGCGGGCCTGCTAATACCAGGGGTGCCTTGGGTAGACACTGCTGTGATCTTCTGTGAGGGTGACGCTGAAGATGACACCAACTGTGCTGTACTGGCTGCCTTAACAGGTGAAGCCCCAGCTATCTGTACAACTGTTGGTGTTCCTAATGTAGCCCCCTGTTGCACCTGGAGTCCTGTGGCCACCTGCTGAGTCTTGACGTTTTGCAAGGTAAGCTGCACAGGAATACCACCTGGACCTACAGCTGTCAGCTGACCCTGAGGACCAACCTTAAGCTGTGTTCCTGGGGGTAGGTTAGCAGGAACAGTCACTGGGAGCTGCTGCCTGATCACTGCAGCTTGCCCAGTACTTCCTGCCATGGCAGTAAGCGTCAACCCAGTCGTACCAGGCATTTGTATAGATGTTGTGACTGGAATCTTAAGCACTGCTGTCCCTTGTACACCGGCCCCTCCACTCTGCACTGGCAATCTTAGCACTGTTCCAGTTGTCCCTGCTCCAGTTGTGACAGTACCACCAATTGGTGCGGCCATGCGCACAATAGTCGCACCCTGGAGTTGCGTGGCTCCGACTTGACTTGTGACTAGAGTGACTGGCGCGGTTCCCTGAATTCCTGCTCCTTGAAGACGCATGACAGGAATGCCCTGTGCATTGGTGATCATTGTAGCTTGCACTCCAGGAGGAAGTTGCACTGGTGCTCGTAACAATGCCAGTCCCTGATTGGTTATTGTGGCAGCTGAAGCTGCTTGACCTTGATTGACAGCCTGACCTTGGACTGGTGCTCTAGCACTGGACACAGCTGTAGTAGCTGTTGCCGTTGACTGAGCTGTTGAAGAACCTGTCGACATAATTACGGGGGTCTTCATCATCCCAGGCATGTGACTTGCAGCTGCATTTTGTTTCTGTGTAACAGTGACAGGTTTCACAGGCGTTGTAACTGATGACAGTTGTGGCTTAGGGGACTGTGACGGTGATTGCATTACAACTTTTGGCATTCCTATTTGGCTAGTTGATGTTGGTGTAACAGAAGGTGAGGAAGCAATCTTCCCATTTGCTGGAGATACCTTTGTAGTTCCCTTTGGAGGGGTTGTCCCAGACAGAGGGGTTTTCATAATCCCAGTACTGGCAGGTCCACTTGGTGTTAAAGCAGGTTTGACTGGCGTGACTGGTGGTGTGGGAGGAAGTTCGTATTTCTGTAACTGCAGCAAGTAGGCATCAGCTGACAACAAAAATGATATTTAGAATTGGAAAACAGTCCTAAGAAATTATGCATGCTGATTGCTAAAAATCGTTCTATGACTCGATGGAGACACAGAACTAGCATGCACTGTTGACATAACTCGATAGAAACACGGTACATGTTCTCTATTTCTTAAATGTTAGCCAAGTCCATGACGCCCACATAGGCTGATAAAGCATTGGTTTGATTGATAACACATGCAAATGTAAACACCATTACTGCTTTTGTGGTACAAAGTTAAAAGAAAACCCTCAGATGAAATCTACACTGAGAACCTCGTTAAAACAAATGGAAAAGGAAATCATTTTGTTTAAATTATTGAATAAAGGTATCAGCCTTTTTTTGGTGTTATACAATGTATTGTACCGATAGTTGTTGCTATCACAATAGGCAACCGTCAATCTCAGGGAGCAAACACTGTGATCATCTCAGAGTGCTGCTTGTAGGATATCTGATTTTTAAATGATCAGTGTCACTCCACAATGGAATAGTGTAACATGGAGCACAATATGTTACTGTAAACCTATTCATAATTAAACTAAAATAAAGTTCTTACCAATTGGTACAGATCCCCAACACACTTCCAGAGTGGTGGTACTAGCTCTGACCAGCTGAACTCTACTAGGAGCAGGAGGTTTTTCTGCATAAAGAGAAGGGCAGTAAGGATTTAAAATTGTACAGCAAAAGGTAGGGCTGTTTTCTAGCGGCACCTGGGTGCCACAGACGGCCAATGTTTGCCTTTGGGTGACTAGAAAATCTTACTTTTTTAATATAGGTGCTAGGCACCCTGCATTTCATGATTAGGAAGCTTTGGGCTCCAGAAAAATTTTCCTTAGACCAGAGCCTTGCAGCAGAAGGGAATCTTTAAAGTGCAATAATTCAACTTGCTACTGATTTTATCTCACAAATTCTGAATAGTGACATGTTTCAAAACTTAAACAATAGTCAGACAAATCACACACACCTGTTTCAAGATACCACAGATCTTTACAGCACACCTTTCAGTGAGAAGACAATAAGGAAAAAATAACACTTCAAACCAAAAGCTTATTACTGCCTCCCTTGCGTGAATTCTACACAAAGTACTCTACATGTAGTGTAACAAAAAATGATGAACAGCTCCACCGCCCCCCCTTTCCCCCGAGAGGAATTTACAAGAGAAATTGTCAGAGTGCTTAGGGATTTTAAAGAGTTTCATAATAAAACAAAACCCAAATTCTACAAGCCATATTTTAATTATCAGTCCAAACTTTTCGTGAGCTTTCCTTGACAGCTGAGTTTGGTAGGGATGAGCTACAAGCGAAAAAGAGGGTTATTTTCTTTATACCCACAGAGGGTGGAATGACCTCATGGATAGCCTTCTTGATTTCCACTAGGTTTTAAATTAAACAACAATTTGCTTTGTAACATTTGCAAACCTGATTATTCCAAGCTTTCCTGTAGCCATCTCTACCACTCCACATGTACAACCTAGTATTGATCTGATCAAATCCAACAAGAAATAGTTTACTTCCCTCACATTGTTCATGTATATGCATACAGAAGAAACCCTTACTGGTCATGTCACACCAAAAAAACTGAGCGACACTTAACTGTCTAGTAAGGTATTGTGACACATATAAGTCTGTTGTCACAATAGTTGATTTTTTTCTGTTGTCAAAATAGTTGATTTTTAGTACTGGTAGTTATTAACAATTAAAAAAATCAAAACGTTTTTGACTGTGTAGTGATCATCACTGGTACAAAATGTATATGATTGAAATTTACATACAACTCGGTTTTTTAAAATTATGTTATCCCTGAGGGGAACAGTTTTGCAATGAAAGAATGTACCGTTTTTTGTTTTGTTTTGGGGGGTTAGCTTCTTGCAAGCAATTAGCTGGCATTCCATTATTTTTCTCAGAAAAGTGGTTTTCTAAACCTGTTAATTCACAAATTATGTATTTATTGTATGATGAGTACTTGTATACTAACATAATGTGTCACATGTACAGTACGTCTTTATTATTATATGGCTAGCTCTGCGAGCGGGCTAGATGAACCAAATCGCGCGCTGTGATTGGCTACCCGAGCGGGCAAGATGGAGCCATCTTGCCAGCTCGGGACTACCTGCTGTATTCCGCATGAAAAATTTTCCCGAAAGCCATATAATAAATCCTTTATTGACCAAGTTTGTTTGGTCAAGATGGCGGAATATTGGCCTTGTCCTTTTTTTGCGAGTTTATGGACCTCGACTTCGTCTCGGTCTATAAACACCCAAAAAAAGAACTTGGCCAATATCCGGCCATCTTGACCTCAGACTTGGTCAATAACCCATACTTCTTCTTTTCTGATAAAGATTCAACACTAAGGGCTTCATGTAGCTATCCTGCCAGATGCATTTCACATGCAAAAAAATTACTTACTTAATACCGGAGTCTTCTGACAATGAAAGAAAATGGTGATAGTCACACACAAATCTAAGACTCACAGCTACACTGCAGTGTCCTGCTCGTGCCCTTGGAATGGAGTCATCATACTGATCCATTACCACATTCTCCCAAGCCATGGTTTCTGTAAAGTCACGAACAACACAAGTTATGGCATCTATATTGGTCCTTTGAAGAGTAAAGTTAAGATGACTGGGTCCATAGTGAAGACAATACATATCAATTTTCTGAACAGCACCACAAATCATAAACACTGCAGTAATGCCCAATACAAACCTAAATTTAAGCATGCCAGAGAGTTAGTGCACTTCCACTCTTTCTCATCTTGCCTTCCTTTTACCTCATCCATCACAAGTGGAACCCATCCTCCAAACACAAACATTCTAATAAAAATAAACACGTTTATCTTAGTCTTTCATGGAGACTGACCAAGTGTACATGTACATAAAATACAAACTAACATTTAAACAAATATTGCCATAACGATAAATAATGCAAATGCGGCCATAACACTACTGGAACAGAGACCTGAAAAAATTTTCAGGCTCTGAGCGGGATTCGAACCCACCCCAAATATTGCCATACATGAAAGAAAAGTGAAGGCAAGCTTTTCTACCAACCTCTTTCCAATAGTGGTGGCAGAGTGTAGACTTCTTGGAAGAGGAATCATATTATGGATTGCTGGTTTTGACCATGTCATTGTGTCTGGAGAGTGAAGCAAATCAAGTTTAAAACATCACTTTGAAAATTGCATGTAAATGCTTGGCATTTCAGAAAAAAAGTGTTACAGTGTGAGTACTCAAAGCGGGCTGACTAGAAGGAAGCTAACCAATCAAAATATAAACTGAGTACACTGGACTGGAAGCTTTCTTTTGACAGCAACTAATCAGTATCTGCTTGACAGGAAGACCTTGGTACTCTCGACTCCTCTCAGCTCTCTTAGAAATTCAGTCCTTGATGGCAAATTATCATAATAATATAAATCTTGCTCGAAAAATTTAGCTTTTTTCCAAGTTTCCTGAGAAGTTTCCTTTCTTTAACTTTCCTGAGAGGTTTGCAACACTTCATACTTTGTTGGGTTTCCAGTTTTGTTATGAACTATACAATGTAGTTCATATTGTTCAATGTTTTTGGTTTATCTAAGATTGTTTGTTTCAGTCTATTGTTTGTTCTCGAGTAATTTTCTGATTGCCCAACATTTGTTCCAAATGGCCTGGTTGGAGTAGTCACATTGCATTTGACAAGTATAAGTACCGGTACTTTCAAATGACATTTCAGTAATTCACATACCAATATCAAGTTGATGCAGATCACCCAAGCGACAGCCACTCATTCCACCATAAACAATGAGCCTGGGTCTCTTACTGTCCGAGTCCGATGTGGCAACACAAGTGTGAGACTCACGAGGAGATGGTGTAGTACCAACTGTAGTTGGCATCTCCCATTGTAAATTATTACTACTTCGTATATCAATGACATAGAGATCATTTAAATATCTGTGGAAGGAATAAGAAACATGCAAGTCCAGTAAAACTGAAGATTTGATCCTCCCTGTGCCCTGTGTTTGGGAGGGGGCGTAGGTAGGAGGGGCAACCCCCCTTAAAGCATTTTAGCAGTATAGAGTACCGCTCAGAACAAAGGAAACATAACATAAAATGCATGTTCTCAATGAACCTTAAACACGTTAAAATGGCCCACAAGTTTTTTTTGCCAACACGATAGGGCTGCATGTTTTAAATGTTAAGGTCAACTTATACAGTATTACTTTGCTATTATTGCTGCAAGCTTGTAACAAGTTCCTGGCAACCTATAACCAGAAACCACTTCTCTTGTATGGATAACCATATCACATGAAAGATTTTGTTATGCTTTTGTGAGCTACACAGGGATCCATATTCGCAGTCGTCTGGTCGTCCGAGACGACCAAAACATTGTACGGACGACCAAAATAACTTGAATACTCGTCCTTTGGACGAGTAAAATCTGAGTCCGTAATTTGCATATA
>Ga0126343_10000082_pt1 | contig 26197 bp, 18 predicted proteins | sample Cyp2metagenome_FD_92531 | JGI IMG/M metagenome (GOLD analysis project Ga0126343, IMG submission 92531) | Coral microbial communities from Lord Howe Island, Old Settlement Bay, Australia - Cyphastrea 2 metagenome | ecosystem: Host-associated > Invertebrates > Cnidaria > Coral ...
ATCAGATGCGCCTGACCGACATCAACGCCGTGTGGCAGTCTGAAAACGCTGAAACTGCAAATGAACCCATTCCCGCAAACTTAATCAGCCCCTCCATCGATGGCATACCGGTGAAGCTTGATACCGATATCGAGATTGACAGCCGCGCTGTCGGCAGCAATGTCCTGAGCGTCGAGTCAACAAAGGCTCTGCCGGAAAGAACCTCTGGCAACAGCAACATCAAAGTCTCTCTGGTGGCGATGTTTGTGAACAAAATCAGTTGACCAAAAATACCCCCGGATGACCTGCTATCAGGGCAAGGAAGTAATGAAAAACCGCAACAAACATCTGCCCCCTCCCCGCTTCCTGCTGCGTGAACTGGCTGTACTGGTTATTGGCATAACCGCATTGAGCCACGGTTATGCCAGCGACGATGCAACCCGGGCAGTGCAACGACTGAGCCGCCGCGCTCCAGCCTGCTTTGCCCAGTTCTTTAGCCAGAACAGCGGGCCAATTACCATTGACCTTTACCAGCAGAGCCTGAGTGTTGAGGCGGACTATACCGCCATCAGCGCCACGGTAAAGGCTGGGGAACGGGCCGCGGTGCAGCAATTTTTTACCGATAACGGGGTCAAGCCAGAGATTGCCACCGCTATGGCGGACCGTCTGGCCAGTGGCATTGATTCCAGTTCGGCGTGTCACGGTCTGGTGGCTGAGTGTGTTATTAGCCCTGAAGAGTACGACTTTGTTTTCGATGAGCAGAACCGCCGCCTGCGGGTGTTCGTGAACGACAAATATCTGAACCTGAGCGCCCGGCTGCGTTACTTTGACGACCAGCCAACGCGGACGTTGTCGGTGGTCAACGCTTCCAACCTCTATACCCAGAGCTCCCGGGAGAACTCCAGCAGCCGCTGGTCCAATTACACCACCGTAGGCTTGCCCATCGGTTATTTCCAGGCTGACACGGCCTGGTTGGTCAACGACGACGAAAACAAGCTCGATGTTTACGAGGCCAACTACATCGTCGATCTGAAAGGCTTCAGTGCCGAGATCGGTTATGACACCACGCTGGATATGGAGAACAACGCCTTCTCCCTGGCCCGGGGTCAGGTGGCCGGTGGCTACCACGCCACGCTGTTCTCCAACCAGCGCCTGGCGGTACGGGACCAGAGCCAGTTCGATAACTTGACGCTGTTTGTGCCCCAAACCACCGAGCTGCAAATCATGCGCGGCGACCGGCTGATCTACCAGACCATGTTGCAACAGGGGGTCAACCGCATCAGCTACTCCACCTTTGACCAGGGCAGCTACAACGTTGAGCTGATCTACAAGGTGGGCGGCAATGTGATAAAAACCGAGACCCGCAATATTTTCAATATTCCCCTGTTCCAGATGGGCAAGGGAGATTACGAGTGGTTTGCCCGGGGCGGGCGTTACGAAGACGACACCTATGGCGACTATAGCTACGGTAAGGGCGGCTTCAGTACGCGCCTTTTTGACAGTGCCATTATTGGCGCCGGCTACGAGAACATCGATGGCCTGTCGCTGTTCAGCGCTTACCTGGAAGCAGTACCCAACCAGTACCTCCGCGCCGGTCTGGTAGTCAACAGCGACCTGAATCATAACGTCTATTACAACGCTCAGCTGGTGTTTGGCCCGTTAACGACCACCGGCGAGTGGATGGATGCCGATGATGACCGTTTTCGTTCGGTGTATCTGAGCAACAACTTTCGCCAGCTGAACCTGTCGCTGCCGTTTAACCTGTTTGGTGGCAACTACAGCTTCAACGCCCAGCACTACGAAGCCGAGGCTGACCCTGAGCGCAATCAGCCAGGCACAGAAATACGCTCGCTGTTCCTGACCGGCAGCTACATGGTGGATATTGTCACCCTCAGCGGTACGGTGCAGTACGACTTCGACCTGGACAATGACCAGAACGACAACAGTGGCTGGATGTTTGCCATCAACGCCAGCGTGCCGTTCGATGACTTCGCCCTGGCCTCGGGCTACCAGCACGACCGCTACGGCAACAGCCAGGTGCAAAGCTCCCTCGGTTATCGCAAGGACATCAGCGATAACACCACGGTGGGCGGGGAAGTGACGCTGCTGAACAGTGATCAGGAGCAGCAGGCCAGTGGCATGGTGTCCATCGATCACCAGAACCGTTATCTCAGTGGCAGCGCCAATCTCTATGCCAACACCGATGGTCAGGTCAACAGCTCCATCAACCTGAGCAGCACCCAGCTGATCGACAGCGACACCCTGCTCTTTACCAGCGCTCGCAGCCCGTCTTACATGGTGCTGGAGAACCATTCGGTGATGGGCATTGGTGCCGGCGATAACGTCGGCCAGATGGAGATCCGCAACCGCTCCGAGGGCGATACATCGGTGGTGGCCATGAGTGGGGCAACCGAGGTGGTGCCGGTGGCCCAGTACAGCCAGTACGATATGCAGCTGCAAACGGGCAATGCTCAATATACGTCGCTGGACGAGGGCACCCACAACTATTTCTCCAAACCGGGTACCTTCGCCAAGGTGAAAAACAACCTGGCCAAGACCAACCGCTACCTGGTCTCATTCACTAATGAGAAGGGTGATTTTGCCTCGGATATCACCTGTAGCGGCACCGGCTGTAACGATGTCCAGGAGATTGCTGACAACGTTTACCAGATCTCGCTATTTGACGGTTACCGCTTTGTTTTGCAATCGGGCAAGGATATCTGCCTGCTGCCCAATATGATCACCTCCGGCCAGGTGCTGAACCTGGGCCGCTCTATCTGTGCCAGTGAAGAGACTCTGGAGCGTCTGGCCAGTCGCATGCCCAAAGACCATCGCCTCTACTATCTGGGCGCTACCGAGAAAGTGAATCCGGATTTAACCGCGGCCCAGATCAAAGTGGGCGATCTGTACGGCCAGTTCCTGTTCTCCCGTGAGGAGACTGTGATGAAGTCGGCAGGCGTCGTCTACAAGGTGCCGGTGGAGTACTACAGCCAGCGCTACGATGCCCTGGAATTCACCGGCGTCACCCCCAGGGAGATTCGTTTCCCGATTTCTCACACTGACCAAACCGTAGCCCAGGAGTGACGGATGTTGCGAGTTGCTGTTTTACTGTTGCTGAGTGTGCTTGGCAACGCCCAGGCCATGATGATCGACAAGATGCTGCTGGTTTCCAGGGGCGGGACAGACTATTACGAGGTGACCAATAACACCGAAACACCGATGTTTATCGCCACCAAGGTGGTGGAGCTGGATATCAGCGCCAAAGCGGTGAAGGAAACCCCCTACACTGCCGCCAACGTGGCCAGCTGGAAGATCAATGTCAATCCGGCCAAGTTTGTGCTGATGCCCAACGAGAGCAAGATCGCTTACATCAATACCAACAAGTGCGCCGACAACCAGGCCTGCAAGCGGGATAAAGACGCGGTATTTGCCGTCAGTTTTGTGCCCCAGGTCTATGTGCCCGAAGGCAGCGAAGCCCAGAGCAACGTGGGGATCATGTTTGGTTTCTCGCCCAATTTTGTCCTGCCGGCGGACAAGCCCGATGTGCGCTACACCCTGGATGTGCAAACCGGTAAAAGCAAAGACACGCTGAAAGTCACCAATAACGGCAATACCCTGATCACCGTGATCGTGGATCAGTGCAATCAGGTGACGGATAAAAATGCGGACTGTGATACTTACCGCCAGGTGTATAACGGGCGCACGGTCTCCATTGAGCTGCCACAGCGGTACAAAAAGGGCTATCTGAACATCAAAGTGGTCAATGGTGATGAGAGGTACAACAAGGATTATGTACGTTAATACCGTCGGCCGTCGAATCGCGCCCGTGCTGCTGGCGGCGCTGTTGCCGGCACTGCCGGCCCGGGCGACGCAACTGATGTTTGATGTGCTCGGTGAGCGCATCAGCTACGACACCATGGTGGGTCAGCCCGGGCGCTATACCACCGCCTTGTGGATGAACACCAGCAATGTCCATCCGGCCTACGCCTGGATTCCCGGCCAGCTTGATGACATTGGCCCCCGAACCATCACCCTGAGCAGCAACGACAACAGCACCACGTTCAACATGGAACTCACAGGGGTGGTCTATGGTGGCATCAGCAGTAACCTGACTAAAACCACAGCCCCTTCCGGTGAAGGCGGCAGTGCTGCCGGCGCCGAGCAGGGCAGCAGTTACACCATCTACAGTGGTGCTGCACAGTCGTACGGGACAGAAATGTACCAAAGTACGTCAACTGCCCGACATTCACCATTTACCATAGTCCGTCCGCTATTTAATCTGGACACAACGGCCCTGCTTGCTGCTCTCAAAGGCTTGCCTTCGGGCACCTACACAGCCGCCTTACCCTTGAGCTATCGCTACAAGGTCCTGTATGAGCAGGGCGGTACCTGGAGTCATGAGATTCGGCCACTGGTGCTGACTTTTCAGGTGAAGTACCTCGGTCTGTCGCTGAATGAAATTACCGTAACCGGCACCGGGGAGATGAAAACTGATTACACCGAACACAGCACCGAGGTGACCGGTAACACCAGCTGGACGGTGAGCGCCACGGGCATGATACCGGCCGGCATCAGCATGAAATTCGCGCAGCCAGACCATCTGTTTGAGATGAAGCCTACTGTTGCAACAGAAAAAAGTGGCACGCAGAGTATTCCCTACAATCTGACCATCAATAATACTGACTCGGTAATGGGCAACGATGATCCAAACACCTTGGTGCAGAACGGCAAGCTCACAGCCGGAGCTGATACGGTTATTATCAAACCGGCCAGCGGCACAGAGAGTCTGAAGTTTGAACTAAAGGCTGACTTTACCCAAGGATACATCCCCAGTGGGACATACACGGATCAGTTTACCGTCCTGTTCCAGGTCGTCGTCGAATAATTTTATTGAACTACGGGCTTATCCGGCCCGTCTTAGCTGCTACAACAGCAGCGTGCTTTCAGGAGGTTTCCTTTGAAGGAATACTTGCGCTTTGCCACCGCCTTGATGGTTGCCCCCATGATGGCTCAGGCCGATGGTTTCGGTGAGTCTGAAACCACTTTGGGCTACAAAGCCGGTTATGAGTGGCAAAGCGGTGACACCCAATTGTTGCACCTGGGCCTGACCGGCCTGGCCAGTGACCACTTTGCCATTGAAGCTCTGGCCCTGCGCGATAGTCTTGGCGACCAGACCTCTGGTGGCCTGGGCATTCGTTACAGCCAGCCGGTCTTTTCCGATCGCTTTGCCATCAGTGCGTCGGCGCGTCACTTCTGGGCCCGCGACAACGATATTTCCCCCAGGGGCCAGGTGCTGCTTGGTGCGGCTTACCAGTTGCCGATCAATGTCCGCAACGCTCTGGAGTTTGGTGCCGGCGCTTACTACAACATTCTTGACCGGGATAATCTGAGCCCGGTCAAACACAACAAGGCCGGTGCTTATCTGTCAGTCTCATGGCGTTATAACCCCGGCGCCCGGGAAGAAGTGGTGGCACCACCACCAGAACCGGTGGTTGAAGAGGTTGTCACCCCAATGATCGTGCAGGAGGTTGTGCAGGATTACACCATCGGTACGATCCATTTTGCCTTCGACAGCACCAAGGTGGTCAGCGCCGATATCACCGCAACCCCGGAAAAAGCGCAGTACGATATTGACTTTGTCGCCTATTATTCTTGCTCTGGCTCAGACTCTTACAACCGCTGGCTGTCCCTGCGGCGTATCCAGAAGGCCAAGGATTTGCTGCTGGAGCGGGGCTTCAAATTCAGCCGGGAAGGTTATACGGTCGCTCCGGACTGTACGACAGTGCCTGAAATTCGGGTGGAAATCAGCGAAGCGCCACCGGCAATGTAACGCTCTACCCGGGCCATCAGCCCAGCTTTGCGTTGCACACCAGTGCATCGAGCTGCTGCCGCGCCTGGCGATGCCCTTGCAGGGCCGCCCGGCGCAGCCAGCTTTCCGCTTTATCACAGGTGCCTTGTTGACGGTATACCCCGGCAATAAAAAACTGGGCATCCTGACTGCCAAGCTCGGCGGCCTGCTGATACCAGGCAAATGACGTTTCTGGTTCGCTGCCGGCGGTCATATCGCCAAGCTCAATCATCGCTTTCATATTGCCAAGACCGGCCGCTCTCTCATACCACTGACGGGCCATCTTATCACTGCGCTCGACACCAAGACCGTCCTGATACATGGTGGCCAGCTGGTACTGGGCAGCGGGGTAATTCTGCTCGGCGGCATTCTGGAACAGTTCGACTGCTGCCGTATAGTTTCGGGTGGCATCAATCAGCCCCGTGGCATACAGCACACCCAGGTTAAATTGAGCATTAGCGTGCCCCTGGCTGGCGGCTTTGTAGTACCAGAAAGCGGCTTGCTGTTTATCTTCCACAACAGTTTGGCCAATATCGTAAGCCCAGGCCAGTTCAAACTGCGCCTGAGCGTTGCCCTTGTCCGCTTGTTTGAGCCAGGTGTCGATGGCGTCGGTTGTCATATTCCGGGCAGCGTAAGTCGCAGTGGGCGTGGCAGCGACGCTAACCGCGTCATGGCTGGCACAGCCGAGCAGAATGAAAGACGACAGAAGAACAGCAGCGGTACGGCATTTAGCAAAAAACATGACAACTCCCTTACAGCGATAACTGCTTTCACTTATTCTTTTTCGGTTTACCGAAATGAGGAGGGCGAATCTACATCAACTGCCGTGTACAAGTAAAGCCCCGGAGTAATTTCCCTGCCAAAACGGTTAACCCACTTGCCAAATTACCGTAAAATGTAACTTATTTGCTGTCTACTCTTCTGTAAGGAACTCCCCATGACCACAAAGACTGCCGGACGCAGACAAGCCGGCTTCACGCTGTTGGAAATTATGGTGGTCATTGTCATTCTTGGCATACTGGCCAGCATGGTGGTCCCCAACATTATGGGCAACAAGGAGCAGGCCGACCGGCAAAAGGCGGTCAGCGATATCATCGCCCTGGAAAATGCCCTGGACATGTACAAACTGGAGAACAACTTCTACCCCAGCACCCAGCAAGGGCTGGAGTCCCTGGTCAACAAGCCGTCCGGTGCGCCAGAGCCAAAATCCTACCGGGACAACGGCTACATCCCTCGTCTGCCTGAAGACCCATGGGGCAGTCAGTACATCATGCTCAGCCCGGGTGAACACGGCAGCATTGACATTTTCTCTGCCGGCCCTGACTTGCAACCCGGTTCTGAAGACGACATTGGCAACTGGAATGTAGGCGAAAAGTAACCGATGCCCATTCGGCCAGGCGTCACCGCTCCCCGCTCCTTGCCTCAAGGCTTTACCTTGCTGGAAATCATGTTGGTACTGGTGCTGATCGGGCTGATGCTCTCCACCGTGGTACCCACCCTGCGCCGGGGCGATGAATCGGCCGGCGTCCAGACTCTGGCCAGGACACTGCTGGCCGAAAGCCGCAAATATCAGCAACAGGCCATGTTGACCGGTCAGGATATGGGGTTGCAGCTGACCGAAGATGGTTATCGACTGGTGCACTACCAGGATGGGCGCTGGCAAGCCGCCGATGGTGATCCTGAGCCGGTATCGAGCGATATTCGCATCACCTTCAAGGCCGGTGAGTCCGTCTGGCAGGAGGCGTTGTTGCGCGAGCAGCAGCTCAATATTCAGCTCAATGACCGCGTTAAGGTGACCGTTGAGCCGTCCGAGTCGGCGCAACAAACGACAGTGGCCGAAGAACTGGACAGTGATGACGACGCGGATGAAAAACCCATCGTCCCGGACATTATTTTCCGGGCCGCCGGCGACGTGACGCCAGGGCGCCTGGAGCTGTCTGACCGTCAGTCACCCCGGGAGGCGCAAACGCTGGTATTCAATGAAAATGGCCAGATTAACCTGGCCGATGAGGAAGAACGTTGAACCAACGTCGTTTGATTGCTGCCCTGCGCGGTTTTACTCTGCTGGAAGTGATGATGGCACTGGCGGTGATGGCCACCGCCGGTCTCTCGGTGCTGTCGCTGTCCGGCGAGGTGGTGCGCAATATGCCCCTGCTGAGCGAACGCAACCTGGCCCGGCTGGTCGCGGATAACCAGATGGTGGACCTGATGCTCGGTAACCCGCAACCGCAAACTAACTGGCAGTGGCAGCAACAAGAGCTGGCCGGGCAGACCTGGTTTACCCGCTCGCGCCGGGTCGAAACAGCCCTGCCCGAGTTCCAGGCCTATGACGTGGAAGTGCGTCTGCAACGCGAAGAAGACAGCCAGGTGCTGGCTACCCTCAGAAGCTATAAAGTCCGACAGTAATGGCAACCAACACGACACCGGCCATGCGTAGTCCAGGTGGCTTTACCCTGCTGGAAATGCTCCTGGCCATTGCCATCTTCAGCGTCATCAGTCTGATGGGCTGGCAGATGTTCAGTGGCATTATCCAGGCCCGGGATATGGTCACGACCCGCAATCAAGGCATGGCCGAGCTGAACTATGCCCTGACCATCATCGACCAGGATTTTCGGCAGCTGGCCGACCGCAGTACCCGCGTGGAAAACGAAGTGAACCCCAACAGCCTGTTCAGTGACGACGCCATGTTCGACACCGACGATGAGGCCATCTCGCTGGTGCGCTACGGTTGGCAAAATCCCGATCAGCGGCTGCCGCGCTCCACCATGCAACGGGTGTTTTACCGGCTCAAGGACCATCGTCTTGAGCGACAGTTTCATTATGTTCTCGACCCGGTCAACATCAACCAGGAGCCCCAGACCCAGACCTTGCTCACCGATGTTGAGACGCTGAAATTCCGCTTTTATTCCGCCGGACAGTGGCACGACGACCTGCCCACAGGCGAGTTCCCCGAGGGCATCACCATTGAATTTGAACGACAGGGTATTGGCACCATTGAACGGCGCTACCTGTTGAGCGCACCGTGGCCGGATCAGTCATGAGCCATTCTGTACGTAGCTATCCACGAAGATCAGCAACAAAATCCAGTGCCAAACCGCCGGCCAAATCCCGGGGCATCGCCCTGCTCAGCGTCCTGCTGATCCTGAGCCTGATGGTGATCCTGGCGGCCGAAATGTCCCAGGCGTTTCGCCAGCAGCTGAGCCGCAGCCAGTCCCAGCAAAGTCTCGACCAGGCCTACTGGTTTGCCATGTCGGCCGAGCAGCTGGCCACCATCGCGCTGCAAAAAACCTTTGCCAACAAACCGAAAACCGTCAACCTGAGCCAGCCCTGGGCCCAGACCAGCCAACAGTTCCCGGTGGAGGGTGTCGGGGGCGCACCCGGTGGCACCATATCCGGAGAACTGCACGATGCCCAAGCCTGCTTTAATATTAATGCGCTGGCGAAAGTCGGCAGAGCCACCGAAAACGGCGCGACGCCGGAAGTGCAAGTATTCCAGGCCCTGTTGCAGTACCTCGGGCTGACGCCCACCGATGCGGAGCAGATTGCCCAATCAACCCGCAACTGGGTCAGTAACAACGAGCTGCCCAACCAGGGCGCGGGCGACAGTGACTACAGCGGTTTGCCGGTACCTTATCTCAGTGGCAGGGCGCCCATGCGTGATGTCAGCGAGTGGCGCACGGTGGCCGGCGTGGTGCCGGTGGTGGCATTGCGGGTAATGCCCTTTCTGTGCACCTTGCCCAGCACCGAGCTGGCGGTCAATGTCAACACCATCGCCAATGACCAGCCGGAACTGCTGGCCGCGCTTTATATCGAGCAGCTACCGGTGGATCAGGCCGCCACGGTGCTGTCGGCCCGACCGGAAAAAGGCTGGGACAGTGTTGAGGCATTTCTCAGCCAGCCCCAGTTGGCCAATTTTGCCAGTACCGGGGTTAACGAACGACTGGCTGTTACCAGCCAGTACTTTACTCTCACCGCTAACGCCACGGCAGGCAACAGCACAATGATGCTTAACAGCCTGCTGATGCGCTCACCCGGAGAGACCGGCAATCAACAGAAGATTGCGGTTATTCGCCGTCAGTTTGGAGCCCCTTTATGAGTCAACGGCATCACCGCTTGTTATTGTGGTTACCGGAACACGACAACCAGCCGGTGCACTGGCAGGTTGTCGATGGTGATCCGCCCGGGATTACCACCCGTGGTACATGGCCTTCGGTCGCTGACATGGTGGCACAGTTTGGTCACACCGAGGCCGGCCAGGAACCACTGGCACAGCTCAACACGCTGGTGCTGGTACCGGCCACCCAGGTCACCCTGCACACCCTGGAGGTACAGGGGCGCATAACACCGGCGGTCAAACGCTCCCTGCCCTGGCGTCTGGAAGATGAGCTGATCGACGATGTGGACAACCTGCACATTGCCCTGCTCGGCCATGAGAACGATCAGGCCCGGCTGGCGGTCACCAGCCGGGTCAATATGATGCGCTGGCAGCAGTGGCTGAACGATGCCGGCGTCAGGAGTAGCCACTGGCTGCCCGGCACCTTGCTGCTGCCCACGGGCCGGCAAGAGGCTTACCAACTGGCCATCGATTCCCACGTCATGGTGCGTTGCGGCCAGTGGCAAACCATGACCGGCGATGTCGCCTGGCAACCCCAGCTGCTCGATACCATTGCCACCGATTACCCTGAGCTGACCGTGGTTGACCTGGGCACCATTGAGCAGTTCGATAACCTGTCCGGCTGGCAAGAGCCTTTGCCCAACCTGTTGCAAGGCGAGTGGCGTCCGGCCTCCCCCATGCGCAGTCACTGGCTGCGCTGGCGCCCGACGGCCATACTCAGCGTGCTGTTTCTCGCCCTGTTTGTTGGTAACTCGCTGTACACCACCTGGCAGCTGGAACAGCAAGTGAAAGACAATCAGCAGGCCGCGCGGCAAGTCTTTACCACCTTGTTTCCCAACGAACGGGTAGTGGTGCTGAGAACCCAGATGGCGCAGAAAATCGCCAGCCTGCAACCGGCTGAGGAGGATGAATCGAGTCTGCTGGTGCTGCTGGCCACCATTGCGCCGGTACTGGAGACGTTCCCAAAACTGCGGGCCGACTCCCTGAACTACGACGGCAATGAGCTGAATATCCAGGCCCGGGCCGCCGATTTCGACACCTTTAACCGCCTGAGAAGCGAGCTGGAGCAGCTGGAGCCGGTCAGTGTCAATATCGAAGCGCTGGAGCGCGACAAGGATGAAGTCACCGGCTCGCTGGTGATCTCAGCGAAGGAGGCGTAGGTGAAAACGACCATCGAACAATTGACTCAGAGCACGTACCAGAAACTGGCCGGACCACTGGTCACCGTGCGCCAGTTCTTCGCTCCCTACTGGCAGCAACTGGCTCCCAGGGAACAAGCCCTGGCCGCCCTTGGCCTGGCCCTGCTGGTACTGTGGCTGATCTGGCAAGGCGTTTTTGTCAGCCTGTCAGAGCGTCAGGCGCAGGCCGAACGTGCCGTGACCGCCAGCCAGCGGGAACTGCTCGAAGTACAGAATCAGGCGGCAGTGATCCGCCAGTTGCGCGCCAGCGGCTCAGTCACCCGGGGCGCCAGCAACCAACCGATGGACACCGTCGTCCACTCCCTGGCCAACCGTCACCGGCTGACCATCGAACGGGTGGGCTACCGGGGCAACTTGCTTGATGTGGAGCTGGGACCAGCGCGTTTTGACAAGCTGGTCAGCTGGCTGGTTGAACTGGAGCAACAACAAGGGATAACCGCACGCAGTATCCGCCTCAGTGCCAGCGACACCAGCGGTGTGGTTGATATCAGAGAGATACAGCTTGAACGACAGTAGCGCAATGAATAATCCACAGACAGAACCGGTCGGCAAGCGCCGGACAGGCAGGCTGATCCTGATCGGCGTATTGAGTTATCTGCTGTTCCTGCTGGCCAACCTGCCGGCAGCCGTGGCGTGGCAGATGGCCACCAAACTGACGACCCTGCCGGTGCAATTGAGCCAGCTGCGCGGAACGCTCTGGTCCGGCTCGGCCGGCAGCGTGACCATTCGTGGCAAGCGGCCATTGGTACTGCCCAACCTGACCTGGCAGCTGGACGGCAGCCATCGGATACTGCTGGGGAAACTGCCCCTGACCATACACCTTGGCAATCCCAGTGATGTTATCGAGGTTGACGGTTCGCTGCTGCTCAGCGCCGGCGCCCTGGAGATCAACAGCGCCAAACTGACCACCACCGCCCAGTGGCTGCTCGATGCCGTTGATGCACCTTTGCCCGCGAAGGTCAGCGGCCAAATCAACCTGACACTGGGCCGCCTGGCGGTCACTACCCGGGGCTGCTCGGCCATCAGCGGCAAGGCACGGCTGAATAACATACAGCTGCGCTCGCCCCTGGGCTCACTGACCATCGGCGATATCAGCGCATCGCTGGGCTGCAAAAACCGGGCACTGCTGGCCAGCGTCGACCAGACATCAACGGACATGACCTCGGAAGGGACATTCACCCTGGACAGCCAGGGCAGTTACCGCTTTGAGGGCAAAACCCGGACCAACAGCAACACACCCACCGCCGTGACTCAGGCACTGGCCCTGATCACCACCGAAAGCGCCGGGACCTGGCCGCTGCAATTTCAAGGAAAGCTGTACTGATGAGCACCATCGAGAAATTTTTCCAGCACTCCTTAACCTGGCAAAAACCGCTGATCACCGTCAGCCAGTGCGCACTGGTTGCCCTGATTGGCTGGCAGCTGGCACTGACCACCTGGCAGTTCTGGCCCCAACCAGCACAAACCGTGCAGACCGCGCCAACATCCGCACCAGCCGCCGGTGGCGAGCACACCGACTATCTGGCCGCGCTGGACAACCTGAACCTGTTTGGTACGCCGCCGGCGGAAACAGAAGCCGCACCGGCGGTGCCCACCGTGGCACCGGTCTCCCGGCTGCCGGCAAAAATCACCGGCCTGGTGGCCAGCTCCAATCCACAGCAGTCACGGGTGATCATCCAGCTGCGTGGCAAAGACAAGATGTATCACATCGGTGAGGTGCTTGAGGGGGCTAACGCGCGTATTGAGAACATCTTCCCGGATCGGGTCATTATTGATCACAACGGCAAGTTCGAATCGCTGCTGATGTACCCCGATGAAAAGGGACAGCCACAAGGTGCAGTGACGGTGCCGGCGGCAGCACCAACCAGGGGCAGGGCACCGGCAACACGGGATAAGGCAGCGCGGGACAAACCACCGGCACCGGATAACCCCGCGTCGTGGTCAGATCTGTTGAAAATCTCGCCGGTGCAAGAAGATGGTCAGGTGCGGGCTTACCGCCTCAGCCCCGGTAAACAGCCGGAACTGCTGGCAAAATACGGGCTGCAATCGGGTGACCTGGTGACCAGAATGAATGGCTATGACCTGAGCGATCGCCAGCAAACCATGGAGCTAATGCAGAAGCTGCCCACGCTGGACACTCTGGATCTGACCATCGAACGCGACGGCCAGGAGCAGGACGTACAGGTCAAGCTGCAGTAAGGGAGGTAGTAAACAGATCCGTATCACCTGTGGTGATACTTTTGTAGCTACCACTACCCTAAGCCTCTGTCCCGAAATAACTTCCGCATTTATAGAATCTGGACCCCGTTCGGACTGAGCCTGTCGAAGTCTGGTGACAGCACCCTTCGACAGGCTCAGGGTGAACGGAAACCGGGAAGTTATTTCGGGACTACTCCTAAGCCTCTGCCCCAGATCAGTGGCACCGTTCGCTGGTCTGCACCGTCTGTTGCATGCTGGCAACAATCTGGGACAGGCCATCAATATCCAGGTCATCGCAATACTTGAGCACGGTGTCGAACCACTGGCCGGCATCGTCAAGAGGGCCAAACTCGTCCTTTTGCAGACGATAGATCAGGGCCCGTACACCCTCGACATCACCGATATCCAGATAAGCGGTAAACTGTTCGCTGAGTCGGGTGACCAGTTCAGGGGACAGCTTGGGCGAAGTGTGTCGGGCTCGGGTCGGGGTCTCTGTGCCGGACGCCCCTTTGCCACTACCCGGACGCACGACAAAGGAGATTTCCCGCCGGCCACTCTTCTCAGGCTCAGCGGCGCGTTTGAGCGGTATGGTAAACATAAAACGGCTACCGACGTTCAGCTCGCTGGTCACCTCCAGGGCTCCTCCCATGGCATTGGCAATGCGCTGACTGATGGCCAGTCCAAGCCCCGTCCCACCCCGGCGTAACCCTCCTGTGCCTTGGCGGAAGGGGGAGAAAATGGACTTGATCTGCTCTTCCACAATGCCCATGCCCGAATCAATCACAGTAAAGAGCAGCTGACCGTTGTGGCGGGTAATCTCCAGAATAACCCGGCCCGTGTCGGTAAACTTGATGGCATTATCAATCAGGTTAAGTAGAACCTGTCGTATTTTAATATCGTCCCCGATGATGTGCGCCGGCACATTCGGCTCACTGGTGATTTCCAGTTTGAGGCCCTTGGCCTCGGCCTTGAGGCAGACAATCTGGCGCACTGAGTCAATCAGTTCAGGCAGGTTGAACGGCTGGGCGGTGATGCTCAAATGACCCGATTCCGCCTTGGTCAAATCAAGAATGTCGTTGATCAGGTGCAGCAGGTGCTGGCCGCAGGTTTGGATACTCTGCAGCTGACTGTGCTGCCTGGCGTTGATATTCCCCTGCACCATCAGCAGCTGCGTGTAACCCAACACACCGTTGAGCGGGGTACGCAGCTCGTGGCTCATATTGGACAGGAACTGGGTTTTCGCTTCGTTGGCCGCTTCGGCCAGGGCCGTGGCCGCCCGGTACTCCCGGGTGCGGTCGTGGGCCAGCCCTTCGATGGCAATCACCTCCCCTTTGGCGTTAAAGGCGGGCGATTCAAAAACTTCCAAAATGGCAATGGAGCCATCGGCCTTGACCATTTCCATCTGATAACTTGGATGGCTCTCACCCCGGCACAACTTCTGGAACACCTGGTTACGCAGCTCCCAGTCACTGCGCCGACGGGGTGCCTTGTGCCAGTTTTTCATAAAGAATTCCGGGGCGTAACCCAGGATATGCTCAACCGACGGCGTCACATTGATGTAGGTGCCATCGGTGCGCTGAGAGTAGAAAATATACTCCTGCTGCAAGGCGCTGATGGTGCGTCGGTAACGCTCCTCACTGGCGTGCAGCGCCAGCTCCGCCAGACGACGCTGGCTGACATCACGCATAAACAGCGAGAAATTCAGGCCATTGGGCGTATCAATGGCGTTCATGGTCAGGTCCACCGGCACCACTTCACCATCGGCCCGGCATAAACTGACCTCCATGCTGGCGCCGGTAACGGACGACTGCCAATCCTGCCCACCGGACTCCAGAAAAGCAAACCGGTCCCGATCCTCAGGGCAAATCATTGAGCAGACGTTCTTGCCAATCAGCTGATTCCCCTGAAGGGCCAGCAGCGTTTCCGTGCGTGAGTTGACCATAACAATCACACCGGAGGCGTTAGTGATCACCATGGCATCCGGCGCGTAGTGCAACAGCCCCTTGAAGTGATCCAGGTCACTGACCCAGCGGGTAATATTGCGCCCCAGCCCCTCGGCCCCGACAATCTTGCCCGAGGCGTCGTACATGGGCATCTTGACGATTTCAAAGTGCCACCGATCGCCGCCGGCCAGCTCCATCTCCACTTCGTAGACCCCCATGCCGCCGTTGCGCATCAGGTTGTCGGTCACTTCCTGCGCCCGGCGTTTTTTGCTCGGGTTGGCGTACAGGTCGGTGTAGAGCATTTTCTGCTTATGCCCCTTGGTGCTTAGTGCCTCAGCAACCCATGGGCTGACGTAGGTCAGGTGACCGTTAAGATCGTGGGAAATGTAAAAGAAACCCGCACCCAACATGCTGAGCAGTCGATCAAACGACAACGTCATGGTTTGTCGCTGCTGCCCTTCGCGCTGCACCAGCTGCTCGGTCATGTCGGCAAAGCGTTTGCCCAGCTCAAGCACGTCGTGTTGCTGTTTGAAATCAACGGCGGCGGCATCCAGCTTGCCCTCGGCAATGCGGTCCATGGCCTGGCCAATGGCCTTGATGGAGGAGGTAATCTGCCCGGTAAAGAGCCAGAACAGCAGAAAAACCAGAATCTGGGTGGAGATAAAGGTGACGGTCAGGGGCAGCAGATCGGCCAGGAAGCCGTACTTGTCGCTGATCGACAATACCCCAGCGAGAATCAGCTGGCCGTCACCAACCGGTTGCTGATGACGCAGGACCGCATCATTATGAAAAATCTGGCTGCGCCAGTCGTTATCCTGTGACGATAACGGGCTGTTGGCCTTGGCGAAGTTATTGTAGATCTCCTTTTGCGACACATCGTCGTATTCACTGGTCAGTGGGAACAGCGGCTGGCCGGAGCCGTCGAGCAGGAACAGGTAGGCATTCATGGCCATGAGCACACTGCGCCCCACCATGAAGTCATCCATGGGCACAAAGGTCAGGACTACGCCCTGCCGGCCGGCAACCGTGGTATCAATCCCATTCAGGAAACCATGGCGGGTCAACCGTTCGCCAGTGATGGTGACCGGCTGATAAAAAACACTCCGCTTGTGCTCCCCACCGACACTCTCACGCAGCCACTTTTTGAACGCGTCAGAGTCGTCTTGACCATGACGCTCCCAGCTGATCTGCCCACCTTTGCCGAAAATCAAACTTAATTTGTCGTTTTTATCAATAAAAGCAATGATGCTGCCGCACGGTATATCCGCCGCATTGAGTATGGTGTGTGCCAGTTTTTCCGGGTCGCGCTGTGTTGGGGTGACCGTCTGCAATCGCTGATCGATACGCTCGCCCAATTGGTAGGCGTCGCGAAAGCGCAGGTCCAGCTTGCTGGCCACCAGGGAGGTGGTCTGGATCAGGTCCCGCTCCAGATAGCCGTGCTCAGCGTTGAGTGAACGAAACTGCAACACCACAAAGAGCACGTTATAAATCAAAGAGACAGGTATAACGGTAAAAAGAAATATTTTTTTTCTAAAAGACAGATGCACGGAACCCAACTCTGGAATTGGCAAAAGGGTCAACCCACCAACACCCCGTGGGTGATCATAAAATTAACGAACCTGCATCGGTTTACCTATAGGTAATAACCAGCAAAGCAATCCGACCGACACCTATACAAGACGTGTATCGCACGTAAAAACAATAAAAATAACCGCATAAACAAAGCAAAAAACAGAAAAAACACCGACAAAGAGCAAAATTTGCACAAAAGATCAAAAATCACAGTAAAAATACCAGCATGGGTACGACTTGCTACTATTGCTCAGTCGCTCAGTTGCTTAAAAAAACGACAACATGCGTTTTTGTTCTGCTGCTCTTTTGTGCAGCAATTACGGCCGTGCTTTCGTACTCTCAAACACCAAAAGGTGAGTTTTGCAGTAAAATTGTATTGAGCTTGCAGGATTCAGCCCCGAGCCGACAGGCAACCTGCCAAACGGCAGAAACATTCTTCCTGCTGTTTGATCCTCCCGCAGGTGCTTTTTGACAAACATCTGGCCTCCCCATGAGATATATCCAATATGTCCCATTCACCGTATTAACGCTGATCTGCTTACTGTCGGGCTGTAAAGACGACGATGGTAATATCAGCACTGGCCAGAGCGAGCAAGAACAGGTGGGCAGCAGCCAACAGGCGACTACCGGTGCGCCCACCACGCCCGAAGTGTACGACAAGGGCGATTTATTGCTGATCTCCGGCGAGCAGGATGCCCACACTCTGGATTTGGCGCGTTTTGTTCCGGACGCCAGTGTTGCTCTGGCTGAAGCTCAGATGGATGGTAGCTATAACAACAGCCAGGACAACGTCTGCCATTCTCCCTCTCTGTCCTCCGGTTCGCCGGAACTTGACCTGACTGCTGATGGTTACGGCCTGTGCCACCTGATGCTGACTTTTAAGCAGGGCAATCGCTCTTATTCCCGGTCACTGACCATCAACTACACCCGAACGCCGGATGTGCAGGTGCCGGCCCTCAGTGAGGTGTTGTCGGTCAACGAGAGCCGCACCATCAATCTGGCTGATGATACCGCCATCAAGGCGCTGCTGGATCAGGGTTACAGTCTGTCCGGCAATCTGAGCGTGGCCGGTACTGTCACGGCCACCGTGGCTGATAACGATGCTGATGGCGTGAACGACAGCATTACCATCAGCAGCGGTGATGTGCTCGGCCCCAACCGCATTACCTATCTGCTGGAAAAGGCTGGCAATGACCCGGATATGAAAACCGGCATTATTGACGTAACGGTATCCAGTAACGGTATCCAGGACAGCCACTAGCCGACCGCAGATTCTGCAAAATAACTACACCCTGGCCGATCTGACTGGCCCCGGCAGCGTTGATATCAACCTGCTCAGTGCCTCGGACAAGATCGTCAGTGATCCGGATAATGAAGCGCAGTTGAAGCTGGTCAGTCTCGAAGCCCCCATGGGCGGCACCGTCACCCCCGGCACAATCAGCAGCCCGCTGGCCAACTTGGATTCAGCCACCACCACCTTCCACTTTACGGCCGATGCCGTGGGCAAATACGCGGTCAACTACACCGTTACCGACCAGGATGGCGGTTATGCCAGCGGTGTGGTGAATATCAATGTGGGCAAGCTCACCAGCCCCAACAGTCCACTGGCCAACACACCGGGCAGGATGGTGGAGTGGGTCACAGTGAGCGATGGCCTGGGCAACGATCTGGTGGTGCACCGGCCGGTGCTGTTCGATGAATTTCAGGCCGTTTGTGACGGTACTGTGTGCCAGGCGGCGGGTTCTGGTGATAAAGCATCCCGTAACGAAACCTGGGTCATGACCGAAGCTCCCAAAAGTACCGATTTCTGCCGGCAATACGGTATGGCGCTGATATCGCCCGCGGCCTTTACCGTGCTGCGAAATGATTACACCGGCGAGGGCAAAACCCTGACCACTGAGCTGGGCTGGCCCAGCCAGGGTTCCTCCAGCCAGAAACTGTACTACCTGGTGCAGGATATGGATGGTGCTGGTGTACCAAGCAACCAGACCATTGATGCCGAAACCGGCGCCTCGGCCGACGCCACCAAGGGCATGGTGATCTGTGCCAAGGCACCCACCGCCATCACCTACACCCCAAGCGGCAATATTGGCGCGAATCTGGGCGCTACTCAGGATGCCCCGCTGGAGATGAACCCGGCGGGTGGCAACATAACCATCGCCCTGGGCAATATCAATGGCACCAATGGCAGCGCCATGAACTGTGCCGCCAAGGGCACTGATGGCACCTCGGCCTCCACCGTGATCACCGCCACCTGCAGCAACATCAGCGACCCCAATGGCGATGGTATTGGCGAAGCCACCCTGACCCTGGCACCGGGCAGCACCCTGGGGCAAGCCCTGATCACCGCCAGCGTGCAGGGCAATGACAGCTCCTTCAAAAAGCAGCCGGCGCTGAATATCTATGTGGCGCGGGATGCCGGCGTCACCACCGGTGGGCCAACCCTGACCAATTACAAGATTGAGGCACAGGTCAACAAAACGCTGGGCGCTACCGCGAAAGAGTGGGTCACAGTGGTGGATCAGAACGGCGTCAATACCGCCAATCAGTTGCTGGTGCGCCCCGGCACAGCGCTCAGGGCATCATGGACATTTGACGATCCGGACAGCTGGCAAACCGATGCCTCCACTGTGGCCTGGGGCAGCAATATCACCGCCGATAGCAGTGATAACAAACTGGCCACCGTTGCCGCCAACTACTTTGGCCCGGTCACCGTCACCCTGACGCCAGCCAATAAATTAGCCAGCAGCACAGAAACCAGTGAGACCGGCACCGCCATTCCCCTGAGCTTTACGGTTACCAATAACCCACCGGTAATCAGCAACCTGACTATTGCCTCGGGCAATGTCCGCGACGGTGCGGCCTTTAACCAGACCAGCATCATCAGTGCAACCGACAGCAGTTACCAATACAGCGACCCCAATAACGACGCCCAGCAGAGTTCCGGCACCACTTACGTCTGGGAACAGAAACGCCCCTGGACCGAAAACTGGGAGCCGGTGAAAAACAGCAGCAGTACCGCCCAGACCGGCCAGGCACTGGACAGCGCCATTATCAATGAGTTCTTCAACAGTGGCGGCCGTTATGAAGGCAATGATCTGCGCCTGCGCATGAAGGTACAGGATGACCAGGGTACTGACTCCGCCGAGAGCATTCAGATGGTCTATCCGGCGACAGAGACGCCAGCCACCACCGTGACCATCCGAGCGCTCACCGACCCGAGCCCGCTACTGCTGCACCGGGCATCGGATTTCACCACGGCATTTGATGCCAGCAATATCAACGCTTATGACGACTCGTGCCGGGCTGCTGTGCCAACACCGGGCAGCACCTATACCCAGGTGCGGCTACTCCGGCCGCCAACGATCAATTCACTGCAGGATCAGAAAAAAACCCTCGGTTACTGGAACCCACTGTTTGTCAGCCATCCGAAAATGCCTTTTGCCACCGGCCAGTCAGGCAATCAGGCGGTCGGACTGTGGAGCGCTGCAACCGGCGCGGTACTGACCCAACCACTGGCCAATACCACTTTTACCGATGCCAGCCTGGTGTGTGAAGAGGTGCCGCTGGATGATCTGCAGATCATACCGGCCACCGCCAATGTGATGCTGAGCCAGACATTGCAGTTGAGCCTGATAGGCTACGACGTAAAGGATCAGCTCTCGATCGTTGACAGTGCGCCAACGGATGCATCGCAGGCATCGATCACCTGGAGCAGCAACTCACCGGATATTGCCACCATTGACGCCAATGGCCTGGTGACGCCTGTGGCAGCTGGTACCGCCGAGATTACCGCCGCCATAGCGGGTACGGCTTTCACACGGCAAGTCACGGTTACGGCGACGGCGACAGAACTTCCGCTGTGCTATGACACCATCGATCCCAACTCCAACAATATGGCGGCGTACGGAAATTACAAAGACTGCGTAGTCGTGCGCACAATGGCCACTGAGGGTGCGCTGATGACCGGTTCACCCGCCACCACCATACTGCACAGATTGGGTTTTTCTTATGACCCGAAAGGGTTGGTGGCGGGAAGAACCTATCAAGCCATATTCAATGACAACCTCGGGTGGTCAGACCTTCAAAATGTTCCCCTGCGTCTTGAAGTAGGAGCCTTCTTGCGCAACAACACCATAAACGCTCGTCCGCACTACTGCAACGCGCTGAATGATATGGCTTTTCAGGGACGCACCAACTGGTCTTTAGCATCACTGGAACAGCTTCAAGCTTTATTCGATATGCAAACGCTCTGGTATAACACCGCATTCCCTGTACGGGGGGCGGCCTATGCGACCGGTGACGTTGATAAGAGCTTCAAGTTCGATTACACCTACAATCAGGCAGTGACTGGCTCAACCCTGGGCAAAACCCTGTATGTCGCTTGCTATTCCGCGCAAGCACAAACGGCAGCAGCAACCGGTGCAGCCACTGAAAGCCAGTAAACCCATGCCTGGTTCACAAACGGCCCTGAGTCTGTCCCCGCACCGGCCTACCGGTAAAGTAAACGACGAATTACTTTTTCTTGAGCCCCAACGCATCTTGATGCCCCAACACAGAATGACGTTAAAGCCCATGCCGATCAATCCGCCACCATCCCCGCCAGAACGCAATGGGGGTGCTTTTTTGCCCAAAAACGGCCAATAAACGACAGAAAATAACCCAATAAACGACACTGTATGATCAAAATAACGCCCGCTGCCGGCCACGCCATGGCACGGGTATCGGGGTACTTTCAAAAACTGCCGTCCTTATTTACTGATTTTCTTTTCATAAGAAAGCGTTTTCTGATTCTGATAATGGTCTTAAAACCCCGTTTATGACGGCAAAGACAGATTTTTTCCAAAATTCAAAAACTGCCTACCTTATGGCCCTAAAAACCAGTAAAAAACGTTATTCAACAATAAGTTACCGACAATTGTAACATCACGTTAATGTAGGCAGTTTTTGAACATGTCTAATTTTTTTTTGAATTCAAAAACTGCCTACATTACGTCGGTCAGGATTTGCCAAAACCCGCGTAATCCGTGGGCTGCGTTGAAATTGGCAAAAATTCAAAAACTGCCTACCTTCCGAGAATTTTCAAAAAGTCAAGTCGCGTTGTCTAATAAATCTCTAATGTTCAAAAACTGCCTACCTTATTTGCCACCCAAACTGACTTTTTACTGAAATATCAACAAACTGGACAAAAATACAAGAATTCAAAAACTGCCTACATTAGCAAAATGACATAACTATCGTGCCAATTTTTTTTGCTTAATTTTTGAATTCAAAAACTGCCTACATTGCAATCGGTCAGAAATAACCTTACTTCTTGATTTATAAGGTTTTTGTTCGTTTGTACCAGAATTCAAAAACTGCCTACATTAGCTTGCGGAAAAATTCAAAAACTGCCTACATTAAAAGTGACCACTAACCCCACAGACATTGATCTTGCTGGCTTTTGCGGAATTTTTGCGAATTCAAAAACTGCCTACATTAGGCGCGGCTCAAAAAGTGTAAAAAAAAGAACTCTCAGGAGAGTGCTCAGTCTGAGAGTGTGTGATGTGCTGTGAGTTTTTTTTTTCCCGAAATCGTATTATTGTTTGCGGTGTTGATGATCGAGAACACTACAGCTCAACTCAGCCGATTGAACCTTCCGCTGCCTGACGACCGATGAACAAGATTTTGGACTCACACGACACCGACCAGACACCGAGCACCGGCACATCGGAATACCACCGCGATGCCAGGACCGGTTTCATCATCCCGTTGTCGGCCGTGCACGTGAAGGACGTCACCCCCACCATGCAGCAGGAGATTCGTGAGTCGTCCAAGTACCGCAGCATCCACACCGCCCGCATCCAGGCCTGTCTGCAGACCCAGATTATTAATTACTTCAAGGGGCCGGGGGCATCGCTGTCGCTGTTTCGCCCCAACCCGGCCAAGGTGATCGACCTCGGTTCCCTGCAACTGCGGGAGAAGCCCACCGAAGTGCGCGGCTGGACACGGGACGGCTGGGCCTTTCGCTGGGACACCGAAGCCATCCGCCTGCAACTGGGTTACGACAGGAAAACCACGGCAACCATCGACCTGGACAAGATTATTTATTTCATGTTCGCCAAGCTGCGCTACGTTTGGGTGCCCAAACCCAAGGCGAACCAGAAGTACATCTCCTCCGTGGCGCGCATCGACCCGTTCACCAACTTCAACAACATCAAGACCATATCCAACCTGGACGCGGCCTATTTCAACATCAGCAGCGCGTTTCTTGAGGAACTGATCTGCAACGACCAGGCCACGGTGATCTACCACCGCCAGATTCGTTCCAGACTGCGCTCCGAGACAGCACAACAGATCGCCTCGATCATCCTCACCGACTTCGACCTGTCGCCGGTCAAGAGCAAGGTCAAAAGCACCTCCCTGCTGGACCAGCAGTTCTATGTTGACCAGCTCTACCAGGGCGACAAGAAACTGGATTCAACGGAAACCGCGTTGCGAATGAAATGGGCCCTGTTTGTCCGTGACTGCATCACCCGGCACATCAGCCGGGTGCGTGATGCGTTTGGTTTCTCGTCCCTGCGCTTTGTCACCAATGGCAAGCGCGGCAAGGACATGCTGGGCTGGTTTGAATTCTCCTGGCCGGAAGGCAGCCAGTCCCCGGCCGCGTCCCTGGTGGCGCTGTCCAAGGACATTCCTGAGCTGGCTCACCCGGACCTGTTCTCAGCCACCGATGTGGCCAAGTACACCACCTCAGTCAACCCGCCGCAGTTTTACACTTGGGAGGAGGTGTTGAAACTGGCCGAGTTCATCGACGAGTCCCGGCGCATGCTGGCCAGCTTTGGCATTGCCACCAGTGCTTTGGACGACATTGTCCTTGCCTACAGCCCCAACGCCCTCAGGCAGGTGCCCAAGACCATGAAGCGCTGGATTTCACCGTTTCGGATCTGGGTACGCAACCGTCAGGAACGGCTGAGAACCGCCGTCAGCGACCCGGGCACGGAGGACAGCCCAACGCTGCCACTGCTGGACGACAACACGGCGCCAGCCCCAACCGCACCGACCGTCGCTGAGCCAGTGCAGCAGGCCAAACCGGCAAAGAAGCGACCACGGGCCGTGAAAGCGCCGTTCAGCGCTGACATGGTCGACGACAAGGTGCTGGACAGGGTGCGCCGGCTGCTCAGCACCGGTTACAGCGATTTCTGCCCCCAGTACGAGCAGGAGACCGACGATTACATCCGCTGGAACATTCCCAAGTTCAGCGCCTATCACCTGACCTGCAACGACAGCGGCGAGAAAAACACCGTTGCCCAGTGGCAGACATTGTTCACCGGCTGGATGCGCAATGCCTTTGATAATCCCAAGTCACTCAAGGAGTTTCGCACCTTCCGCTTCGATGTTAAGATGCTGACCGAAACCCAGCCCTTCTGTGACTGGTTCAGACAATTCCCGGAGCACATCGTCCAGGTGATGCTCCATGTGTTGAAAATGCTTGAGATCACCTACCCCGAAGACCGCAAGAGTGTGGGCGCCTGGCAACGTCAGGCCTGGAGCTGGCTGAAGGAGGATCGTTCACTGAAAGAGCTGGGCATCAGCGTCCCGGCGATATTTCTCGGCGATCAACCGGGTGGTGATCATCAAGGTGTGTAGTTAACTCGAATGCCAGCCCCGGATATCTGTTTCATAATTGACCTATTGAGTAATGTTTATTCGACGTGGGTTGCCCAACGTCCGGTATCCGGCCACTGGCCGGTGACCATAACCGGACCCGCTCCGGCAACCGGCGCTGCTGCCGAGGGGCATCCGCTGTTACCTGAGCGTTGTATGCCAAGCAAAACCACTTCATAGCAGTTGAGCCCCCCTTTCATCAAAATGGCGCAGAGTGTCTGCCACGGAACCTCATGAGTAAATACCGCGTACTGATCCGTCCCCGGATCATTGCACCAATTCTGCTGCTGCTGGCCTGCCTGGTCCAGCCGGGACTGTCTCTGGCCAGTGAGCAAGCTCTGGCCAGTGAGCAAGGCAATGGCAACTATTTCTCGGCCAGTTTTGACCAGGCCGACATCAAGGAATTTATCCAGACCGTCGGCGCCAATCTGAACCTGACCATGATTACCGACCCGGCCGTGCGTGGTGAAGTGACCGTGCGTGCCCGGGAACCCCTGAGCCGCGAACAGTACTACCAGCTGTTCCAGACAATCCTGTCGGTGCAGGGCTTTACCGCGGTGCAGGTCAGCCCCGAGGTGGTCAAGGTGATCCCCGACAAGGATGGCCGCACCTCGGCCCTGCCGGTGATCATCGGCGATAACCCCGGTGAGCGGGTCCACGGCGCCGAGATGGTGACCTGGGTGCTGCCGGTGAAGCACGTGCCGGTGCGCGAGCTGTCGCCGATCCTGCGCCAACTGGTGGACAGCACCGGCAGCGTGGTGCACTACGAACCGTCCAACATGCTGATCATCAGCGGTGAGGCCAACAACCTCGAGCGCATTGCCGAGATCGTGCAGCGGGTGGACCGGGGCGGCTCACGTCAGGTTGAGATCGTCACTCTGGAAAACACCCCGGCAAGCGAGATGGAGCGCATCCTGACCGCCATCTACGCGCCTGCCGGCACGGGGCAGCGCAACACCAATATGCCGGTGATTACCAGCAACGAGAACAGCAACCAGCTGATCATTTCCGCCGAGCGCGATACCCTGGCACGGATGAAAAGCCTGGTGGTGCAGATGGACGCCGAGCGCCGCTCCAATGGCAATATCCGGGTGTTCTACCTGCACTACGCCAAGGCGGAAGACCTGAAAAAAGTGCTCGACGGCGTGGCCAAGATGGTCAATGCCAAGGGCGCCACCAACGATGAATTCAGTATCGAGACCCACGCCCAGACCAACGCCCTGGTGATCAACGCCCGGCCGGACCTGATGCAGGCCATGGAGTCGGTCATTGGCCAGCTCGATATCCGCCGTGCCCAGGTCATGGTGGAGGCCATCATTGCCGAAGTGTCCGAGGGCGACGGCATCAACCTGTCGTTCCAGCTGGCCAACCAGAACGGCACCAGCATGATGCAGTTTCAGGACGGCTCCAGCCTGCCCATCAGTGAGCTGCTGATCGGCATGCGCCTGGCCGAGGACAAACCCGGCTCCACCATCGTCTCGGAAAACGGCGCGGTGACTGAGAACCCGAGCACACAAGGTGATTTCACCGCTCTGGCTGCCGCCCTGGCCAAGGTGGCCGGCAGCGCCTTCACCATCACCTCCGGCGACTGGTCAGCGCTGTTGCAGGCAGTCAGGTCTTCCAGCGAGTCCAATGTCCTGGCCACACCCAGCCTGCTGACCCTGGACAACGAAGAGGCCATGTTCGTGGTGGGCGA
>Ga0126343_10000083_pt1 | contig 26193 bp, 17 predicted proteins | sample Cyp2metagenome_FD_92531 | JGI IMG/M metagenome (GOLD analysis project Ga0126343, IMG submission 92531) | Coral microbial communities from Lord Howe Island, Old Settlement Bay, Australia - Cyphastrea 2 metagenome | ecosystem: Host-associated > Invertebrates > Cnidaria > Coral ...
ATTGGCGGAGATATTCTTAATTTTGTGTCACACCACTGTACTTGCACAACCGATGACGTCATCAGTGACCAAATTTGCATAATAGGAAAACTTGAATATCTCTGGAACAAAAAAGGATATCACCAAAAGAAAAACGCCATTTTACTCTACTTTGAAAAGTCTTGTAAATGAGCATATTTTTTAAATGACAATTATTTTTCGGGTCATATGCACTTTAAAAGGATTGAATGAAGTTCTTAATTCAGAAAATGAAACTCTGAAGGAAACAAAGACAAAATATATGATGATGTGGAACAGGGCTGAACAGGAAAACATAAAGATTAAGAACTCAAAGAACTTGTTATCTAGACCAGCAAATGTGACAAAATCAATGTTAGTTTCAAATAGTCTGATGGCTGTTGACATCTCAGAACTTCAGCACTCAATGTTCTCATCTTAAGTTCGGGAGGAAATAATTGGCGAGAGAAGATTTGGAGTCTGTACATTCTTCAAAGCAAACAGATGCAATCTGTTATCTTCATTCAAAGAAAGTTATTCACAATGACATAAAAACTGACAATTAATGTTCTTGTAGTAGAGCAGTCTGGGCCAGCAGTAGAACATGCCCTAGTGTTAATAGACTTTGTGACAGCAACATTTGCTGCAGCAACAAAAATTAAAAAGCTTTCAGAAAGTGAAAAGAAGTTCTACAGGAAACACCATTCTCACATTGCACGCGGGGTAATAGATGATACACATTGTCCACTACCGCCGCCGCCGCCGCCGCCGCCGCCGCCGCCGCCGCCGCCGCCGCCGCCGCCGCCGCCGCTACTGCTACTGCTACTGCTACTGCTACTGCTACTGCTACTGCTACTACTACTACTACTACTACTACTACTACTACTACTGTAATGCAATTGACAACTTTTGAGATGAAACAAGTTGGATGTGAATACAAAATGAAGGATTTTAAGGTACTCTTGCGCTTCATATGGAAAACCGTGTTCAGCCATGCTGTCATAAGATAAGTGTTTTCCATTCAAACTTGGAAAGTAGGAATTTGAAATAATATTGCCTTTATACCTTTACAGAAACTAGGATTAATAGTTGAACGTCTTGACAAACGAATTCAAGAACGAGTTATACCATTTGACACCCAAGCAGGAAAACCCTGCAACATCTGGTACTGAAAAGAAAGCCAAGTTGAAGTCCAAAGTCAAAAGGGAGTTGCAGAGGGGTATTGTCCATTGGCAGCCACCTCATCAGTCTGGAGAAAACCAAGAGTTGCACGAAATCCATTACATGGCTTAAAAAGGAATCTGGAAGGCCAGAGAAAGAAAGATGGGATAAAAAGGAGAATGGACTTAAAATGTGCGTTCAGGAGGAGGTACCCAAATGAAGAAAAGAGACACGTTTTGGACATCATGAGGGAATATCCTTGTTTAGTTGAAGAAGAGGTAAAAATTTATTAATTCAAATTATTAATGCTATTAATAATTAATTTAAATCAATATATCTTAATAACATGTTAGAATTATTCTAATGTATTATTAGAATATATTAATTTAAATTATATCATCATGCATCATCATCAGCATTTCCACTGCATCATTGGTGTTAGCCCATGCAGTCACATACAATAATAGTAGATGTGATCAAAAATGTACCAAATGATGAGGAGTATTAATAATTGGCCATATAAAGAATCTATATTTCCCGCATTTCGAGGCTTAATGTGGCTCGTAATAGTAAGAATTAGACAAAGTCATGCCCGTCTTTGGAGGATCCAACTGGTGTCTGGAAGGTCATCAGTTTGACTCAGGTTGAGGTGTTCAGAAATTATTTTTTTCTGAGTATTGTACTTGAGAACACTTCTTCATTTATTTACATGTATTTCACTTTGTTCAAGTCACCATTTACAGTAACTTATCAAATGGTAGTATAGTAGTAAGAACTGAGAGAAATGCACGGTATGAAATTGAGTTGTTTCTCTTTTGTCCCTGGTAGAAGAGAAGTCTTAAAGGGAGGGTTTCACGGTTTTGCGCATGTCTGTATTGTTTGCTTGCATGTGCACACTTTTTGGCACAGGCCCAGTTTCTCATTCTTTATGAACCAATCCTAAGCAAGTTGCCTAATTTCCTATGCAAATGGCAGTAAAATCATCAAACAGAGAATAAATTGTATGGGTCAACACTAAATTCAACGGTCAACAGCGTCGGTAAAATCCACTGAAATCTCATGAGAACTTTGATCATCCATCATTCTTCCACGACTAACTATGACATGTGATTGCTGAACTACATCTGAGTTGGGTTTTTAAAGCAATAACATTGATAAGAAGCGGACAAAAGCATTTTGATTTAGAGACATGCGCCGAACCGTGAAACCATCCATTTAAGTAGCTCTCCTGTGTCTCCCACTCCTCTTGGAAAAGGAAGCAAAGCATGAAAAGAAGCCACAGGACATCTTTGTAAAGTTAAACATAATTTAATTCTTTGTCTGCATGTCACATGCAAATCCTTCTCGAGCAGACAAATGCAAATTCTTTAAATACTTAATTAAAAGCACAGAGAAAAGTTTTCACCGTACATTTGCCAAACTCAGTCCTCAAAGCCGTGCAATCTCAATACAATTTTTAATTATTTACACTACTGCTACGTTCTCACCAGAAGCTTGTAATGCAAGGTAGGTATTCTTGTAATAATTTAATTAATGCCCTTTTAGAACATTGAATATTTTGACTAAAACAACTCTTTTTTCCAACTTTATTCCCTGTGCAGGTTGTGGCTACAAAAGAAGAGGTGCAGGAGGGGCTGAAGAGACATTCTCCACCATCACTTCTTTTTGTGGGACAACTTCTGAAATGTGATGAAATACTTATTGCAGCAGGGGGAAGGTCCTATTCGAAGTCTGTGGAGGCCCTCCCACCGCTATGAAATGTTTGATTGCTGTGTATTATACCCTTAATTTCTGTTACCCGAAGGACTTACATTTTTATTCAAACACATGTCCTTCAAATTTTAGACTCAAACCACACCCCCATAAAAGTGACAGTTTTGTGACTGAAGTTAGCAAGTAGAGAGTCCTGTATAAGAGTGGTTTTCACTTGAGTGTCAAGACAGAGTATCCAAATTTGCTTTGGTTTTGTATTATTACGCTTTGTGATCGGTTTAAAAATAAAATTGCACCACTTTCTCAACCAATCAGAACTAAAACCAAAATAAACAATCAAAGTTCTCCCGCGCGTAGCACCTTCTAAAGATACATATGTTTTGCATCAAGGTTTGATCGCATAGTTCACTGGATTGCCTTTGCTCTTTGTGCATGATTGTTGTAATTACATTACTTTTTTTATAAGACACTTGATTGGAAGTCTGTCTATTACAAAGGTCAAGCAAGAAGCCCTTTTCAGTTCAAAATAACTCCAGCATGAGAAAATGTTGTTCCCAGTTTGCAATCATCATTAATATGTTGAGTCTATAGATACTCGACAATCTGGAATTCCTTGTGTATATAGAATTTCAAGAAGTATTACAGTTTGTTCTTCAGAGAATAGTTGATAATAGATACTTACTGATGTAGTATGACTAGTTGTTCTCTTACCAATTAAAAGATATTTGCGATACTTTTTTGTTCTGTGTGAGGTATGATCATTATAAATATATAATTATATCTATAATTTATAAAGTTTTATATTTTTAAATTTTTAAACCAAAAGTTCTCCAATTTCGGTCTCTTTTTAACAAGTTTTTATCATTCCCCGAATCAGGACTGGGAATCCTTGTGATCCTTTTGGTTTGCATCTTTGTTGGCCCAGGAAGCATGTGTTAACGAGGTGCTTGTGTTATTTTACACCGAATGTAGGTACATATACACTGAATTTGGGGCAAAAGTACAACCAGTTAAAGTGTAATTTTATACTAGTAAATTGGTGTAAAATTAAACATACAAAAAAAAAACTGCCGGGGCTGTCAAGACCACTACACCATCATTTGGTGTAATATTACCCTATATTAATATGTAATCTAAAAAATGTACTCTAATTGTACATTTTTTTTAGTGTAAATACACACCTTTGGGAGTGTTAATGTACTCTCCTGGAAAAAGTGTAATTATACACACACTAAAAAGGCTGCCCGGGCTGGCAAAGATTTTACACTATTTTTTTTGTGTAAACATACACTTTAATTTTTAGTGTGTATTTGTTCCAATAACTGTAGACTGTAAGAAATTAGATTTCTCCACATTAATAATGGCTTTTTTGATTCTCCACCAGTGACACCAGTTTCCATAATCTTACATTCCATTTCACGTCGCTTGCTGGGTATCATGTCGGGAGTTGACTTTGGCTGCCATTGTATTTTGATTTTTAGCCTCCTGAATGTTGTACCTGAAACTGCTTGGGTGCATCTTAAGGCATCGTGAAACGAATCTCCAAGTTGCAAGTTGACGAAAGTATCCTCATCATCCTTATATTGAATTCCTAATTCTTCATCAGGAATAAATTGTAAACACTCTAATTTATTCCGTACAATTTGCATAAGATCATTGCAAGTCGCCATCGTTATCACTTCACATCCATCTTCGGGAAAAGAAATGTTATAAAAAACTCTTATCTGCATCATTCTGCACAACTACAAGTAACAATCAGAGCGAAATATCGACGACTAATCATCAGAAGAACAGCATTGGAAAAACTCAGGCTGGAAGAAGCGAGCCACAGACCGCACAAATGAATGTGCTCATGTGCATTTAACTTTTTCATTTGACGGCTTCAAGCCACGTGACCCAAAACGTTCTCATTTGTCGCTAACGGCAACAGTTTTGTGTGTCTCAGATAAAACACTCTGTAAGTTTCGGTAGCAAATTTCCCCTTTCTGTCATTTGAATGAAGTTCGAAATGAATTGCATTTCGTTCTTTCATGTCACCTTTATAATACAGTCAAACCTCCGGCTGCGACCACCTCTTTTAAGCGGCCACCTCTCCTCAGCGACAACTTTTCCCAAATACCAAAAGTTTCAAAGTCAGATCACTATTTTAAACCCTCTCGTAAGCGCTCGCAACCACTTTCAGACCTGAAAATTTGGAACTTTCCTTTAATTTTAACCTCCCGTAAGCATGCAACCACTAATTGACAAATGATGGAGCAAAAAATGGATAATATGGTGTTGTAGTGTTATCGTAATGCTGGCTAGTACAAGAAACGGACATTTCTCAATGGCAAGAACAGACAAGAATAGGATTCTCTCGAAACTGACTTTTACACAAATAAGACATTGCATCAGCATTCAGGTGCATGGATTAAGTCTTGGCAGTGACCCAACATGATCTACGCTATGCTTGAAATTTTTTGAAGACATCAACTGAAAATACAGCCATTTGATGTTTTACATGAGAGATCGGAAGTTCTTTTCAATTGTAATAATGTTGACCCCTATATCCGTGGACTTACAGCTGTCTATGTTTATTCGTGCATGAATTACAGACAGGACACAGTAATTTCCTTAATTCAATTACTTTAATTTAGTTCATACTTTAGCTATATTGTAGTAATTAAGCTACATTTAATCTTTGGAACCTTCTAAACTCGAATGGGAATACTGAAATACATTGTTGTTGTTGACTGATATTGTCAGTATATCAAAAAAAAACTATATATGAGCTGCAGAAACAAAACAACCACCACTTCTGACTTTCTAAACCAGATCTTTGAAGCACACGTGTTTCCCTTCAAACCACATACAAAAAATATTAAAAATACTGCTGCAAAAAATTGTAGGAGACGCTTAGCAATGTTTCGGGTAGCCAGTTCTAGCCAAGGACGAGCTAAATCTTTATTAATTTACGGCAAGTTGAGTGATGTTAAATTTGTGCTTCCCTCGTCCCTGCATGAAGGTACAACTGAGCAGTCCAAAATCCAAATCCCCGCTCATAGATTCTTGATGGCGATTGTAAGCTGGGTTTTCTATGTCATGTTTTGCAACATAATGGCAGAGAGCGATGATTTTATTGATATTCTTGACAGAGAATATCAATACAATCATCAAAATCAGCGATACAATTACACCAAGGAAGTTCGCTTCAATGGAGACAACAATTTACAGTTACTCTATTTGGCACAGAAATATATGGCTCCCTTGCTGATTAAGCGCTGCATTTTATCCTTACAAGAGCATTTGGATTCAAGTAACATCTTCTGTGTTTTGAAACTCTCCAAATTAATTGAAAATAAGTCTTGGCTTTTACAGCGTCTGCTTCAAGTGAAAAAATTTATTCGAGAAAACAGCGCTAAATTTGTCAATCAGGGCTGGGTTGTTCAAAATCCAATTAAGCTAACCCAGGATTAATGTGAATTTTTGTTCCAGTTTTGTAGTTTTTCCATGAAGTTTTCTGTTTATATTATTTGTCGTTCAGTTTTTAGCTTGCGTAATTCCAAATCACACAAAACATAAGCGGTGAAAACATTTTTGCAGAACAAGAAATGATATATGGGTTAACTTTTTATCCTGAGTTAGCATTAATCAGGTTTCGAACAACTTGGCCCAGACGGGTAATTTTTATTTGCGGCCAAAACATAAACCCACCATTTACCTGCAACATTTCATCTTTTTCAATGATTCCTATTTTTACTTCAGAGATTTCATTTGGATCATTACTTTAACCCTTTAAACCTGAGAGTGACTTAAAGATTTTACTGTCCGACACCAGACGATTGTTAAAGAATATTTTATGAAATTCTAGCTTTCATATGGGTAACGCAAACAAACGTTACAGATAGCTGAACAAACAACCTTGTCACGTTAATCTTCGCACACGTTTCTGGCAAAAGTTCCCACGAGAACATATATGTTGCCATCAAAGGGTTTCCTTGCATGATTTACACTATCTTTTGGCAAGAATTGTTATTTCCTTTTCGGTGACCCACAAGATAATCAAGGGAACCCTGGGGTAGCATCTGACATGCGGGGTTAACTTGTCAAGGTTGTACAACCAGAAATATTGCTAAAAGTATTTGCTAATCATTTTTAGTAATTCGTAAAAATATTTGTTGATTAGGGTCAGTGATGAGCAATTTAAGCTTTCCCAGAGTTAGTACGTGGGCGTGTGATTTAGGGACTGTGGAAACCACAATTCCTATGATTATACATGGTTGAGATAATTCTCACCATCTTCTGGCCCAGCCCAAAACGCTGTTTACCACAAGCAGCGCTGTTTCTTTGTCCTTAATCAACCAATCACTGTAAAGCTTGCTAATGAGTAGGTTATATACGTGTAATCGCGAGTTTTAGTTTGTAAAAGAGAGTTGAAGTTTGATGTTTAGCGCAGAGTACGTTAACAGCTCTGCCCCAGCATTAAGAGTTTGCCTGTGTATTCTGCATGTTTCGCTGATTCCTTCTCTCATTCCCCCAAAGTTAAATCTGTTTGGTAACAGATTCTGGTGGAGAGCCCGTGCAGGTCCACGGTACCGAAGAAGAAGAAGAACAAGAACAGTAACTACGCCAAGGGAACTGTGAGTCATGTAAGTTAAGCTAAGGAAAACTAAGCCTTAAGTCTAAAACCTAACAAAACAAACAGGAAAAAAGGAAAACAACAAAACTAAACAAACCAGAATAGAAAAGGGTGTATGGCCTTATAACGGTCAATAATGTAAAACCTTAATTACTTTTCAACCATTTTAGTATTTTTTTTCTCACTGACCGAATTTATTTCATTTCTGGGATGATTACACCTACCCTTGCATTCGATTTTTTGATCTGTGCACGTTGTTATAGCTTTTAATGTGGTATCAGTGGTAAAACATTTAGTATCTCGGTGGGAGAACAGAATTCCTTCTCTTTGACTCAGGCGCACAAGTTAAACATTTTTCACACTGCTTACTCGTAGCAAGGCGAAATCGGCTTCTGCGCCTGGGCCTGTTCGTAAGAAAATTTCTAGTCCATTTTTGAACGGAAAAAAGACAAAACTATCCTCAAAATTGTCTAAGACCTCAACTATACAACAATCCGAAACCAGGACAAAATCAACGGAACTGGCGCAATCGCTTGCACAAGGTTCAGATGTTCTAACAGACGAGCACGAAACTGTAGAGGAGCCGGCTATTGTAGGTGAAGCATCGAGCGCTTCCGATAAAGGCCAGCAAAATTTAAATATTAATATGAATGCAGAAGATCGTAAAAAGGTCCTTACGGACCACACCAAGGATCTATCGACCTAGCTTGCAGTACAGGCGTTATTTTGGAGCGGAACGCTAGATAGTAGTGAATAAAGTTTGTGATGCTGCCATCTTGGATGCTTGAGCAGAACGCTAGATAGTACTGAATAAAGTTTGCGATGCCGCCATCTTGGATGCTTGAGCAGAAAGCTAGATAGTCGTAAATAAAGTTTGCGATGCCGCCATCTTAGATGCTTGACCAGTAAAGGATTGGTGCAGAGGGGGCGAGACGGGGTGGGGCACTTGACAAAATAATGCCTGCCCGCAAAGCTTGTGAAATTATTAAACGCTCCCTAATTAGTAGCGCTTGACCGCCTTTATGGAAATGTGCAAGTAACCAATGAAAATTGATTTTGTTTTTACTCGAGGTGAAAAATTTACTTCCGACAAAAACATTGACGCACATGTATTTGTCATATTTGTGCGAAACATCGATCGAGCGAGCATGCGAGTGAAGTAAAATGTCAGAAGGACCTTCCAGCAACAGCTGTTGGATTTGCAAAAGCTCTTTTAAAGTGAAATTTGGAAACGTTCCCGGCAAACAAGTGTATTCGTCTTCGGAGAACCTTTTTAAACCTCGCAGAGGAAGGACAGCATTGGAGTTGTGTTGGCAGAGATTTGCAGTAGTGTCGCATTAGAATTGTTGCACGATCCTGTAACATATTCTGATCGCGATTGCAACCCCTGTCACCGTATGGTCGAAACATTCCCAGTCTTGGCTAGTTGTTCGAGTTTGTTAAAGCCGGGACAACTCTAACATTGCAGAATCGTGTCTCTGTAAGCACAAAATGCACATTGGCAACTCCAAAGAAAGCGAGCCCTTCGTGGAGAAAATCAAAAGTTCTTGGAGTTAATTCGCCAACAGCTAAGACGCCATCGCTGCATTCAGCTGGCAAATCAAGAAAATCTCTCACATTTAGTGGAGGAATTCTAACGCTTTCTTCTACTAAAAAGGAGGATGAAATGCTGAGTAAGCTTAACGTGGATGATTTGCCACAAACAGGACTTCAAGTAAAAATTCATGTATATGATTCCTTCAGGAACTGTGACTACAAGAGTTCCCTGAGAATAACCAACAAAAAATTTGGTCAAGAACATTGCATGCGAAAACTGGCATAAAGTGTCTAAAGGCCCAGATACACGGTGCAACATTGCACGCAATACTGCGTCCAACATCCATCACCCGACGTGGCTACACGGTCGCAACATTTTGTGCAACATTACGTGCAACACTTGATCAGCGGTACCAAGCTCTCATGCGATGATGTTTACATCACGCAATCCAAAATGGCGTCGCTTGGCAAAAGAAAGCTTTAGGGTTCTTGCGTTGATGCTATTACATGGCGAGGAGAAAGCTCGCATTAAAAGAAGAAATCGGCGTGTTTGGGTAAGAGGCTGGATAGCTAGGAGGCAGGAGATGGAGAGATTGTAAAGGATAGTACGAGAGCTGGCCCTGGAAGACCCCAGTTCATTCATGGAGTACCTTCGAATAGACGAAGATCACTTCAACCATCTCGTTTCTCTACATTTTTTGGCCACTGGAGAGTCGTTCCATTCGCTCGCCTTTCAGTTTTGCATATCGAGACATGCCATCTCCTACATTGGATCAGCGGTTCAATTTGAACATGTAATTTGATTGGCTGAACACTGAAATTTGCGTCACCCTATTGCACGAAATGCTGCAGATGGGGGATACAAGAAGAAATTTGTTGCACGCAATGTTGCTGACGTAGGACGAGATTCTACTGCCTACTGCTGCAATATTGCGTGCAACAAATTTTGGGGTGGATACACGATGCAGTTCAGCCATTGCGCACAATATGGTGTGCAATATTGCACCGTGTATCCGGACCTTAACGCTATCCTTAAACATAAGGAACTTGCCCCAGAAATAAACATTGCAATCTGCAAGGCTGTTTCTAAAGAGTTCAGCGATTATCTAAAATGTGACAGTATGATACTTGCCAGAAATCCAGATGAAGTAGCCGGGTTTTCCAACAAATTGTTTATGGAGGAAGTTAGAATTCACTGCCCTGTTTGGTTCAACTGTCAACTTGGAGCAAGTGATCTTTCCTCAAAAAAAGAAGCTGTAGGTGGACGAGTAAACTCTATGGCACTTGCTTCATCAACGCTTGCTTGTCTAAGAAATCCTCAAGCGTCTGCAGTCCACTACAGGATTTCCACCATGTTGTTCCACAGTGGTGTTAAGCATGACCACCTCAATCGCCTGAATCATTTGGGAGTGTGTATGCCCCCCAATTCTATCGTTCGCCTTCAAGGTAAGATGAACGTGCAGCTGGAAGGAAAGGTGGACATTTGGAGAAGTGCCATAGAAGAGAATCGCGGTGCCCTCAAGTTGGCCAAAGAAGTTTGACAAAAACAAGTTGCCTTGTCACACCTGGATGTAAGCAAGAAGCATCTCGAGAATTACAACTGTTTCTCTTCAAAGGGACACAAGCGCTTTAAAATGCTTTTCAATGAGGAGGTGGAGAAAGCAGGTCTTCATGCAAACACCACGGACTGCATTCAAATCGTTATCAAGAGACTGGAGGGAACCAAGCTTCCTTTGTACAAGTAAGCATTTTAAATTTATAGCATCAGGCGACTCATGTAAATATTCCTTGTCAATCATATTGCGATGATTTACCAGTATTTAGGTTTATTTTGATAGCCAAAAATAACTTCAACGTTTTATCATATTTATTTTCCCCTAAATTCAATATTTCAATGATAAGTACGATGGGTACATTTTATGAGTTCTGCCTTTCATCTAATTTGCATGTTAGGAAACCCTTCGTTCTATTTGCTTCATAAGAATAGTGAATACCTGTAAGATAATTAATGCACTATATAATTTTGCAATTGCAAAAAAACAAGATTGGTAGGAGACAACATTGATTATGAAATCCATGCCAGAGTCCAGTCTCAACAGCATCGCCACCGCTCCATCCACTGGACACATTAGTTTGCCATGTTGGATAGAGTCCACGATCCACAACTTGTTTGCTAGCTCTGTGGCATGAAGTTACTTTTTAGGCTCGTGTTTGTTAAGCAACATTTTTAATAGCCTTCGAGACTGTTAAATTGGTCGGATAAGTACCAGGTTTCTCTATTACGTGATCTTTTGTTTAGCTTTACAGGATAATCTTTCATGATGTTTATCATGCACTGGTTAAGCAGGTCTCAAATCAGGTCTCAAAACAGAATACCTTACTAAATCGATTATAAGTGATTTTTCTCTTAAAAGATATATGTAATGATGAATTGGTGGCTTAAACCTACTTGCTTAAACGTACCTGCTTCCAGTCATGGGATTTGATGTACGTCTTCTTTAATAAGAAATATTCAGGTTTCCAGCCATATGCAGATGGTACACGAATATTCTTTGCTCTTGTGTCTGCAATTTTCATCTCATTTTGAGAGAGACGAAATGGGGCCTTTGGGAGATTTGCAGGTTTCTTCTTTGTTGATTTTGTTGTCTTGCCTTCAAAATGAAATAGAAAAATAATGAGGTCAGTATATTGTACTTGTTTAAAACCGTGAAAGCACAATGAATAGAACCTACAGCTTTCTTAATTCCTTGCATGCAATTGCCTTGCAATTGCTTGCAACTGGCATTCAGAGCTTCAATACATTTTATCTCCAAGTTGTAACTGTCTGCAAGCTATGACCAAGTGGTATTAAAGACAATTTTAAAGGTGAGATGAACAGCAAAATATTAGGCTGGTGAAACATGTCTCCAATGTATACTAGGCTAGTCTCAAATTATGCTCCACTGACCACAAACAGAAGAACTAATGAAGTCAAGGTTCAGGGAAGTAACTCTAAATTTTTTTTCTTATATTTCCTCTCAACCTTGATTTCACTCCTTTGTTTGGGATCAATAGATCAGAGAATAATTGGGAACTGGACTATTAGCTTTATTCAACCTCTTTCAGTTGGTGCATCAACATCTTGCTAGTCTACCCATGAATCCGGAAATCGACCAAACTCTTTTTCTGTTGTCCTTAACTTCTTTGAGTCACCTGATCCAATGACCAGACAGTGAAATTCAGATATCACATTTTTTAGGAGATGCATTGTGTCAGGGAAAACCTGTATGGTGCGGTCAAATTCTGGGAGCAGCATGAAACAATGGCAACCCTTGCTTCCTGTTCCTTTGGTGACATTGGTAGCTTGTGTGCCATTCTTTGCATTGCCATGGCCAACACTACTCCTCAAAATGTCCTTGTTGGTAATCTTCTTGGGTGGGGGTTGATCCTCAACTTTGTGGTCAGGGAAATTGCTACAGTCTTGCCGTAGAACATGGTCTTCAGGAAAGTACCGCCTATTTTCCAACTACACCACCTTGTCAAGGCCAGCTACATGTTTGCCTATAGAGTAAAAACACAGTTAAATTACCAGTATATCTGAAAAACTTCAGGACAAATTGTGAAATGATCTTTAGGCTGGTTCATTTAAATTACCATATATCTGAAAAACTTCAGGCCAAATTGAGAAATGATCTTTAGGCTGGTTCATGGCCAAAAGTGCAGGATCCAAATAAAAGTATTGTAAATAGTAATTATAAGTATTACTATTCTTTGAAGCTTTAGCATTAAATAAGTATTAACCCCGCGATACTAAAAAAAATGGTGCCAGGCATAGTATTCTGGGTAGATCGACATAACAAAATTTACTGTCCGTGTATGGGAATCTTAAGGCCAATAATTTTCTTACAATGTCTCTACTGGCACTCCTGAACAAATAAATCCCCTGCATTATGTAAGAGATAAAGTGCAGACTCGTTGAAGTATACGTATATCACTCTCAATTGGTAACACCATTATTTGAAGTGGACCCTTCTTCCTGGCCTACATATTGTTGACATGTGGCTTTTAACTGACTCAGACCTGCTCGAAATTTAACGTTAGCTAATTAGTACCTTCTGGCACCATACAATTAGGCTTACCTCGGATTTCGCACCACATGCACCCCTGCAACGCATTTGCTCCAACAGCACTGAAGACTTTATTCAGGCCCAGGAAATCCAGTACATAATTTAGGATCTTCACTTTCAACATGAAGGGGGATTTTCTGAAAGCATCGTAGAATTGAGATCCTGACAGCTTCAAAATCTCATCAACAACCAATTCGAGATAAGGGTCAACTTTCTTTGGCTCGTGCCCACCGTTGCCTGGAATTATCCCCACCAGAAGCATATTTTCAAACAGGTTTCTGAGGTGTTTTGGGAAATGAAGGACAGTTAGCATTACGGGCCACATAGACCAGACGACCTTGTTACCACTAAATGGATTAACTCCGTCTGTAGATAGCTGCAGGGGCCAAGCCACGGGAATCGCCTTTGAAAAATCCATTTTCGGAATAAACTGACTGCCAACTTCCCGATCCGATAACATCCTGCAGCATTGAACTTTCGGCATCACAATTGTGAGACTGCAAGACTTCAGCAATTGTAGCAGTGCCAAACATTCGTATCCACCGGGGCTCCAGCAGGTAGTAGTAGAACTTTCGATATGGCTTTCCTTTGCTGACAAACCGAGGATCTTTACATTCTGAGCAACGTTCTTCCTCGGAGTGGTTGTACCAATCCGTTTTGCGAAAAAGGACACAGTCATTGCGGCATGCGTGGTAAGTCACGAAGGGCAACAAGAATGGCTTGATAAAAGAAATGGCTTCATCATAAGAGGAGGGAAGATAATTATCTCGTGGCAAAATTTCATCATGATGCAGTTGTAGGAGATCAGAAAGGGCGCTTTTGCTTGTTCCAGGGTGTTCAGTAAACCACGAGAAGTAGCCACATAAAGCCTGAAGAACGCTTACTGTACTTCCTTCAAACAATGGCAAATTAGCTTTATCTCTACAGTATAGTTCTTCTTCATCTGCAAGTTGTTGTAAATAGTCAGGTATCTCACGAACACTTTCAGTGTCTGTCGATTCGCTTTCATCGGCAGAAGAACCAGATGGCGAAAAGCTATTATCATCACTGACCTCAGAAGAAGGTGAGGCCATTGATCCCATGCTCGCGCTTGAAGGTGAACAGTCACTGGGATCATCAATACATGCAAAACCAGCCGAGAGACTTCCCCTAGCCTCAGATGAAGATGTTTCGTCTGGTGATGAGATTTTGGTTTCTTTAACTGGTGGTTCTATAATCTGCGAACTGCTACTTGGCATGGAATAGCAACCTTCTTGTATATTGGCATTCATCTCGGAACTGCTTTCTTGCATGTCTTTCTCCTCGTTGTCTTCACAGGACACAGATTCGTCTGCAAGTCCTTAACGCACAATATGTTTGTTGACATCGCTCTCCATCAGTTGTACACGATTTAAGCATAGCGAACAAGGACACAACCTTAACGATCCCTCTCTGTGTTTTTGTTGGGCATCACGCATGTTTCTCTTCCTATGCAGCTTCGAGAAAGGCATTCTGTAAAATCAAGATCCACGCCAACGAGAAATGTATCCACAAATACTTAGTGCCAAATTTATAACCAGCAGCATCGCGACACGCAACACCATGCTTCGCGTGCTTTGAATATACACACAAAAGCGGTTTTTCCTGTTTGTGATTATGCCATTGCTGCTGTACTATATCTGTCATCGTTAATGAGGCGAATTTGTATCTTTTGGACTGCTTGCACACAATCACACGAAAATGGAGCAATAATCAATTCAGACAATTTCAATACAGGCCAATGTATCTTTCTCGAGTGGAAAAGCAGTGCCTTTTAAATAAGGATATCTTTCACCAGCGTCTGCATGCACCGAACGATCCGACTTTCTTTTACTAGTACCCAGACCCCTTTACCTGAAACGTCTGCCATGATCACGCACACTCCTGACTCTTCTGTCATCATAAAACGAGCTAATGTTCCCTTTCCTAATAGGACTAATAAAATGTTAACAGCTCGGTTTCTTAGCTTTATTTTGAATGTTGGTCAGAAAAACAATTTGGGCAAACAAATGTTTCAGTAATAGAACCCCATGACAATATTCTTTGCCACATGATCACTGATCTATTTCCAGAACTGGATTACTACTGGCCACATTTCACCTTAGCATGACCCGCGGTAAATTCAAGCTCTTTTCCTCAGCGCTAAGATCTCCTTGACTTATCAGCAGTCAGTGCAGTATTGTTTGGCTGTCTTCTGTTGCCCTAACTTATACTTTCGGTACAATGGAAAACCTCAACCTTAGTCCTGATCAGCTACAAGGAATCTTGTCACTTCAGTTTCACAAGTGGGAAACTTCAACGGGTTTTTGAAGAGGTTTCCACCTCCAAGGGGTTGCACTCCAACCAGTCCAACATTCTTCTTACTTCAAATGGCACTGCTCGCAATAATCAGAGGGAAGATGTTGGTGAGGATAAAACTGGGGTGGAGAACTTCTTTCGAGAAGCTTCCCCAGAACATGTTGGCGAGAGGTAATCAAACTGGGAACAAATTTTCTTGGAGTCGAAGGAAACAACCCAAAACTACACAGCAGGAGAATTACTGGAGAAAGCAAAGAAGGGACGAAAGCCACTTCGGCTCAGCAAACATTTAGGGTGAGTAAATTGTTCCCTTTAACTTTTTAGAAAGCTGTTCGCCATGTAGATATTGAAACAGAACTGTAAATATTCCCTTTATAATTTGCAACTGAACATTAAGAAACTTGTTGCATAATTAATAAGAGCGGGAAAATTCCCACCTATTTTAATTGCATAATAATTAGTGGCGTCACCTCAAACCCAAATATGACTTTAGTTTCCTTTTCTTGGTCGTGCAGTTTGTTTTACACCAAGCTGCCAACGTGAAAATCCCCCAACCATGGCAAAAATTGGAGGCAAAAAGATGGAGCACTTTCTGAACCAGGCAAGTGACTTGCTGATTTTTTCATGCTGCCAGGGCAATCCTGTGAGTGCAACGTACACAAAAACTAGGTTCTATTGCCTTTGTACAAAATCTTCATAACTTTTAACAAAGATGTGTAGCTGAAAATAAAGTCTGATCTTACCAGTAGAAATGGTTTAAAATTAATGTACGCTGTCAGTTCTCTTCTTTCTGCCGCGGAGCCTGTTCACAGGCTATGGCATACAGCACTAAGTTTTAAGTTCTTATATTTTTTTATGTAATGGTGGTGATCGGGGGGTTTTGACTATGTGAAGGCAAAAAACTGCTAAGTTTTCGTCTTATATCAACACAAATCTTACTTCCGGCCCGCGTTTTTTTCATCAGGTCACTCGAACACTTCTGCAGTTAAGTGGGCAATCTCGAGAAATTAGAAAAAGGCTCGCCAAAAGCCTTCGTTACAGGAGGAACCAGCTAAATAACACCAAATACTGGGCATGGGCATCAAAGGTACTATACTTTATTTGTTTCAGCAAGCATTTCTATTTTACGTTTTATCTGCTGATTTACGAACGAAGCCTCTGACTCACACAGCCTTCTTAAATTCAGTGTTAAATTTAATCCCTCGATCTGTCACAGTTAACTTCACATAAGCTTATACAAGACTTACATAAGCTTAAGTTTAATAAGCCAATTGAAAGTTGCTCCCAAACCGAAAAGTTGAATGGAGGTTTATGCTTTGATATGTGACATGTTTTAATTTTATAATCAAGTTGCTTTCAGAAATTGAAGCCGTGAAGAGAACTGAAGAGTTTGCCGTAATGATAATTTTCCATACCACACCAAACAAAAAGGCAGTCACAAGTGGCATTCACTATTAGTTAACGCTCTTTCGATAACTGCAGGGAAAAGAAAAATAAGAAAATACTTAATAAGTAGAAAATTTTCGATTTCTGTATTCGATTACCCAAAGGAAAACAGCAATTTATCTAACTTACGCTTATAGCAGTCAACGCAAAAATCAACTTACGATAAAAACTAGTTTTAAAAAATTATCATGACTTATTGTAGAAATGTTAACTAGGATTTGATGCCTCCTCTGCTGTTATTGTGACGGGTCCGCAACTCCTTCAAGTTACGATTGTACCAGAAACAAAATTTCGCTTGTGTACACAGTCCTCCGATGGTTTATTACGTCATGTAATAAAACACGATCTATCAAAATTAAAAAAAAAATGTCTGGCTGTTGTTGTGTGCAGTTTTAAAATCGAGGTCCTAGCATTTGCGTACGTTCAGGTATCGTAACTCGTAACTCTGTTGTTTTGTTTCCGACAAAAAGGAATCGTAGATTTTTTAGCTACTTAAGCGCACTCCAGTGAACTTAATTAATGTTTGAAATGAACGCGTGCTCATGCTATATATTATTGGTGTGTACATTCTCGGATCAAATGCTACCTTTAGTTCTTTTTAAAATGGAAAACTGCTGCATGCTTGTAATTCAAACAAATAAACAAACAAACAAACAACAAAGAACAAGTCGCGTGCTTGCAAAGGACAATGTTTAGTTATTACTCAAATTCCTTTGTAATTCACGTTGTGTGCAGTTTTAAAATCGATTTGGTGTTCAATCATGAGGTAAGCAAGTCACCTATTCAACATTTATTAAATCGTTGTCCATTACTCTCCCAACTGATATACATTATAATTCCACTTCCTGCATACAACAGTCCGAGGCAATAATTGCTATGAGTTTCTCCCAGATAAAAGTATGCTGCAAACGATGATGTGCATTTTTTAGTTAAGTCAACATGCACATGTATAATCATTCATCCATATCATCAATCCATGCATCCAGTACTTGATATACAAGTTGTGAGTTTATGGTTTCATATATATGCCATATCTTTCATAGCCCTGTCAGGTTGGACAATATTAAGAATTATTTACATGCTTAAAATTATTTTTATTAATTCTGATCTATTTCAAGGTAAAAACAGGTAAGTTAAAATTATTTTTAAAAATTCTTAACAAAGCACACCCAAAGTTAACTTCCAGTAAATCTTTATTTCAATGCTTAGGGGTTTCTGGTGGCATGGACCATATTGTTCATGCCACGGTGGTTGAACAGTGACAGAAGGAAAGAGTATTTTGTGGATGAGCGAAGGGATGTATTGGCCATGCTTGTGCTAGAACAACAACCAAGGTGGCACAAGGGAACAGCACACTTACTGTAAACCTATGTTGTGGTAAGTTTTACACCAAATTAAGGTTCTTTTAAGACTGTTATACCGCAATAGTTTGAAAAGGTTCAGGAAACATAGATTCAATAGCCAAAGTCATTTTAACCAATTGAAATACTGGTATTAGAATTTAAACTGAAAAATCACTTCTGTATGTATCAACAGCATTTCGATACACCGACTAAGACTGAGAATCGGTATTGAATTTGACGGGCTCTACATACGGTCAGTTTCTAATTAAAAGTGTTCATGAAGAATGTAACAATCAAGAATGAAAAATTGACCAAGGCAAGCACCTTATTGTTAAGGCCCGTTTACACAGCCGATTTTTGTCGCAGCAACTTGATGCAATTTTTGTCGCGCTCAAGGTTGCAACTTCAAAATCCCACGTGTAAACCAGGTGCAATTTTTAGTGAGATTTGTCGCCGCAATATCGCAGGGGTTTCGAACATGTTTGAAACTTGATGCAATTTTGGCGCGACAAAAATTGCATTGAGTTGCCGTGACAAAAATCGCCTGTGTAAACGGGCCTTTAGCCGGTTAATGGCTTATCAGCCAGATACATGATGGCTAAGATTTTCTAGTATAATACTAATTTAAACTTTCAAATTCACATAATGAAAGCTTAATATTTTTTAATCGAAAGGAACTTATTCCCTCTTCAATGTTCACTTTTCAGCAGTTTAAAACTACAGTTAAGTTATGCAAGATTTCAACTTATACGCAGTTTTAATTACTTTACAACTTACAGTTACATCATGGTTTGGAACCCAACATGACTGAAGCTTTTAAACTGTTAGCCAATTCTGGGAAAACAATGCAACAACCTAAGCAATGCTCTTTCTGGGAAAGACTAAAAGATGAAATTGAAGATAAACTGAAAACAGCTCAACCTGTAAGGTACTTTAATCTAGTACATCATGACCACTTTAAATCGGTAAAACATTGACTGTGCTTAATTGGTATGTCATTTAATTCTTGAACTGATATACATTAATTTCATCTTCAATCAGTATGATCATTGTTGATTGTGTTATAGCTCGAGCCTTGGAGGATACACTTAAAAATTAATGTCATGTATTTTGCAAGAAGTCACTTCTGCTATCAGCTGCGTGATCTTGGTGATGGAGGTTTTAACAGTTATTTATAGAGCACCAAGCAGAAATAAACAACATCTTTATCCAATGGGGTTCATGGTAGCACATGCTACTAATTTTAGTCTTTGGGTGACTTGGAAAACTTGCTTTGATGAAGTTTTCATATGCTGTAACTTTAGTACTTGGCCCCTAAGATTTCATGGTTTGAAACCTTTCCTCCAAAAGTCTGCAGTCAAACATTAGGCAGTGAAAATAAAACTCAAATATCAACATTTTCAAGTTAAATTTTCCATCTCAAATTTCAATGTCTCCAGAAGAAATTCTCTTTTTGCTCACTTGTAGGTCTTTAAGTGTAATATTCATAATATACAGTTTTATTTCGATCAGTGCTGTTTGTAATGTCTTGCACAGCGTCAAAATATGGCCATTTTACCAGAAGTCGGACCCATTGACCGAGGAATGGACTGGGCCGGTTGCTCAGGGCAAGACATGAGCATGCATTAGTCAAGTCAGCGGTAAACCATTCACAAGTCCAATGTTAAGATGGTGACCAGTTCTGCAACCAGCAATGCTGCAAGGGAACTAGCCTTCCAGGCCTTTGAAGCTGATTTTACATGAAGTGGGTAAGTTTTTTGAAGAAACTTGACTGAATTAGTATTTGCCAAATATTCTAACCTGGCATTCTCACGTTTTCACAGATTCCCTGCCCCTGAAGGCCTAATCAGGCTACTGCGGGATTTCACATTGAGGCTGGGAGAAACAGCCAAAGCAGGCCGGCACAGAATTTACAGAAGAATCTGGGCACTTCTTTTGGTAGGTTTTTAAGCGTCCAATATTTCTTCTTGCTGTACTCATAGTTAGTAGAGGAGACTGGTTATGAAACCTGATAAACATCAAAGGCCGATGTCTTTGTTATGGTTTTCCCTTAGTCACGTCATCATGACCGTGCACAAAGAAAATCAACATGGCGATGGAAGTAACGTGAATGTGCGGAGACTTACGCTGTATTTAGATTAGTCTCGATTCGATAAGTGTTACAGCTATATAGCTCATTAGCTCTATATAGCTCATTAGTCGTCATGCCTGGAGATAACTGCACTGTGTTTGGCTGTGGGAGTTGTAGAAGAATGAAAGGGATCGGTATTTGGAAGTTGCCTGCGGCGAAGGATGAGGTACACAAGAAATGGACGATTGGTTGCGTGAGATCACAAAGGCGCGTGAGATCGACCATGAATTTCGAAAAAGGATTGAAAATGACAAGGTGTTTACCTGTGAAAAACACGTTGACGTAGAAGATTTCGAAGTATGTAAGTACAGCTACGATATACAGAAGAAATTGAAGGCTCTCGCTTGCCATATGGTTTTGTTTATTTACCATCTCTGTGAAATTTTCTTGAATGTTAATTTTCATATTTCTCATTTGTGTTTCACTTTATTTTCAAATGCAGTTCAAACAACGAAAATGATGAAGAAGAAACCACGATTTGGCGCAGTCCCAAGATTAAACATGCCAAAGAAAAGTCACGAGTCTGCAAAGCCAACACCAAGACCTGCTCGATCGGTTGTCAAGGAGCACGATCATCAACCCAAGGCAAATTACAAGTCGTTGGGTGAATTGTGCCAGCGAATCACTGGCTTGAAAACCCTGAAAGGGTGGAAATTTAACACACTATCAGACAGACTTATTCTGAAAATGACTGTAGAACCTTTCCTTCTCCCAGAAGTAGAAATAATGATCGATGACAGTCTTGCATGCACTGTGAAAGCTTTTGTTTTTTTTCTTCCTGAAGATCATCCTCTCTATGTTACTCACTGGCATTCAGTCAGAAACCTTTCAGAATGTGAAATTGTTAGAGAGCTGGAGTGCTACAAACTTTGCTGTGGAGTGGAAGTCAATGAGTTAACAAGACAGCTGTTTCATCATGTAACTCCCATAAATGAAGTGCTTTTTGAATAAGTAATCAAGGTTTCTTGAAAGTTGACTTATGTGGTAGTTCTTCAATGTAACCAAGTAATACAAGGAGACCATTAAGGATCCATTTAAGTGAAAATACTTGTCAATAACAGCTTGCAGTTGTGTTTCATTATGATTGTGCATGTGAATGCAAGTGGTAATTCTTAAAAGCGATTGTAGCCAACTGGGCGCTAAGCGCCTCGTTGGCTATCTATCATCTCACATCCAATGCACGCCCGTGGAATAACTGTTAATTATCTATGGATGAATGCACTTCATTTGTTATCAATTAGTGTCTGTGTATTAAATTTTGTTTCCACCTTCATATACATACACACCGTTCATTTCCACTGTGTATTCAGAATATTGGACCAAAGGTAATAGTTATTGTGGGTTTTGAAAACAAAAGGCAAGTTAAAAAATAAGTAAAAAACTTTCTCTGGTAAAAAGTTTTGAATAAACTATGAGCTTTCGACAGACTGAACTGCTGCCTTAGACGGATAAAAATGTGTGAAGCCTAAAAGCGAAAGAAATTTAAATATAACGACAAATTCGCATAAATTAAAGGATAAAAGCAAGTAGTAGAAAAAATGTTAAAAGTGCTAAGAAAATTAGTGTTTCCTTAAGAGAATGTGATATTGTCATGGGAGCGGGCACGAATTATTGGCTGCCCCAACAGTTTTTGCCGTGTGCCATGACTCCAGTGTCTTTCTACTCCGGTTGTTCGCTTTGTCAATGATTTTAGAATTGTAAAAATATTGAAGATCCGTTACCAGGATTCATGCTAAAAAATAAGTAAAAACGTTCTCTGGTAAAAAGTTTTGAATAAACTATGAGCTTTTGACAGACTGAACTGCTGCCTTCGACGGACAAAAATGTGTGAAGCCTAAAAGCGAAAGAAATTTAAATATAACGACACATTCGCATAAATTAAAGGATAAAAGTAAGTAGTAGAAAAAATGATGAACAAATGTTGAACAAGTTGACTGTGACACCTGATAGACATGTATGCATTTTGCTTGCTCTCTTTCCAGGTAACGTTGCATTGAGCACTGGAGAAACTACTTGCCCAGGAGTATCTGCTGAAAGATGCACAGTTACTGTGGATGACAATGATATGGAGAAAGGACATGAGAGGACTATAAAAGTTATGTGCAGACCAGTGGTAGTGTCATGACATTGTCTAGTTTTGTAATGCATGTACAGATTTCCTTTCTTTAAAGACAAAAATGCATATCTACTTATTATCAGTAAACTCAGGATCGAGCTCATCAATTAATTGGAGTATTTTTTCACAAATTATTGTTCTTTTCTTTTGTTTAAACTACTTTAACTCCAGTTTCTCGCCACCCATAATAAGAATGTCTTGTAATGACTATGTCATTAACATAAAAATATCTTGAAGAGAAATCCTGCAGGCTTAATGCTGATATTTGCATGTCTATCAGATTACATGTAGTCCTAATTAAAAATGATTTTTTGTCATGACTGACTTATAGAAACAATTTATTGTGGTTTGACCATTTGGATTTCACTTACATGTACTGACATTTTTCTTTTCATCTTACGTGGTTATAAGCAATCCTCAAACATCAAACACGTAAGCGTATACCTTTTGTTTTCTGAGTAATATTTGTTTTAAGGACAGTAATTAACTCTCTATTAACAAATGTTGCATACAAAACCCATTTTTTTGATTGTAAGAAGTTACTAAACTTGATCAATACCAAGTACTTATCGATACCAAGCCTTTGAAACTATTTTTGTTTGTTAAATATTAACAAATAGTATATAAGCTCGAGATTTGTCTATACTTCTGTGGCCTGAGTAAGCTATCACGCATAGCAATTGAAAATGAATAATGTCGGCCACTCTCCTCTGTCTATAAGGATCGTAAAGTCCATATCAAGGCTAACTACATGTACTACTCGGGCTAGCACTAATTTAGACTTTTCCTTTTTCCAGGGCTGTTGCGACTCTTTCCATGAGGAAATATCTGATCTGAAAGAGTCAATTGCCAGCATCAATGTTGAGCTGCAGTTGATCAAAAGGAGACTGATGAAGCTAAAACGGATCCAACCAGCTAATGAAATGGAGGTGTCTAACTCTGACAACTTAGAAAATGAATGTAGAAAATCAGCTGGGAACTCTACATCTTTGTTCAACACAGTGAACATCCTCCTGCGGAGATTGTTTACTGTAGAGAAAATTTTGGCTCATTCTGTGTCTGGTAAAGCTTCCAATTCGAAAACTGTAGCTAAACCAAAGTTTGCTGGTGAGAAGTTAGAGCTACCAAAAACAACTTACCATTGAAATGCATAATGAAGTTCAATTTACAACTCCTGAGGCTATCTCTGGATTGATCAACTTCCTCTGTTCCCTTGTTTCTCAAACGCTGCCGTTGTGACCAAGAGAATATCTTCTCAGCAGTTGGTTGAATGACTTGCAATGTTGCACAGAGGATTTGAGAAGAAGGAAATACTGTGTAAAACTTCCTAATTTCATCTGGTCTAGTGTTTAACTGAACATACATTGGCCACGTTTACACAAGCAGTTTTTCAGGTCGCTCAGCGAGTGACAAACGGAAGTCCCGTGAAAACAGTTGTTTTTTCAACTCGCTCAAAGTTAAGCGAGTCGGCAAACTTCAATGGAATGCTCATTAAATCTAAGCCACCAGACCAGGTTGCTTAAGCGAGTTGGTAATTAATTTTGGCCAATTGGCAGTCGTTTGTGGTTATTCATTTGACAGGGCTGTCAAATCGGAAATACAACACGCCTGCTATTTTTGGTTCATACCGGCGTGAAACTTTTGCGGCATTAGAAACAACATGGATACTCATAGACTGAATACTTTTCCTTTATATAATCCAAGAAGCGACCCATCGAATGATGCACTATCAAGCCATGGAAGGTGAGTTTCTTTCGCATCCTTTAAACATTCGAGATGTAAAGCATTCAGCTGACATAGCAAATTATATGTTTTAGGGAATCTCGCCGATTTGTTATTCCTCCCGTGAGCGATCACTTTGCCAATCCCGTTCCCGCACGTGGTCCATATATTTTTCCAGCCTTCCAAAATCAACTGTGGCTTCCACAAGCAAGATTTTCGCGACCAGATTTGCCGGCTGAGTCACAAATGAGCCCATAAGAGAGTGCCAGTGTAAGTGGTGTAAGTGAACGCCCCAGGGTTGAAAATTCCAGCAATAATACCACTACCAAAGGTCGCTCCCCCAACTGGTCGGATGTAGAAATACGTTTTCTTATCGAAACATGGAAGGATCACCATCCAATTAGCAAAAGGCACAATTCAGCTGTGTGGGAATCTATTGCCAGAGAACTGAATAGTCTGTTGAGGGAACAGGGACTCATGTCCGTCCGCACGGCAGCCCAGTGCAAGTTTAAGATCAAGAACCTTGAAGACGAATACAAACGTGTGAAGGACCACAACAGTTTCTCTTGTAGGAGACATATGTGATATATGAAATTATCTGAATTGAAAACAAGCAAAAAGAAATTACTGTCAATGTCATTTTGTCAAAATTAAGTTTTTGAAGTACATGTAAGTCTGATTTACTAAATCACTTTTCTCGAAATTATCACATTTCAAGCAACGAAACTTCTGATTAAGAGCACATTTGAAAGATATGTAGCTTTTAACTCACCGACATTTTGTCACCATTTGTTGATCTATCTGAGCTCTGAAGCTACATTTTCTGTAATGAAATGACGGTTAAGGTATTTTAGAGGATAAGTTGTTCATTAAATATGCATTAGTAACTGAAAAAGGCTTCCTTGATCTTGTTCCTTAGCAGGGAACCTTCGTGATTCATGTGAACTGGGAGTGGGGGAAGGTCGTCTGGATCATCATCCTCGGGGTCCACAATGACATGGTCGCGAACTTCAATGCAGATATTATGCAAAATACAGCAGGTTATAATAGTCAGAGGTATCTTGTCCACCGACTCGTCGAGTTTGACTAAGAGACAACGCCATCTCCCCTTCAACTTTCCAAATGCCTGCTCGATAACTACTCTAGCCCTACTTAGTGCTTTATTAAAGTTACGTTGACTAGGAGTGATTGCTCTTGTTTCGGGATAGGGCTTCATACACCAATTAGTAAGTTTGTAGGCGGGATCGGCTACCAGGAGGGGCCTTATTTCTTCGCCAGTCCCAATACGAATAACAGGAGAAACTAGTATTGTCCGATCTTCCACTTTGTTGACTAGTGAACTCATGCGTAGAACCCTTGCATCATGAATACTTCCTGAATAACCAGTGCTCACATGTATAAAACGCCCGTCTGCATCAGCTACACCTTGTAGAACTATACTATGGAACTGCTTCCTATTGTAATAGTCATTAGGGTCGATTTTTGGGGCAATAATCGGTATATGTGATCCATCAATGGCACCAACCACTTGGGGAAAACAACTGGTCTCTTGGAATGCCTGAATTGCCCTTTTCGTTTCAGCTTCTCCTTTTGGAAACTTGATAAAATCGTTAGCGCTAACGAGAAGCGCTGAACAAAATCCGTCTTTTAGATTCATCGCAGTGCATCTTCCTACTCCAAGTACAAGTCCCGTGCTCCGGTAGGAATTTCCGGTTGCGAGGCGCCACAAAGCAACAGCTATTCACATCTCCACTGGAATCGCTCTTCTCATGTTTGCATCTTGTCTTGCTAGATGTGGTCTAACCAAATCACAAACAAACCGAAAGGTTTGCCTCAAAATACGCAAATGTTCTCGCCAGATATTATTTTTCAGCACGCTGAGAATTTTAGTTTTAAGCGATAATTCGCTAAAAATGCCCGAGACCTCGGATAAATCTGAGCTTAAGGGCGAGAAAGACAACTTAAAAAGGAAAAGTAGTGGCTCTAGA
>Ga0126343_10000084_pt1 | contig 26149 bp, 16 predicted proteins | sample Cyp2metagenome_FD_92531 | JGI IMG/M metagenome (GOLD analysis project Ga0126343, IMG submission 92531) | Coral microbial communities from Lord Howe Island, Old Settlement Bay, Australia - Cyphastrea 2 metagenome | ecosystem: Host-associated > Invertebrates > Cnidaria > Coral ...
CCAATCGTGATTCACTCGTACTCGTTTTCCCGCACTTTGCGTCAGCTCGCGTCAGCTACATGTAATTACTTCGTGTTTTGATTGGTTCACTTCATTGTCTGTGTCCCTTGTGATTGGCTAGAGTGATTACTCTGGTTTTGGTTTTACGACACTCAATTGAAAACCGCTCTAGCTGATTGACCAATCAGAGCGCGCGCATTGATTTGGTTATTATGGATATAGCTGATTGACCAATCAGAGCGCGCGCATTGATTTGGGTATTGTATAAAAGGGAATGTATGAGAATGCTTCGAAAATTGTTCTAAATTATGCTACGTGTAGGAAATAGTTTGAATAAAATTGCTAAGTTTGCATTGCATTATTTTGATTTTTGATGGTTCTTGGAGGTTGTTTAGAGCCATTTAGCCGAGTTTTAGTTTCTGGCGGTTAGCTTCCCCTAAAGAGAAACGAAAGTTAGCTAACTCACAGTGGCACTTAAACGAATAGATCACGAAGTCTTCAGGACAACATGGATGTCATCTGCTTCGACCATTTATATCTGCCCTACTGCTGTGATCCTTGGAAACAGACAATTAAGACGGATTCCGCTCAAAGCTCGAGCAATAAGTGCAAAAATTATTTATTAAAAATCTACTCGCAGCACATTAACTTGTTGAATACTATTTGAAACCTCCCACTGTGGTTCATTTCTCCAGATGACCCCGCGATAAAAAACCCAAGCATTCTCGAGAAATTTAATGTCAACCCTCGGAAGAATGCTTCATGCCTGTGTTTTCAACTAACGCGAAACGTCCGTTTTAAGTGAAATATGTGTAACTTCAAGTTCAATTTTCTCTAGCGGGGTCAGCTTGAGAGCTTAAACCTTGATAGGATCTTCTTACTTTTATTCAAAATAATACCATTCTATGAGGGTTTTTTGGTAACTTAATTTTTGCCATTATTGTTCGAATATTGTTCGGAAATCATCTTAACATATCAAAAACAGGACTTCTTCAACTGCCTTCGTTCTTTTGGAATTTTAGACATAAGATCAAAAGAAGTGATCCGGAACAACTACATTAAGAAAGACCCGCTTCCTTTCGAGACTATTTCGAAATGTCACTCTTTGCTTAGCTTAAAATGCTAAAAATGTTCAAACTTTTGTTTTCCTCCATTCAGTTAGCCTTGCTTCGAAGTCACAATACTTATTACTGCACACGGAGGAAAACCACTGAACTGGTTAATCTTTGGTTTAAATTGTTGAATTTATTTCTTCCATAGCGCTCCTGTTCAGTCTGAAAGTCGCCGAAGATCTTTCCAACTTTTTTTGAAGAACAGCATCACTGTCTCAATACGCGTTTCACTTAAATTAGGCTCGACGAGCTCTCGAGCCAGTAGTGGATTCTCTCTTTGAGAGGATGAACGATGAATATTTTGACTGGGTCCTGCGAGTTAAGGGTTGGCTGGGCAATGTGACTTTTGAGTGGGGGAGGTGATTTGGTATAGGCCTGAATCAACTCGGTTATCCTTCTCGGTAGTGCTAGTGTGCATCACTTTGATACAATAACGCTCGCAGGATATTTCTCCCCAACCCCCCACCAAAAGGTGATATTGGTGTGACCATTTCACCCACTTGCAAAACAAACAAAAGACAAAATGAGAATCAGAGGCTCTCTTTCTGTTTTTCTTTTATTTCAACTTGCATAAAGGCGATTGACAAAAGGAAAGGGTGAAGTTGAAGAAACCCTCATAAAACTGAGAATAGAATTTTATTGTAAAGCACTTTTTTCCCTTAGTCAAGAGAAAGAAATGCTTACAAAAAGCAGCTTTCTCTGTGACTCGCCACGTGGTCGAAGGAACAAGAGCCTGCTGTAAAGTGTTTCCAACAGAAGGGGCAAATCAACGAGTTATTTTTTCAGAAAACGTAATGCTCTCGTAACGGAAGCTTTCGTTGTTATGCAATATGGCCTCCGTGACGTCACAGGAAAGTGCTTCGGACATTTATTTCGAATGGCAATTGTTCCTTTGAATGCAATTACTCTGGTATACATGTACCTCTTAACTTAAATTGTGTTTTGTTAACGTGACTGGTATATATAAAGTCTGAAAAGAAATGGCTGGCAAGAATTTTAACACACGATTGTTATTCTTATTTAAAACGGGGTCACCTTTCGCTATACCGTTACAAAGAGCAAAACGAGCCACGAATTGACGAAGATCCATTGCTAAAATTGTTAAGATACCTTGACGTATAAAAATACAATTCTAAATCAAAAATTAAGTCCTTCTTTTCACCATACTCCTTTTTTTGAAAAAATAAATTGATTTTGTAAATAAAACTGTGTTTTGTGCTTGCTATTTTGATAGACCGTTTGGCCCTTAACAAACATCCATCAAACATCTTGCTCAAAACCTGACCAAGTCCTTGAAAAACAGCGTTTTTTAAAATTGACTTGTTCTCCTCCCGGTTCACAGGACCCACAAAAAGCAATATTCCTAAAACGTTTTCACGTTATCATGTCCGATGCTATACGTTTAGAGAAATCAGTTGATGTACTTCAAAAGCAAAGACAAAATCCAGGAAGATAGTCGTATCAAATCAATTGGATGCTTTTAAATGTTACCTAAGGATTTCTAAGTGGATTGATGACCGGGAAAAGGTAACGACAGACGTTTAGAGACATCTGTTAGTAGCTGAGCTGTGCTAGTTGGTGTTTCCATGGAAACAACATTGTTAACGTCCGTAACTTTAACCAGTGGCGTGCTAAACTGTAACGAAGTCATGTTGCTCGGAATAGGTGTTACTGTGTACATTTCAGTGTGGCTTACATCAAGCATGGTTGGAACTTGAACGGATAGGGCCTGCTGCACGGGACTAACTTGTTGTGATTCTCCCACTGCTACCAAAGAAGGCGTCGCGAGAATCGATTGGTGGAGTAATGTATCCGAAGGAGCGGGCTCTGGAGTAGGCGTGAGGGACCTGGGACTGTACAGCATTGGAGTGTGGGTAGGTTGCCCGGCTGCCATCTTGATGAGTTGGTCGGGTGAAGGTGTTGAGCTGCCAGAGGGTGGGGTGGGCGTGGCCCAAACAAGTGAAGCCCCGCTACCCGCTGATGCGGGAATCTGGAAAAAGAACGCATTGCTCGGACACACATTACTAACATTGGACGGACGTTCGGTTGCAGGAAGAATGGGCACTGGTGACATCGCGTGTACGTTGTTGAAAGAATTCAGCGCTGACCCATTCTGAAACGGGACAGGCGAAGGCGTCGCAGAAGCCGGACTGGAGCTCTGTAACGATTCAGAGTTCTTCCATGGGGACCTGACCTTGCGGTAGTAGCTAAGTGGTTTGAGAGGGCTCAGGTCATCGATCAGACTAGCTTGAATAGCAACGGAGGACTGTTCTACGAGGGCATCATACGGCAACGGCGATGAGGACTGATGAACCATCATAGGGCGACTCGGTCCTACTTTGGGAAACGCCTTCTCCAGCTCGTATTCAATGCGCTTCCATCGCTCGTCCTGTGAATCAAAACCTCGCTGTTCTTCCAAAAGTTTCTGTTGTTTCTGTCTCTCCAAAAGAATCTTTTGCTCAGGCGATGGTTGACTAAACTTTCCACGCGGGCTTTCCAGTTTCGGGCTGCTAAATGGCGAGTCCTTGATTTCGTCTTGAATACTCTTGAACGGGGAGGTCGACGAGTGGAAAAATCCGCCATCAGCTTGTTGTTTGATCGATGACACGTCGTCGGCACTTCGTCGTCGTTTGGGTTCCGGAGCATCTTCGAGTTCTGTTTTTCCAGACATGAACAGAGAACGACGACTCTTCCTCGCATCAAAATCATCCGAGTGTCTACAGGCAGAAAGGAGCTGAGACATACGTGAGACGAATTAAGGACAAATAAATTTGTATGTGAAAAGTCGCTTTGCTTTCAGTTCTTAATATACTGAATTCTGGTTGCTGAAGAACTGTACTTTTAAGCAAAACGAAGTGCGAATAAGTTTTAAAGAGTTCACTGAGAAATACATAAAAAGAACGATCTTAGGCACAGAGGAGTTTTAATGAAAATTTATTTTACGATATGCGAGCAAGCAAATCGATGACTGATAAAAAAGTAGCCGAACAAATCAGGGCGATGTGACAATCACTTTAACTGGCGGGATTGTTGTCGCTCAAATTTTCAGACTGCGTCGTTCGCAAAAAGGGGAAAGAGCGTTACAACTGATATCGCTAAAACAAAGAACCAGGCATTAAAGGATATGATCAGGGTATTGTTGGTGCAGTTTCTTCAACTCCGCTCGGAATTTAGCTTCTGTCGGACTGGCTATTGATGGGTCAGCACCTGTCAATCACAGCAAAAACCAATATTAATAAAGGAACAATTGTAGTAGCTTCCTGAAAAGTTACTCGAGAAGTCACGAACTGATTCCACCCTTTTGCAAAGTAGCGCAGTGCCTCAATAACCATTTTCTTCTTAAACCCTCGATCTTTGGTGCTCGAAAGTTAATAGCACACACTTTGTTTTCTCGTATGTGCGCTGTTGCCACGGCAATATGAGTCTTTAAAGTAGTTATCTTTTAGCCACGGCAATATGAGTCTTTAAAGTAGTTATCCTTTACTCTGGCTGTACGATTCCTGAGTCACATTTTGACATTCGCGCGAAAATTTTCCATTCGACAGAATTTTTTTAAAATTGTTACTCGACTTGTGACCAGGTCTATAAACCAATGAATCAAGGCAAACACCATGCTAAATAGAGTTTCATCGCGATTGTCTATTACTGCCGCGAGTTTTGATTGGTTCATTTCATTGTTTGTTTTTTGTTCTGATTGGCCAGCGAGTTTACTTTGACTATTATTCACAACGATAAACAACCCTGTTACTTACTGAATGAAGCTGCCAGCTCTTGAACTGAAAAGCCGTCTTCCTCACAATCACCCTGACCTCTCTTCTTCGTACTCAAAACTCTTTCTGACCGCGACCGCGGCAACTTGCTTTTGCTCGTTTCCGTGTCTTCTGATCTTGCCCTGAGCTGCTGTTGACTTGGTCTTCGTCTGATAAAGCGTCCTACAGCACCTGGCAAAGTGAAACACAACATGACCGTCTTAGATAAGTTTTGGTGACAAGACCACTTGATAGTCGTTCGAGAAACTAAGAGAATTCCACCCGAACGTCATTGATAGTACATGTAAACTCTCAGTTCTGTGTGAAGCCTCCTGAAACCTCGATTCACCCAAGGTAAATAACTTTTGTACCTTAGGTCAATGACGCTATTAAGACTCAGGCAGTTGCAACTAAATCAACATTAAACACAAATAAACAAACAAAGAAAATCTAAGTCAGTGCTTTCGTCACGCAATCCGCCACCGATGGCTATACATCTGTCTCAGGTCTTAAGTTTTCTTCTCACTGAAATCCATTCGGAAACGTTCTCTTCAGGTGATTGAATCCAAGTTAAATGAGGGAAACATTACATGGTTCTGAGCATCGTCAAACTTACTTTCCTCTTCTTCATCAGTCTGGATAGCTGCATTGTTTTTGGCTGCACAAACTCTCTTGACAGCTGGTGGGGTTTGGCAATTATCTAGGCAGTGACAATGAATGAAAATCAGTAACCATTAAGAGCAATCCCACCGAGGGCCATTTGTATAACAGTTATGCCTCTAAATCATTCACAAAAGGTGCTGGTAATACAGTGATTTTATTACTGTTGTTAGGACAACTTTTGAGAGAGAGCTGGAATAATTCAGCAATCATTATACCTTGAGTGTTGGCTACCAGTAATTCCAGTTTATCAGGATCAATTCCAATCCATCTAAAGCCGGGTTTCCTGCCAGTCTGAATGCTATGGATATGGACTTTCTCTATCAATTGAAGGCTCGACAGAATGTTGGCAATGTCGTAGAGTCGTCGAACTTTGGCTGAAAGACAAAGAAAGTTTACTTTATACAGCTCAACAACAATGCAAAGTATTTCCTCGTTGGTTGCGTTGTACACAATTCACAGAGATGAAGTTTGAATGATATTCAGGGCCATTCAGGGGGATTTTGAATGATAATCAGCGGGATTTTGCTCCGTGGAATTTGGCATATTAAGGCCTTGTCTTACTAATCGACCTAGCTTGCTTGAGCCAAACTGGTACAGCTTCTGGTCAATACTCCCAGTGCAGCCCTTTCGTTCGGTTGGTAACAGGTTAATATTTTGCACAGGGAAAACACAAACTCGTAGAAGTCAACTCACTATAAAGGAAGGGGTGGGCATGACGAAGAAAAGGTTTCAGAGGTGGAAAGTTATATAGTTCTGAACCCTGAGGTATTTTGAACTCTCATGAGGAAAGAAAAATAGCTCGAAAATAATAGTGAGCATTGAGGTCAGAATTAACATTTTAAGTACCATAGGATGCAATTTTTTGGTCTATTATAGGAAAATTCATTACCTGACGAGGGAATTCTGTGTTAAATTGCACACGAAAACTAATATTGCACTCATCGATGAGTGCGATATCGGTTTTCGCGTGCAATTTAACACGGAATTCACAAGTCAGGCAATGAATTTCCTTGAATGGCATAATTGAATTAAATAAGAAAAAAAGAAAACAGAAATAATAATAATAATAATAACAGCAGTTGTTACGTAAATGCGAAACAATATCGCTTAGCCTCGTTTTCAACTTGCAATTCCATAAATACCTCACTTTGCAAACCAATCAGAATGCAAGATTTTATTCAATTGTGTGATTCTACTAGCAATTTAATGTGGCTAAATGTAATTTAGGCTAAGTTAAATGGCCAGCAGTATCTCTCAGGGTTTTGGTGTAGAGTGGCCAGGGGGTTTTGTGCAGGGGCTTCACATGGCGTACAGTTCGGCATCGGATGTCAAGTCATCCGTGTTATGTTAATAGCTGTTGGGTATTCTGCACTCTGCCTTTATTCCCGGCCTGCCCCTCCCTCTTGTTTGGGTAAATATGTGTTAAGTATTGATGTTTCCACTGACTTGTCAGTGTGATGGTGCCAGATGGGGGGCTGCCGCTCACAGGGTTGTCAGGGATGCCCTACACATTCGTCTTGGTTTGATTCATGGCCCCACCCTCCTTTTTAAGCACCATTCCCCAAGCTCATCTACTATTGATGAGTTTATATGAAATTGTGATGTGATGAAAGGGCCAGATTTTAGCATTTAAAGTTCTGATGTCAAGGTGATGTCAATCTTTCAACTCTAGATAACAATGGGTTTTGAAATAACTGGGTTAAAAAAAAATCTGTTGGAAATGGGAGTTGAGTTTAAAATAACAGGAAGTAAGGGAAATAACACAGTTCAATATAATTAACCAGTCCAACAATGTATTTAAATTCCATTAGGTCAAGATACGAACTAAAGCACAACGAAGTTTTTGCCAGTTTGCTTGCTGACACAGCAATAACTGTTTACTTGAAAGTAATATTATTGTTTCAATGTCTAATAGAGCGGTGTTCAATTGAGTGTCTTAAAACCAAACCAGGGCTCAAAGTTTATTTTTGACTTTGGGAGCACTTGTGCGACCAGGTATAAATTTTTAGGCGCATTCCCGAAATTTTAGGCGCACAGTTGAAAACTTTAAGCGCATAGCTTCAAATACTTGGAGCGCCTACTTCAAAAGATCAAAAGAATACACAACGAAAACAGATAAAAGAATCAGGATATTTCACATACGAGTTTAGCTTAGATATTAACTACTGAAGTCGCTTCGTTGAGTGACCTTTGAAATCTGTTCATGAAGATTCTAGCTTGATTTCTTCAACATCTGGGTATTCGTGAAAACTAGCACGAATTTTTTTCATTTGGTTAGCTTTCAAGCCATAGAATTCGTGGACCAGCACGTTCCGAAAACGCTGGACATTCTGTATGTCAGACAAGCGAAAACAAATTTTTCTTTGCAAAAACGCAGCATTCCGTAATTGGTCGTGAATTGTTCGTGAAGAATGAGCACGCGATTTAATTCTCATCTCCAGTTTCCACGCTTTCCGCTAGGACTGAATCGCACTATGACCCACATTTGGCGACCAAGAAAAAGAACGGTCTGCAATTTCTGGCTCGGGTTAGCATTACGGAAGCTCCAGCAAAAAAAGAAAGCAATAGCTTTAAGACATTTTTTAGTCATCTTTAGTTCAGCATGTTATATTTTATTTCAAACCTGTGTTTTTCTTTCAGGAGCAGCTGATTTACTTCACGCTGAACCAAAAGATAGCGACAATAGCTTGACTTCTCATTTTCTCGAATTATTACCTGATATGATCATTCAAGAAAACAGAAAAGCTCCACACATTCTCTTTTGAATGTAACCTTGTAGTTAAAGAAAATGCACACTTTAAAAGGAAAAGAAAAGAGGTGCTCTTGACACAGACTTTTGAGCCTCAATCTCGTTCCCTGAGCCCACGTGTCTTTTGGTCAGCGCCAAGATACGGAGCTCCGTGTCTTGGCACTGACCAAATGACACGTGGGCTCTGGGAACGAGATTGTTTGAGCCTTGAACTCAAATTTTGTGCATGATCATTCAATTGCGCAAGAAGCATGTGCTTCATTCCTTCATTTGCATGTGTCAGCGGAGTTGTTTACAACACAGAACGTGGAGAAGGACGTTCGAGTTTGGAGAGTCCAGTGGGAAATTAGGCTTAAACTGACAAATAGAACACACACTGATGAAAGAAAAATGGTGCAACTTTCTTATTTTGTGCCTGGTTATGTTACATCTATGTCAATATTAATTGTATTTATCAGTCGGTGTACCTTAGAATGGTCAGGTGAGTATTAAAGCACATTAGAGATGTCGCACTGTACTTTGGCTTTGTAGGCGCGGTGGTGCGACCACACATGATTTTTTAGGCGCACAGTCGAAAATGTAGTCACATATGCGACCAGTTGGTCGTGAACTTTGAGCCCTGCAAACCCAAACCAATTACTTACCAACTAGACTACTCAGCCAATCTCAAAACCAAAACCAAAACCAAAGTAATTGTGTAGTTACTTTAATTTTGACACTCAAATGAAAACTGTTCTATCAAGTTGTTAGTTTCTTACTTTTGTATTTTGTTTGGCCTTCTTCTTCTTCGCCTATGAGTACATTTGCTGCATCCTCCAAAGTAACATGCCGTGTCTGCATAGCAAACAATATATCAAGTTGCTCAACAGTTTGAAAGACTGTAGTTCATCTTGTGTGCTCATCCGGGTGAGAGAAATTCTGAAAGGAACTGCTGTTGATGACTGAGTCGTGACGTTTCGACAACCTGAGTTAGTAAGTTGATGATGATGATGCCAATCCTGACAGAGTGCACAGGATGCTTATCTCGTGAAAATCATCTACAAACACTAGTCTCTTGACTCTGAAGATGACTTTTGCTCAGGTTGCCAAAATATTAGTCTCCACCCGGACAACCACTCAAGACAAACTACTGATACTCAAGGTTTCAAACCATTTACTAGGTTTGTGAGGTCTGATTGGAGTGTTGTGGGATTTTATAAAGAGCAAATTTTATAGAGAGCAGTTACTAATATTTCTTTTTTGGTGGATGCCATGCAATGATCACCATAGCTTTTCAAGAACTTACCTCAGAGACCAGAAACATCATCAAGAATTTTTGACTAAGGACTCCTAGTGACTTGTCTTTTCTACAGTATTCACTATCTGCTAAAAACAAAGGAACACATTACAATTCACTGATTTAAAAGTTAAAAGTCAAAAGTGTCAAATTTGTTCTGGCGAACTAGATGTTTCGGGCTTTGCCCTTCTTCAGTAGGTTGATATGACCATGCCATACAAACAACCGTGCGCATATGCACGCACGGAAAGTGCGCGCATGAAGCACACAGTAAACAAATTGGAAAACCATTGTTTTAACGTTCGCAGGTGTAATGCACGATAGAACCACAGTCACAAGAAATTGAAATTAATGTTCAATCCGTTCGGTCATAGCGTGCCCAGCTTGAAGATTAATTTCATTTCATGTTGCTTGCGGCTGATGTTGCTGCCAGAACACTGTTTTAAGCCACAGACCATGATGTCATCCAGAGAGTGGGAGATGGAAACAGGAAACCTGCGTGATTGGTTTGGAATGCTGTGGAGGTGTTTGCTAAAGCGTTCCCGTAGACCCTTTCCAGTCTCTCCGATGTACAGGCAATTGCAGCGACGACAAGAAATGCAATACACAATATTCTCAGACTGACAGGTGAAGTGGTCACGGATGTTATGTGTGCTCTTCGGTCCTTGTAGAAAAGTCTGACGATTTGTGCTTGCACGTCTGGCATTGAGTCTGTCAGCGGAGCAATGAACCGGCATCAGTGGGAGACAGCAATGCATCAGCGGAGTGTACGAGGACATGGCCGAGGTTTCCTTCACGCCGATATGATACCAGCGCAAGTTTGGGGAAAATCCTGCGTGCCTCAGGATCGGAGGACAAGATGTTGAAATTATCAAGCAAGATCCGTCTGGTGCCGACATTGAATGGATTATAATTATGTTAATACCAAGGGGACTTTGATATTAGTGCTTTCATTATAGCCTGTTGGTGTTGGTGTTGATGTGAGAAGCGTGGAGCGTGCAGTGGGGACCTTTCTCAGAAAATGTTCATTAAGGGAATTTTAATTGTAGAAGCACTGTCAGTAAGATCTATCTATGAATTTTGAGGGGCTAGTGAGAATGATGTTCAGTCCAGTAGCTGAAAATTGATTTTCGTGCACCTCTACATACCTTTAAATTTGAGCTTTTTATTAACATTATCCTCTGTTGAATTGTCTTGCATGGTTGATGGTGGCGGCATGAGGCTGTTGTCCAATTTAGGCATTTTTGGTGTTAATGCCTGGACAATTGACATGATATTAGAATCCTTTGGGAGTATCAATGGCAACTGGGTTGGCATAACTGGCATAACTGGAGCCTTGGCCTAAGACAGAAAAATTATATTGTAGATGCTTAATTAATGAATTCTACACATCGAACAGTATACATTGCAAAGGAGTGAAAAAAATCTATTTAATCTAGTTCTAATAATTGCCATCTCTTGATCTCTCTCTTTATTACATGTAACTGTAAACGCATAAATAAAAAGCAGACTTGCACCTAAGCTCACCTGCTCACTGACATGTATTTTACTTGTCATGCAAACAATTTGATAAAAAGGATCTTTTGAGAAAATTCATTTTATTTCTGTTATGCAACAGGATATCTCACAACAAGGGTTCTAAAGCTGAAATATTTACCTTCTCCTTTTTCATTTCTTTGGTTTTGGGATTTTCCTTGCCTGAAGGCGAGGGCTTTAATTTTAGACCTTTTGAAACAGCATAGCTCTGTTAAACAAAAAATACAAATTAAGCACACATATATGTGTATATAATACAAGCTTGAAACACAAATTCTTTGATAAATGATCATATACAGCTTGGTGCCTTAATAAGTACAATTAACGCCTTGCATTTTTTACTTACTGTTACAGACTCGATGCCTAGCAATGTGGACTAACACGGTTGCATCTCACTTTGCAAATTATAAAAGTCTCTGTTTGAAAATAGTTTCAGTGTTCATACAAAAGCACCCCTTTTCAGGACTCTGAAATTCTTATAACCCTTCCACCCCAAAATCTCAATGTTTATTCTTCTAACTATCTGTCATACATATCATTTTATTACTTGAGTTTAACAGATTTCTAGAATTTTCCAGGACCAGTTGCTTTTTTTCAGGGCTGTCATTAAGTGCTGTAACCCATACATGTAACACCTGTTATGGCGTTGAGTATGCTCGAAAGGCCCTTGGTGAAACTGTACTTTCTTGATGCAGTTTACCCACAAAGTAACTAGTTTGTTACGAGTTTGAAGATCAAGGCTAAAAGTGACTGAAAACTTATTACAACCCTGTTTTCTAGGACCCATAGAAACCCCAACTTTATATTGAGAGATCCCATTCATGAGAAATTTATAACAATTTATTACATTGATGTGAAGTATATATGAGATAATTCATATTTGTACTGTGGTTGTAGATGAAAGCGAAGAATGATCATCGCAGTAAATTTTCCAACTTTAAGCAGTTGGAAAGAAGAAGCCCGAAAAAAATGAGGGCTTCAACGGATTTGACCCCGTGACCTCTGCAATACTGCTGCGATGCTCTACCAACTGAGCTATGAAGCCTTTAAGTTTCTTTTGTCTCTCAAATTATTCCATTACATTGTCGTACCTTTAGTTTGACGAGAGTAGAGGGAAGTCTTGATTTGCCATGCCAGATGTATCTGTTCTTTGCATATCTGCTGATTACTTCCACACTTTCTAGAACATTAACAATGTCATATATACGTCTTCTTTCCACACCTGCAACATAACATTGTTTTAAATGTAGTCAACCCTAATCCATCCACTGCTTGGCATGCATTTTATATCTTCTCTTAACCCACTTACATTTGTTTACTGGGTCTGACGTACAGTGTATGGTATTTGAACATATTGCTGACTGATAGAAAATCTGATTAAACACACCAATACTGGAAAACATCAACCCGAGTTATCTCGGAGGGGTGTATGGAAACTGGATTAACAAATAGTGGCAAATACACTGTAATCATTGAATAATCACAGTAAGCCTAATTACCTGTAAAGTTAGCCTACATACATGGTCTAACCAGATTATGATTATTCAGTGACTATTTTTTATTTATGTTTTCCAGACCCAAATCTTGTAGAGGCTAAGGACACACATTCTAAACGGACCAAATTTGATATAATCACTATTCTAACATGGCTTCCACGCTTTCAGGACAAATTTCTGTATTTGGTAGCATTTTCTTTATATCTTAGTCTCTTTAAGGAATTAACACACAAAAGAAACTTGAAAAATTTACAATTTTGACCCAAATGCCTCAGAGTCATGTCAAAATATTGTTATATTGAACATGGCCTATTGGATAATAAGTGGTTCGGAGTCTACAACTGTAGAGGGTCATTGGCAGCAGCCATTGGTTTACAGCCAATGGTCGGCTTTACAGCTTTTCGGCAAGTGGAGTCAGTTTCAGCACAGACTTCTAACTGCAGATGCTAGATGTAGTATTGACTGGCAAGCAAGCAAGCAAGCAAGCAACAACCATAGTTGAGTAATTTCCTAGATTTAGCTGTCAGTGTTGGCTACTTCTGTTTTATTTTCATTGAATGAAGAAGTTGTTTTCTTACTTAGGTCTTTTGCCACGTCATCTAGCCCAATCTCAATAAACTGATTCACCTTTGGGTACTCTGGATATTTTGATAAAAACCTGTAGCGAAGAGAACAGTCAGAGCAATGTTATTTGAACAAACAAGTGTGCAACTAAAAATCAAAGTATACGGTGTATGCTACAAATGTTACACATTTTACATGTACAAATTCACAAGCACCAGTATTTCACGAACGGAGAAAAGCACAAGCCTTAGGGCAAGATTTCAAAAAAGAGCAGAGTTCCTTTTTGTCACGTTTAGATCTGAACAGACGAGTACATGACTGTATGAACACTTCTGTAACGCCACCTCGTAACATGCCCGTGAAAAATCATTACATCTTCACTTGTTTGTTGAGGAAGGTTTACAAAAATTTGTCGTAGTGTCTCCCGATCGAAAGAATATCATCTGAACGTAATATAACTTCAATCAAACAACATGAAGAAGCTTTTTGGCGCGTAAACAATTTGTCCACTTCTCATTACAAATTCAAACATTGCCACGTCTAGCCTAATTTGGCGCTAAACGGTTAATCAGTTTACAACGCTCGTTCCACTTACTTCTGACACAGAAGGCCAAGCGACTTGTCTTTCCGGCTAATAGTGATCTTGTTCCCTCCATAATCGACTTGACTAGAGTCTTCATTTACGTTATTGTCGCTCCCGAGTGCTTCAGATTGTCTTGAATTTGAAATGAGCGCGTTAGCTGCCGTATGAAGGGACTCGAAGGTGTTAAAACTTTGCCCAGGAAACAGTTCTCTTTTCTTGATTTCCCTATCGCGAATTGCCGGACTAGCAGCACTAACAAGCATTTTAAGATTAGCTGTAGGAGTCAGTGGATCGTCACTGGTTTGATTTGTCGAGCTCTTCGCTGTACCGACGAGTTTTGGTGGGGTAGCGGGAGGTCCTTGATTCCAAATACTATTCAGCTGACTCTTGCAATCCTCGGCAGTGGGCGCTGCCATTAAGCTTAATTCTTTTTCCTGCACTGTTGACCCATCAGCGACCGCATCAGTCCCTTCACAGTTTGTAGCTATACAAGAAAGCTCCGCCAACGAGGGATATCGACGCAACGAAAGGGATTCCGATAAACTATTGTACTCGCTTTCTGTCGCGTTGGCAATGTGATCTGCATCTGTTATATGGTTGTTATCCCAGCCTTCAGGAATTAATAGTGCTGGGTTTGATTCCATAACGTCCCTAAAACAATTCCAGAAGAAGTTAGTTTTGTTAGGTCGACAGAAAGAACAAACGGATGAAATGTATTCTGAATTTACAACAATATTCACAAGTCGTTACAAATGTCAGCGTCTAACTAGCGCGTCCTGATAGTAACGGAAAGTTGTATTCGATTTCAAACTGAACAGATCTCCAGAATGTTACACAAATAACTGTTCAAACTTGAAGTATTATAGTCATAAAATGAAAGACAAATCTTGCGAAATATCCAGTCTGTAACGGAGGTTATAGCTATTTGTAAGACCACAGAGTGAAGAGGCGGGAAGCTCCAATCAGCGTTTGTGATCGCGTTACTACATTTACATGCATTGGGTAACTTACCACTGTTCCAAAATGTCTGTCAAATTCTCTTTGAAAACAAAGCTGTGCAGCTTTTGCGATAACTCATGTGGGTGTAAAATCAGTTTAAGGGTGGCAAGAAGCTAAAGTAAGTGAAATATCACCTCGCCTTTCTTTCCCAGTACAATGAATCCGCGTTATAAGCGGTTGTGATTTTTTGGCGCGTTCAATTTTACGCGGGGATTCGGCTCGTCACCCAAGCTGCACTGTCATCCAATCAAACTCCCCAACTTCTATCATGTGACTTCCCTAGTCAGTCTGGCCAGGCAGCTCAGCTAGATTTAGTCTCTTAGCGAATTTGAATAAGCCGTGGTTACCAAGCAAGCACGCTTCGCGCGCTCAGACAAAATGGCGGCTGAAAGAGGAGGTAGTCAAAAAACCCTACGTTTTGTGCAGTCGGCATGTTAAAAACACCGTAATCACTGGCTTTATTTTATCTTTAGGAATTTGGAGACCGTACAAGGAGCTTCAGGCAAGCGTGGAACGAGCTTTATATAAGAAAAGTCCAGAAATATACCATGAACTTGAAGTTGCTTTGAAGAAGTTCAAACCGGATTTCATTTCTTTGCTGAAAAATCCGGTAGGTGTTGATTGCGTTTTCAACTGTATGACATAAAGAATGAATATAGATATTGGAAGTAAACTCCTTTCATATCTTATGAAAATCCAAAGAACTGATGAAGATTGATGAAAGAAACTCGGTCTTAGTCTGGGGCCGGAAACCGAATAGTATAGACATCTTTATAATTATGCAGCGCTATGTAGATTATTAGCTGAAGTAACCAGCCTTGATTTTAGTGTGAGATTAGGTAACACGACGGGCCTGTTTGCAGTTATAGTGTAAGATTATAAAAAAATAAGTTCTAATTTTAGAAATAATAAAAAAAATATTTCTGAGGTTCTATCAAGTGATACATGTGCAAGTAGAAGTTTAGGAGAAGGGGAAATGCTGTGGAAACTTTAACCCCCTGAAACTTTTATAACTGTTTCTATAACTTATATTTAGTATAAATCTACTAGTGTTCTGCCATGAATGCTGTTCTCATATTTGCCATGCTACTTGCTATTCTGTCGAAGAAAGTGAGTAGCCTAGTATGTGTGTGGCTGTTGACATTAGGGAGCTTAAGCATGCACGTTTTTGAGATGCGGACGGCAACCGGAAGAGAAGATTTCGCATGCCAGGACCGTATTGTCTCCCAGATTTTTCTAGTACTTAGCTCAAATGAGGAAAAGATACTTAGCAATGTGAATGTGGTTGTGTGAGGACAAGTTAAAAGTGAAAATAGCTCACTTCCGGTTACCACGTCTCAAAAAAGCCCGTGCTTAAGTTCCCTATTAATTTTTTGAACTCTCAGTGAGGAGAATTCAGATAAAGTTTCAAAATTGCTAGGAGATTTATACTAGAATAATTAGATTTCCGTGAGTGAACTAGTTTCCTCAGGCTGCACCCTTGTCAACTGTACCTCAAGCTCATAATAGCAGCTACAATTAAAGAGAATGGCATTTTCTTGATAGAATGTTTGCTAATAGATTGCATATGCTCTTGATAATTTACACATTTGTTTCCTTGCATTTGCATTTGCATTTGTATCTGCAACTGTATTTACAACACGCATGTGAACCAGGCTTTGAAGGGTATGTATTTCTTATAGGGTATTTATTACAGTGTATCACATATAATACTGCTTTAGAGTGTTATAATCATGCAATTATGCAATCATAAATGAGCAATAAATATGAAAGGTTATTTTCTAATTGAAAACATAGGCATTCTGGTTTAAATTTGACATACCTTTTAAATCTCTGGATTATGAATGTCTGCTTATACATGTCGCACTCTTTATAGAGTGAAATGCAGTCTACTGATGTATTTATCTAGGACATGTAGTAGGGACATGCTGTAGATATAAAAGCTGAAAACCCTACCTTTACAACAGTTGACCAGTGTAGTTCAAAATTACTTCATGCCTTTGTTTTCTAGGGAAATTTTAGCTGGTCATAAGCTATGTTTCAGCCAGCAAAATTAGCTTGTAGCCAGCTCTTTGCTATATCCGTGAAGTAGAGCTTCATTTCCACTCCTTCAACTTTGCATTTGTACTGTAGGTAAAAAATACAGACCACCGAGAACAGTTAAAGAAAGCTCCAACCACAGGACTTCAACTTAGTGGCCACCCGGAAAAACAGAAACTTCCAGAACAATTTGTTCAAGAAGCTCTCATACTTAGTGACATCCTTGAACTAAATGAATTTGTATGCATGGAGTTGCTTTTTGCTGGGGAACAACAGCAACCGAATTTCCCTGGTCTGACCAGGGGTTTAGTGGCTGTCCTCCTATATCATGATGGACGCAGGTGTTTGGTTAGTGCTCTAAGAACTTTAATCCAGTCTCGTGAAGGAATAACGTGGTCGCTAGGTCTCTATGAGGATATGACACAGTTGGTAACAAAATTCACAGATGAACTCTTGGTAGAAGGTATGACTAGTGGTTAGAATTGGTAAAAACTACAGTATTCAAGGTTAAGATTTTGATTGATTTCCATTGAGCTGGTCAGCATTTTTTACGGGAGACCAGCAATAAAATTTTTGTCCTTAATCTTTGGCAATGCCTTGAATGTGGGCCTACCAAGTTTTGCATTTCACAATCCCACCTGGCTTATACATGTACCTGTTGAGTGTCTGCACTTACATGTACTCTAACTTTCAATTCCCCAGGGAAGATTGCAAAATACAGTAGGGTGCGTACCCCAGCAAATCCTCTTCCTTTAAGACTTTATGAGAACCCTGATTATACTACAATATATAATGTCTGAACCCTGTGTCTTGATTTCTGTTAAATTTCATCCTAATTTTTTTCTTTTTCACCGCCTCTGTCATATCAGGTTTAACAACAACAATTCTTCAACAACTTGATCAGCTTGACATTCAGAAAGAACTTGATAAACTGGAGAGAGGACAAGCAATAGGGGATGAACGACACAAACAGCAGCTCATTGACTTTATAACAGATCAGAGACAACTCTTAGCCGAGTGTCTGTTTTGTTTTGCTTCTCAATCACCCCTTCCAAGAAGTGACTGTCTTCAACTGTTATCCTTTCTGAAGAAATATCCGTCTACTGATGCCGATGGCACACTGGATAGTGTTGCCCTTACACTTTTGATGGCTATGCTGTACTCCCTAAATGTTGATCCTCTTGATGAAGCAGCGGAGATGCAAACTTCTCTCCAAGGTACATCAAGATAGCTTTGTGTCTAATAGTGGTCAATTGTCCAAGGTCTGCAGTGTTATCAGTAGAACTGGATACCCTTTATAAAGTCATACACAAGGGGATATGTTGTAAGGACTCAAAGCAGGGCATGTTGTGGTGCCAATTTTCCTTTTGTAATCAGTGCTGTCAATAAGTTATGGTGTAGATGTCCCCACTAGGAAAGTAGGTGGCAGCCTACTTTTCGAGCGCTGACAGAGTGAGCTCCTCCCCAAGAGAATTTTGAAATTTAGATAATAATAATAAAAATAATAATAATAATAATAATAATAATAATAATAATAATAATAACTTTATTTCTATGGCGGTATATACAAAAGCTCTATATCGCTTTACAATCTAATAAATATCTAACTAACAATAGCACTAAAACAAAGAAGTCAATTGAAAGCAAGTCTAAAAAGATAAGGTTTCAATCTGGATTTAAAAACATCAACTGATCGACTGAATTTAATGTCTAAGGGAATTTTATTCCAGAGCTTTGGGGCAGCGACCGAAAAGGCCCTGTCCCCATAGCTCTTCAGGCGCACATTTGGTACTTCTAAGATACTTGGAAATGCTATTTTCAATGTTTTCCAGACAGTGTTTGGGCCTTAAGAACAATCAAAATTAAGACTATATTAGCCATATTCTATGTTTATTACAACCGTTCTTTTCCTCAAAATCTCAACCACTGGCTTTGGTGCGGACCCCATGCAAAAGCCTGGGATCTAGTCCTGTGAAAATGTCCCAGGCTTTCCACTACCCTTCGATCACGCCGATCTGCTTCAACTTTTTATACTTCCACGGACAGGTTAACACATTTAAAACTCCTGAAATGTGCCTTTACCTAGACTCAGACGTTTTAGCCAAATGTTTTACAATTATTTTTTTGCGGAATCTTTTCATTACTTTAAGCCGGTTTCTTGCTGGATCAGGACTATTCTGATGTCGCACGCATTCCACGACCCTTCGATCAATTTCCATTGCACGTGGTAAATGTAAACACGTTTAAAACTCCTGAAATGCGCCTTTATTTTGACTCAGACGTTTGAGGCAGATGTCTCACAATTGTTTCTGTTGGATCTTTTTCTTATTTAAGTTTCTTACTAAAATTACAGTAAAGTGAGACGGAAGTAGCCGGCCAAAGATTGGCCAGTAGCCGGCTGTTTTGGCCGGCTACCTGCCCTTATTGACAGCACTGGTAATGCGCCTGTTTTTTTTTTCCTCTTTTTTTGTGCAAGAAAGTTCTGTTGGAGGGACAATTTTGACCTGCAACTGTTCATAATATTCAGCTGGTTTGAATTTGTGCATCATGAAACAGGGAAGAAAACTACCTCTATTTTTAATGGACATCTCATTGTACAAATGTACATTCAGGCATTTTGGTATTGCGCAATGGTGCAATTTTGCACAGTCGGCTGCAAATTGCATTCGATCAGACAATTCATGGAAAATTGAGTATTTTGTGAAAAACCGACAACACTAGTTAATGCTTTATCTGAAAAAAAAATGCTGTGTCTACGTGTACCACTGTACAAGTCATTTCAAGATGATTTGCTTTTGAAAAAGCCTTGAAAGTGGCCTACACATGTGAAGTTCAATTTCATAAAATAATTGAGGTTCAAAGCATTTCCTGGAGGTTCAGGGACTGGCACACGCAGTCGTGCAGCGAAGCAGTTCTGCGAAATTTTGAACTTTTTTTGCTTTTAAATAGGTTTCTTTGCCTCAACTTAAATGTTATTGAACTTCCTTTTGCTTTTTTCTTATTTTCGCTTTTTTCTTATTTGGTTCCCTGTATTTGGGAATTTTAGGTTTTAATGCTGAACATTAACTTGCACGCTGGGTTTCTGCATATTCAATTTACGGCAACCCCCAGCCGCTTTGTTTACTTAGGTTATTCGCTTCATTCAAATATTTTTTGGAATCTTATAAATTTCAGTTACTACAGATCTGCTGAGAAAAAAAGAACGAAGTGGCCATTCATTTAACACAGTTGAAATGATCGACTGATCGCAAAATAATTGGCTTGTTTTTGTCGTCTTTTTTATTTACGACTTTCATCTTTCTTTCGAAGGGTTGTAATATTTCATCATGTGTCAAAGAAATTACTCGATTCCTTGTTTTCAGATTGATGTTTGAATGAGTTATTCGCTTTTACATGACTGTATTTTTCATTGTTCTCTCAAATGTTAGCTGTTATAGTAGAAGAATGAAATTCTGTTGTATTTGGTTTCGTTTTTGTCCTCAACAATCAACAATTAATTCACTTTCACAAAGCCAATTTTCGCAGCTTTTGTGGGTCATTTTGTTGTGTGGTAAAGAAATAATATAATTTCTTGTTTTCTTATCAGTTTTACAAATCAAGTTGAGTTCTCTTTTTAAATATTTTTTGATATTTTGACCCTTCATTCATTGAACTTTAAATAAACGATGTCTTGAAACCTGATCTCATATCTGTGGTTACTGTGCATATGGTTTATTTTTGCACTTTTGCTCACTCTGAAATATTCCCAAAAAAACACCAGGGAATTAGGGATCGGTCGCGAGCAATTCCATTCAGGGTCAATGGGTTAAAAATAGCTCAGGAAAAATCACATACCAGTATTTTGTGTTTTTTTTTCCTCAGCTATTTTTAAGCTATTTTTAAATTGCATAATTTACACGTCAGAAGGTCTGTTGTAAGCTGTACCCGCTACAGCACAAATTTCATGCCTCAGTCAGCTTTGTATGTAGCAGCTTGCATACTTTCCCGGCAACATGCATAGGATGCACATGAAGGGGCTTGTCCCACCTCATATCCCACAACATGCCACAATTACCAGTATAAGCTCAAGACTTCTATATGGTGAGCAGTTGATTACATTATTTTCCAGTGTTTGTGAACAATTTACATTAGAGTTGAACTATTCTGTTCTCTTTCTCTTGCAGAAAAAGCTTTTCCTTTGTTGTCAGACCATAACTTTATTCCTGAGTTTCATCAGGAAATTATACAGCAAGGTTCATGGGAGAACCAAGGAATGTGTGCTTGCATTCGATTTGCTTGGGCATTGGCACTGCGTTCCTGCAGCCAGTGGCCAAATGCTGTAGGGGCAGTTGAAGTGTTGGAGGAAGATGAAGGAGTACTTGATCTGGCAATTGATGAAAGTGTGTTTGGCTTCCTTCGCTACAGTGTTCTAGGGGCAGCTAATTTTCACCAAGAGGTACATGTACAAGGACCTGTAGATGAACGTTTCCATTGAGGAGATACAAGTGTAAACCCTTGTAAAACTGGAAGATTGAAAGCTAAAAGCCATTTACATTACATATATATCTGCCGTGATTAAAAAATAAAACATACCTTGTCCAAAGACAAATTGCTGCCAACTTCGGTACCTCTGCCACACCCTCTTTCCATGGGATTGTAACTGGGCTAGAGGGACTGGGCATCGTAGATCATATCTAACTTATCGTGGGCAAGTCCAGTAACCAAAAACAAGAAGTATGTGTAAGAACTACATGTAGCCTTTGTGATACTTGAATTTCAAAGCAAAGTCTTGGTCAAAGCAATAAGCAATATTGAACCATCCTGTTGGCTTTAGTCAGCCTGCAATATTCCAGGCTGTACTATGTGCTATGGAGTAAGCAGTGTGATATTGGATTTAGAATTTGGATCTTACATTGTACTTGTAATTAATAAGTTGTTTGTTTTTCAATACCATTTTTGTATTAAAAAAGAATAGTCTAAGTTGGCTAAGAACCAAATGTATGAATGGTAGACAGATTTTTTTGGTAACTTACTCTGGATCCTGTTCATTTCCAGGAGTACTATGTTCAGAGATTACACAGCTTGGTAACAGGATTCATTGTCAAGATGCCACTGAAGGTACTTCAGAATACATCTTCATTGTTCGCACAAATTATGTTGTCATGTAATTTACTCTGCTCTTGCGGCAATGTAATAGCCCCTATGCATTATGACATCAGACAAAGAAATTTCACCGCCAAGCCTCGCTTTTAAAATGCAAATTGCACATTTTTGTCTTGGACAATTTCCCTAGGCGGGAAAGTCAAAAAGAATTCTCTCGTGAAAATAACAGAGGTGACAGAGGTTTGAGGAAAATTCTCGCAAAATTCTCGCAAATAAAGCTTGGTGGAGAATTTTGAGAGCCTGACGTAATCATGCATGAGGCCTATTATACAGACTTAACATGTTTAAATGTGTTTTTCTGTCAAGGTGAAAGAATTGCGTAACCATGGTGATGAAGCTGCTCGTATTCTTCAAGCACACTTGCAAGATGGTGTGGAGCCTCCTGCTGGGTTAGCAAGGCACTTCGAAGATTTCATGAGAATGGTATGCGTTTAATTAAAAAATCAAGACTTACATTTTTGCTGTATTACTGTATTTCAACACTGCGCAAGTTGTAAATCAATCCATTATTCACTCAATATGCCTTATTCTTTCATCTGTATTAGTCTGTTTTGTTAAAGAAAAAAGACTGTGATTACCGATATCATGATAATTTGATAAATTATCATTGCAATACAGTGTAATGACTCTGAAAAGTCTGGTTGGAAATCTTGTTCTAATTGTGTGTACACTTTACCTTTTAATGAAATGAAATGAAATTACAATACTTGGAGAATAAGCCACATCAGCTGTAGCTGGTTTTCATCAGGGTCCTCTATCCATGCTAAATTTGAATTTGGAAATGGTCATTTTTGTGGAGAGGGGAAAATCAGAGAACTCAAAGAAGGAAACCCCAGAACAAATTTACCTTGAAACCAACAACACCCTCAACCTGCACATAATGTATTCAGGCTGGAACCAAACCTGGGCCACATTGATGAGAGACAAGTGCTCTCCCTACTGTGCCATTCCTGCTCCCCTGGAATGAGTGCGGTGATTAAGCTTGTCATGTCAAGTTGAAAAGGAATGCCAAAAATGTCCAAATTTTCTAAATGGACAGTCAAATGAATGGTTTTAACTGTTAACAATGAAAAAGACAGCAGGAACGTTTGTTTGGCTGGACCTAAAGTCTTAGTGTCATAATCATGATAAATAAACGATAACAACCATAAGGCACTTTATACAAATTCACACATACATGTACATGTATGTTAAAACTTAAGCCAATATCTGGTAAGAAATCAAGCAGATTCAGTTTTTAGTGGACAAAAATCTAGCTTGTACCAGAATTAATCTTATATATTTTAGAATCCTTTTTGAAATAGTTTGGTAAAAACTAAAACTTACTATAAATAATTGCTTGAAATAACACCAAAAACCATAATTTTCCCTTGGAACGTGAGAAAAGAAATTTCAAAGTTCAGAGAAGTTGTGCAAAGAGGTGTAAAGTCGTGCAAAGAAGTGTTTCATATGAACTTCAAAATAAGTTCTTGACATTTGGTGTACGCTGTTAGAAATTATTATTTCTTTTAAGAAGATATCTACAACAGTTGTATAGACGTTTTCATTATGATGCAAATAATCTTGGTACAAAGTTTTTGTCGACTTGTTAATACTGGATTTTCTGGTGAATTCCGTCTTAAGCTGTTACGTGTACATCTGCTCCTGGTCAACAAAGTAGTGCTTGACAACATTTCTTTTTGTTGATCATTTATTCACAGATTGGAGAGCTATATGACAACGATCCACTGGCTCTTGAACTTGCAACAGAATTCTGGTGTCCTTTGGATCCAAGCTCTTTAACTCCTCAAGAGACACTGTCTCCTGCCTTGAGACAACGGGCATCACAGAAACAGGTGAGGAGGGCTTTCATTTAGGGTAGTGACCCATAACTGGCTGAATATCCTTGATGGGCCCTTCATGTTACATGTGAACCTGCCTGTTGTTGACATACTGTAATTCACTCATGAAGCACCAAAGTTGCTATGGGTGTAAAGACCAAGGTAACTGGACAAGTGTTTTAAAACTCAACGTCGGACCTGATGAATGAATGAATTTACTATGTGTAGCTTTCTTGTGGGAGACATAATGCCATATTGCTAGCACGCTGAAGTTGTTATCAGCCCAATTGTCACAACAAGATTTTGGGACTTGTTTCAAAAGGATGGCTGTATTTCAGGAAGAGGGAAGGGAGAGAGCAATTGTACCCAACATGCTGTACATTCCCTTTTATTTCAATACATACCACAATACAGCTATTTACTTGTGACCTTTAACATAGACATACATGTAGCTTATAGGAACCATGTTTTTTTTCCGGTTTTGTTTGTTAGGTGAGCCTCAACAAGTTTTTACGGCTGGCTGGAGATCTGTTACCTCCTCCTCTGTTTGTCCCGTACATGGAGATGCTAAGTGGACTAGCAAACAGCCCTCAGGCTGCTCATCACTGCTTCAACCTGCTCAAGTCCACAGCAAATGGCCCATTGTCTTGGGATCATTTCTTTGCTTCCATTAAACAATATTACATGGACCTTAGACAGGATGGTGCCCACACAGGTAAGAAACATTTGGGGAAATATTTTAAGTGCATGTCTGAGAACACTTTCTAATAATACTTTGTATAATTATTTATCTATTCACTATTCTACATGTATGTAATCACCTAGCTAGTTGTCATGTCATAGCCTGAGGTTATAAACAATAATCTATAGCATGAGTTTTTTGTAATATCGAGAATGAGTATAATCACTCACATGATTATGGAAATTCTCACACTCTCATTGGCCAAGACTGGTATAACATTCTATTATGTTTACCTTGGACTAATTTTTAGTGGCCTCCTCTTGCTTTGTCAATGTCTTTGAAGTAGAATTGAATATAAAAAAGAAAATGCTATTCTGAGAAACACCAAGCATGCCACAAAGTTCGTAGTGACATTTTTCAAAAGTAAGATTTGAAAATTGTGCTAAATTCTACAACAAAACCATTTTGAATTCCGGTGAAAACGTCGCTTATGTCGATATGCACGAGTAAATCAAAACAGCTATTAAATTTTTGCAACACTTTATTTATTTATTTTATTTATATGTGGCCAAATGTAATTTAGGCCAAGTTAAAATCAAGCCAATGCTGGTCAGCGATGGTCAGGAATTCATGTGTACTGAGGCGACATACGGGGTTTCTCGAATCGCACGTGTTTTGCATTCCAGCCGTGTAAGGTTGTGCAGTTTGCTTGCGCAGGTTCCACGTCACCTCTGTTTGCAGCCCCTTCGCCCTTCCAAGCACCCTTGAGTCATTCTTGGGTGGTTGCCGCTCGCAGAGTTGCCATGGATAGCTGCGTGCCCTGCTCAAGGCTTGTGGCTCAAGGCTTGTTGCTAGCCCTGGAACCTCCGCCCACTTTATCAGGCACCATCCCCAAGCTCATCTATTGGCGATGAGTTTAACTAACAGAAGGGTTTCAACAACAAACCAAATTTACCACTGACATTCAGGCAATTGTTAGTCTCTTTAAAATTGGCTTTTTCTTGGAGGCAGAATGCTGTAAACCCCTTGCCGTTTTTGAGCATGTGATGCATTGAACCATGCGATCTGTGCCCGTAGTTGTTCATTGGCAAATGACACTGAAAAATAAGATTTTTAACATTTTTCAGTTTACCTTTTGTTTAGGCATTTCTATAATCACCTGAGTAATTGTACTAAAACAATTGTTTGCCTCAGGCTTGCGAATATTGGTAAATTTCCACTTGACTTTGTTTCATAGAATATCCACCAATATTCACCTCACCTTTGGTGAACAATTGTTACACTCTTACAATTAAGGTCGAGGTAGTGCTCAACAAACGTCATTCAATAATTATTTTTGCTTCTTCACTGACAGCAAGCAACATAAAGTGTGCAAATTTGGCTATCGCTCGAGGCGATAGCCAAGAGCAACTCTAGCTTCTTGAGTGCTCACCAAACTTCCCAAGTGCATCCATAACTCGATATATGCACAGCTAAAAGCATGAACCAATTCTTTTATAACATGGCGAAAACATATTCGGCGCTAAAACAGGTTTTATTTGTGTTTAACCACAAAGTTCTCACAATGCACGGCGAAGGAAAACAAAGGTAATTAAGATCCTAAAACGCCCTAAACCAGTTGAAGATTCGTTGAACGAAAACGCTCAACCTGGTTTTTAAAATTATCAACGGAAAATTCGCTTCTTCGATTAATTATAATGAATGTAATGTAAACAAACAAAGTCAAAAATACTCAAGG
>Ga0126343_10000085_pt1 | contig 25849 bp, 10 predicted proteins | sample Cyp2metagenome_FD_92531 | JGI IMG/M metagenome (GOLD analysis project Ga0126343, IMG submission 92531) | Coral microbial communities from Lord Howe Island, Old Settlement Bay, Australia - Cyphastrea 2 metagenome | ecosystem: Host-associated > Invertebrates > Cnidaria > Coral ...
AGAATTTACTGAAACAATTATTCCATTCGCCCTTGTTGGATATGAAGTGATTATAACCAACTCGCGCTACGCACTCGTTGGTTATTTTATCACTTCATATCCAACTCGGGCTCATGGAATAATAATTTTTATATATTTCAAAAACAGCCTAGTGAAATTTTTTCTTACCATCGAATTGTGATAAACAGGATAAAATGTAACTTTTGGCAAAGTTTAAAAAAATTCTGTACATAAGGTTCAAAGCCACCTTAATTTTTTTGAAAATTTAAGGTGGCTTTGAACCTTATGTACAGAATTTTTTTAAACTTTGCCAAAAGTTGCATTTTATCCTGCTTATCAGAATTCGATAGTGAGAAAAACTTTCACCATGCTTTAAAAAGCTGAAATTAAGAGTGCTTTTAGGAGGTTATAGTGTTGCTATGGTAACCTATTGTGTCCCAAAAATGATACTACCATGTTCACTGGTGATTGGGCAGTTTTTTGATACCATAATTGTAGCATCAATTAATAACAAGTGGAAATAATGACATCAAAATCTACGTCTTGGAAAGTGCTGGAAACTACTGAAGCTGTAAATTAATATGATAGCTTGTTGTAAACTCCTTGGTGAAAAGAATTAAAAAACACTTGCAATAAGCTCACTTGCAATAATAGTACAGATAAGTGTGACTTGTCAGTTGCACTCCAGCTTAAAAAAAACTGAAATAACAAAAGCAAAAACAAACTACAAGTTCATTGTATTTCTGACAAACATGTACCTGAATAATTAATGACATAATAGTCAGGGCTGCACAGCACTGTATCTGTAGAACTTTCAGAGTGCTGGCATAATGCACACTATGTAAAAAGCATATATAAAATATTAAGTATAACATTCTGTCAGGCTATTACTCTGTACAGCTAGCTCACAGTTTTCAGTGTTTTTAACAGCAAGAAATAAAAGCTTGTATGTATGCTTTTTATGAAAAAAAACCAGCTCTTTTAGGAGGTACCAAACTATCATGTAATCGATGCATACTGTGATATTATTAGTTTTATGAAGTTCTTCTTATAGTGTAGTTTGCTATACAGACTTAAATTTTCCATGAAAAGTGTTAACACTTTGTAAATTTATGGCATGTTATTCCAGATGTTCTCGCAAATAAGCTGCATCCCCAATTTTTCTGGAACATTTTGAGTAAAAAGGTGCAGCTTATCTGCCAGTGTTTATGGTATGTTTTACCCATAAGCATTAGGCAAGGCTGCTCTCAGTAGTAATAAAAGTAATTAGCTAGTTGATGAAAAGGAGTAATGATCCGAGCCCACTCATTCCCCCTATCCCCGAGAAGTTGTTGAGCTTTGTGAAAAAAAGCTGCAAATGCCATATGATCAGGCTAGTTCATTTCTATGATCCCCACGGTAGAGATTTGGGAAGAGTGGCAATGCCTATTCCGTGGTTAAAGGTCAGTAAGTTCCTCTCCTACCCCCAGTCACCGGCCCACCCCAACTCGACTAGACACATATTACATCGGGCATTCAGTATTGTTCAGCGGTATATTTACATGTGAGTTTCCAGTTCATGTAAGCGATGTAAGCTCTTGTAAAGGCAGAACTCGATAGATTCCTTGCAGTGAGGTAGTCTAATATGCAACTGATTTTTAGAATGTTCAAGACAAATCAAGTACTTCCTAGCAGCTGTCTTAACTTATGGCGGTCTTGTCACTGTGCAAGGATTTGTACAAACAATACTACTTTTTCCGGCTTCACACGAACTTCGAAGATGTCATCCAATGCAGCTGGTTTACACAAATTACTATTGTTATCAAAGTGTTTTTCTATTTATTTCCACGGAGGTAGAGACCAAAATGGTGAGTTATTCATGTTTATAGTGTATGATAGTTGTGGCTGCCACAGGTTACTTTTTAAAGACATTTGGAAGCTGCTGTTTCAGCTACACTACATGCCATTGACTGTCAGACATATTCCGCAGCTGATCTGCAGCTGTCTTCTCGTGAGCCAAGGCTGGCTGTTTACAGTTAGAGATCATTTATGCAAATAGGGTGATTGCATTGATGAGATAGCCAGGAGGCCAGCTTCCACGGTACAATATATAGCAAGGTACATATGTGGTATGGTTATGTACCTATCAAAGTCAAGCGCTAAGCTCAAGGGTGGGGAGGGAAGGAATTTGACTGTGACGTTTATCCCCAGGGTGTGGATTTTGATCATGTGATCTTTCGATTACAAAGAACAGAAAGAAGTAAACCATGCTTTTGACCATTATTTTTTGCACGGGAGTGGGGATTTTGATAAGTTTTGTTAGAAAGTGTAAAAATCCCCACCCTATGCCCCCACCGACCCCCCCCCCAGACTTGAGATTGATAGGTGCATTATACTATAGGATGCAAGTTCTCTTTGTGTACATCATAATTTGCACCATGCAGTAGATCAGCCTTAAACTAACAATAGACCTCATCATGAGGCTCTGGAGAATAGACCCCCAATACTCTGTTGTTATTATTATTTATTATATATGCTGAAGTACCGGTATATTGTTTTAGGCTGAATTTTTATACATCAAAATTGGTCTATTGACAGGCAGTGCTACCTCTGTGTTTCTATTCAACGATCAACGATAGGATTGTGAGCTTGAGATTTTATCGTGTGACAGATGATATAAGGGTGCAGCCTTCATCTACTATAAAATTCAAGGACAAAAAGAGTATTTGTTTTAGACAGTATCAATCTACACGTACTAGCCTTTCAAAACTGCATCTAAATAGCACACACTGTCTTACAGGGTCTTTTCTAAGTAAAATCAAAATACAAGCTTGAAAGTTGCATGTAACTTAATTAGGCTCCATTTCCAGCCGCTGTTTGGGAAATGAGCTCACGCTCCTCTCTCAAAATCATTGTTCTCACCAGCATAAATGTAAAGTTCTGTGTTATATTTAGATGGCTTTTTGGTGGCATGAAACAAAATAATTATCTGTTAAAATATTTTCTGTTGCAGCGAAACGGTGCTGGAAAAGATTAAAGTCTAGCTCTTCATATATAACTCCTGGTGGAGTAACTTTTCATTTTGATACCCACAAACTGGTCAGAAGACTACAGGAAAATGGTAGAGTGTACAAAATATTTTTGAATAGGGTCTTTATACATAAAATAATCCTGCCTTGACCATGAGCTTCAATGGAGGAAAATGCCAGTAGAATAAAAAGGATAAGTTTTAATTGTTTAAATTACATAAATTGCATTTATTTAATGATTTAGATATTCTTTCATCCATGCATCAATGGCATCCTCATCACTCTTTCCATCGATGAGCTCATGAATGTGTTTGACACAACTGACTTCTACAAAGGACCTATTTTCTTGTTAACTAAGATTACATGTCTGCATTACACTTAAAGTGGTACTATGATCAAAAAATCACTTCCCTTTCTTCTTCCGATTCTGAAAGCGTGTTCGCTTAACACCCAACTGGCAAACTTTTGAGCTTTGAGTTTTATCCGAAGGCTCTTAATTTTGAGTGTAAGTTTTGGATTTGATGGTTCGCCTTTACTCACGTTCAAAGCTGACCGATAGGACATCAGAGGGTTGGATCCAGAGAAAATGACGTCATTTACTCACTAGCTTAACATTTCAGCGTGTAAACGGAATTTGTTACATATGCAAAACGCGGGTTTAAGAGTCTGAAAGCCCAAAACCCCCGTGCTGCATATTAATTCAGCCGCGTATACACGCGTTACATTCTTAAACTAGTGCGTCTTTGACGTCATTTTCTCCTCGACCCAGCTCCCAGTTAGTAATGGCGGACCAATAAATAAGAAAATTTCAGTTAAAATAAACAGGTGTCTTTTTAAAATCAGAACTTAAAACTTGGGTCAGTTGGTGTTTAGTTAACATACTTTTGAAATCCAAAGAAAAAAGAGAATTGTTTTTTTGGTCGCAGTACCACTTTAACATGTCTGCATTACACTTAACAGAGTAGGGGACGATGTTCCCGGTGTTGTGGTCTGGCCTCATTCAGTGTCTTGTATTTCGCGGGTTGGTGCTTTAATATATGGGCCATATAGCCCCTTAGCATCTTTCTCCCTTGGACTGATTGTCCACGAAAATTGGATTAAATTGTTTGAAAATTTTTACACTGTTCGATGTTTTAATCGCTTGCATCTGTCTCAGATGCAGATACTTAAGTTCAAGATCAGTGAAATATATTTGCAAAGAAAGATCCAGAGTCAATCTTTAAACAGGAGATGTCACTGTATGTTTACAGGTTTTAGTGAAGCACAAGCTGAAAGTTTGACAATGTCACTGGTGGAAATTATCACATCGAGTGTCCTTAATGTGACTGACAGCACTGTTTCAAAAATTGATCAGGTAAAAGCAACATTGCAGTACATATTAACTAAATATAATGATGCTGAATGACAATTCATGCTGTTGAACGTCTGAAAACAATGTGAAATCCTAATGAGGAGACGCAGAATTGTGACAAGAAAGAAAATCAAATATTTTCATGAGGCTAATTCCATAATTCCTCATTTACATTCAAAGGATATGCATGAGCTCTCTAACTGGCTCTCAGAAGAATTGTGTACTACCTAGTAAGCAGTCAGACATCATAACCATGTTTGAAATAGTACTGTATATAAGCAGCTTTAGTACCAGTGATCCTTACCAAGCACTAAAACTTTATACCTATGTATTAAATATTATTTTATGTGGTCAATTTGCACCAATGTATTTGTCATATATGTTAATGACGAGGGTTTGTATGGAAAGCTTTTTATGGTAAAATAACAACAACATAAAAAAAAAACAACAACAACAACAACAACTTTGGGCACAGTAGGTACATGTACAGTCACGTCTTTCATGGATCACAAAAATGCTAAGGCCCCTCAACCTACCCACCCCTACCTATTCAGTGACCTCCTCCCCCCCTTCCCCCTTGCAAAACAGATCACTTTCGGTCTTTCAGTATATTGAAATAATATCGTAACATGGCTTTCAGGGGCTGGGGAGAGTAAACCAAAAGAAATAAATTGTTCATCCTTCAACCTCGATGTGATTTCTTAAAAATTTATGAGTTATGTGGGTATTTACTTGTACGTGCATGTATACATTTAAGTGCGGATAAGGTTATTTTATTGTTAGTTAATTCTCTTTTCCAGGAGCGACTTGAGGTAAAGTTCAAAGGCCTTGTTGACTCAGTTAGGTGTGAATGCAGCATATTATTTCCAAAAATTGATTTGTGTTTATTATCATGCAACATTTATATAAGTAAGACTTATTTAGTGAAAATATGCAGAAAGTAAAATGCTCTAGTTTTACACAAGTTGCAGCCTGTATTTTTGTTATTAGTAGGAATTACACATTCAAACATCTCAGTACAATTATTGTTGTTATTTTTTGCCTTTAGAAATGAAATGTTTCTTCTTGAGAAAGGGAAATTTACCCAAATTCAAGAGGAAAATCAGGTACTAACAATAACATGATAAAACGTGATGAAGTACTTGTAATGAAACATAATACTCCTTAAAGAAGATGTCTACAGTGTACTTTTAGGGGAGATTTCTGCCAACGGTTTTGCCTGTCAACGCATTAGTATATATCGGCAGTTACTTATTTTGGCTTGTCATGCAGTCTCTTCTGAAATCAGAGTGCTTGACAAGCTGAAAGTGTCTGTATAAAACTTTAGCAGAGTTTTAGTTATTCTGTTAGAAGAGGTGAATGTTCATCGAATTGAAACTGTTAGATGTGTAATTATAATGTTGTGGTTTTCTTCAGAAATTAAGAGATGAAGTTAAATCGCTTAAAGGAATCTTGGAGGTAGGCAAGCAAATGAAACTTTTCGTAACTGTTAAGCAACTGTTTTGCAACGTTTTTTTTTTTTGCAATAGTACCAAGAGGCGTGGTCTTTGCATATGCGCGGTTTCTATTCAGCTTGGTTTGTATCATTTTGTAGGATGAAGTAGCAAAACTCCGGGGAGGAATGGCACTGGACTTCAGCTTGGAAAAGAGTCGAATCAAGGAAGAGGTCAGAGAGCAAATTCGGTTATTTTTCTCCTCAAATAGGGGATGGGTGACATCGTGATGTTGTCATTCCATGAAAGTTTGACTGTTCTTGACAATTGAATGGCAGGCCGCCTTTCAGTAGACAACTTTTTTTCTTACAGCTTGCAAGCCTGAGAAACATAAGAAGTTGATTTGGGGTTTATACACGTGAAATTGTTCTTGCAACTTGAATCATGGCTTGTAACAATTGCTCTTCTAATTGCATTGTTTCTCACTCTCATCTACGTGCTGTAAGTTGCAGGAAAATTTGCCCCGTGTAACATAGTCTTAAACGCGGAGGAATGCTTGCTGGAAGATTTTGATAGGTAATAAAATTGATTTTAGAAACGTGTCTACATGAAGGAAACTTCCAGAAAGGCTTCTAGAAGCTACAAGACACCATGGAGAAGAAACACACTGAAAAAAGAAACAAGAAATTTAAAGTATATTTTTCTAATCGCATGCACCGTCCTTGTCGGATAGATTGTTGAGTCCAACACTGTAACCCAGTGTTGTACGGTTATTGGAGAAGTGGCACTAATAGTAGAGGCGGAGCTTATTTAAGAAATGGAACTCCGGCTCTGGGGGCGCAAGTTATGAAGGTGGCGCGTATTTGAACGATGGCACTAACTCGAAACACTCTGGCGTGTTTGAATGTGAAACCTTTTCGAGAAGATGAAGAACATAATAAGTAAACGATCAACACAGACGGGTGCACTAGAGTTTTTTTTCGTGTGAACGTTCACATCGTAAAAAGTTCCGCTGCCATCTTGAATTTTTCAGGCAGTGGAAGACTGGAGAGAGAAAGAAAGCTCTACCGAGGGGGTGAACGATAGGCAAGAGAAAGGATAGGGGAGGGGGTGGGGCGAAGAAAATCTCACTTTTCCCCTTCCCCATACCCCACCGTCTAACTGATTACGGTCGCAAGGTTGTAATGCTAACTCGCCCAAAAAAGACGCCTGCACTGCAGGCTACACTAGACAGGGATCTCTATTCTAGTAACTTTTCGATTGGCTGTTTGAACTCGTCCGATTGTCCTTTTGGAATTAGTTATTTCCGAAAGGTTCCCCGCACGGTTTTTCATTGGCTTTTTGGAAATAAGTATAAAGAGTAGTACTAGGATATCTAAAAGATAGTAATGCTGCGGCACATTCTGTTGATAGTGACATCTTACGAAGTGATTCATTTACCTGCAAGTTTCAAGACTTACATATTGCTTAAAGTAGTGCCGAATCGTGAGGAATCTGTTCTTGTGTGACTGTCTCGTATGCATCAACTTCGTGCGTGATGACGCACTGATGGCGAAAGTTGAAAAGGGATAGTGAAAAATTTTTTTGCAAAAAAAGATAAAAAAAAAAAAAAAAAAAAAAAGTACGACGGTTCCATGGCGTGACATTCTTGAGTTGTTCGTGACGCAATGCACTCTGGTAAAAATTGGCGCAATGCAGTCTGGTTAATTGCAATGCATTCTGGTAAAAAGTGATGAATTCGAGAATTCGTTTCCCTTTCTATATATTCTTCTTAAATCCTGTTTATGTTGCTGCTCGCTCGCTACGCTCGCCCCGCAGCAATTACTGAAGACTTAATCGACTCAGTTGCTGTTTTTCGCTTCATTTTAGCTCGCAATGCGAGATCAAAGAATCAAGGATACCGAAAACAGAATAGAGACAGAGGTAAGAAGCTGTTCCTAGGATATATGGCATGCAACTCTGTAGAGCTGAGTTACTCGGTTTTTCATGCATCTTAATGTCTTAAATTTGCATTGGTATTTTATTGTTGTCTTTAGGTTGCTAAACTGGGGACCCAGCTCGAAGCACAGAAACTAGATTTAATCAAGTACTTAGTCGGTAAGAAGTTCGACACGTTCCCATCGCTTGTCGTCAATTATTACAACTGCGGACTTTTTTGTAGTAATTGCGGCGGAGAGATTTGACGCGACTGCATTTAAACCCGATTGATCTCAACTCATCATTTCAACTCCATTCCCCTCTCGGCTTCGCCGCTTGCCTTCACAGACGGCTTCCCCGCCAAAACAAAAGCACTCGTACAGCTAAAATTTGAACATGTTTGACCAAGGTGTAGAGGTTGTTAACAGCCACGAAAAATGGCGAGAAAGATAGATTAAATAACCTTACAGCCAATTAGTGTATACGTTGCATCGAAACAGGCGCACATTTTAACTAGTTGTTTTTCATTGTCGCATGCAAACCCAGTTTTCAAATTGCAGGGGAACTTTTCCCCGGAGGGGAAGACTCCCACATAAAAGGTGCGGGGATGCTCGCCTGTAATTTGATAAGAACCCCAAAGAGGTGCCAAGATCCTGTTTTCAGTGTAGCCGTGGCTTGAAACACACTATCTGCTCTCATATATATTTCGGCTCAATACTCTAAAAGGTCCGTTGCGGACCTTCTGAGACTAGACACCCTCAGAGGAACCAAAACCGGTTTTTCAACCCTTAAAAGTGTACGACAAGCACCTCCGTCGTTTTTGTATGGAAGTCCCTCCCCCGGCAACCCGGTAAGATGAGAGACCCTGGAAACGAGGTTGCTCCCCCGGAAATGCTTCATTCCTGCCCTGAAGGAGAAATAGTAATTGTATCTTCTTTGTTCTTACTTGCAGGTAGTTTGCTGTCTTGCTTGACGCTTTTCCTGGCTGTCTGGCGATTCGTGAAGGCTTAGTAACAGATGTAGGTTTAATAACAACTGATGGAAAATTTAATAGTTGTGGACTTTTTCGAAATGAAATAGCGACAAGAAACCACGAAGAATTATGAACTGATTACAAAAGATTTTAAATTTTTTATTTTATCGAACTTTAAGCCAGGCTACATCGTGGAACAGAGGGAAAAATATTTAAGAATGAATTATCGGAAATGAGTTGAATACATAATGCAATAAGGAAACTGTTAATTGCCGTAATGCGAAATTCAGCTGTTGATCAGGCTCTGATTGTTCATGATCCACTGGCTAAATCACTATCTAGTCGATGGCGTAGTTTGTTTGCCAACTGTTTTTCCGGTGAATAGTGTTATCCACCCTTTTAACGAGTGGGACACGGACCAGTGAAGACTGTTTGCATGTGCTTTCAGACTATCGCGAAGACTGCACACTCGAGCTGTCCATTTAGATGGCGCCTTGAAAATACATCATGTTGCTAAGCGGCCAATGAAAAACGCCGCGAACTTAGTCGTTTCCTTTTCCTTCTGGCTGATCAGTGTAAGTTGTGTAAATAGCGAGATGGAAAGTGGAAGTTCTTGTAACTCGACGTATTTCGCAATAAACACGTTCTTTGTATCAACTTCTAAGTGAACTTCGAAGTACTCTAAATTTCCTTGGACCCTGGAGATGCGCAGAGTGTTGCACTTCTCAAAATGTCCTTTTCTCCTCCAACTCTTTCCACTCCTTCCATGCTGTTCCCCCGCCGTTTCTCAGGCTTCTTAGTCTGGGGGTAAAATGGCGGCGTTCTGGGCATGCGCGTGCAAGTTATCTTAGACTCGACTTGGAATCTCTTTTCCCGCGCGTCTGTGTTCAAACCCTATTTTGACGGTATATGTGTGCGCTCATTGGCTAACTTTCTTCGGCGATAAGCGCACAGACAAATGAATTTATCTGAATTCATGCGATGGGGCAACGACTGAGAGCGGACAATTTGACAAAGTGTTTATATCATAAAAAAAAAATTGACGTCAGTTTTTCTTGTGTCTGTCCTTTTACTGACAATAAATTTCGTGAGAACATTGTCAAAGTAGTCTGGAGATCCACGAGGCTATGGCCTCGTGGATCCACAGCTACTTTGACGATGTTCTTGACGTAATTCTTGATCAATAACAGGAGAGACGCATGAAAAAACTGAGGTCAATTTGTTAAATAGCGAAGGAGGGCAAAGGAGAGTTCAGAGACAGGACTCACGATTCATTCACTGTAAAGGCAACCTTGTGAAAAGCTCTCGTTTGGATTACAAGGCAAGCTTGCGGAGCTGGTGGTTTTTCATAGTTCTCCAAACAAGAGGATAAAAAAAAGGTTTCCACTTAATAACAAGGAATGTTTCATTTTCCTATGTTAAATGTTTTGAAAAAGCAATTCGCCGAAACTAGTTCGTAAGTGGTTAGCCCTCCGTATTGCGAAATTCAGACTGTTCAGGAAACCAATCACACTTCTCCCTCTCCTCCAAGACCACGTGATCGATGGAAGCCTGAGCTCTACGTTCAGGACACACCATGATGTTCTAAGCGGCTCGTATCGCAAAATTAAGATCATGCACTTACGACCAATTGAAATAATTTTTTTTCAGTTTTTACCAGTTTGCCATAAAGTACGTGACGACTGCAGACTAATCAGGTAGCCCTTAACCTGTCTCTAGATATCTGCAACAAATTTAAGGAAGAAATTTAAAAAAAGGGGAGATCAAATAACAGGAGCCATTGATCAAGAGATCATAAATCATAATCATGCAGGGGCATAGTCACTGAAAGAGTTTTGGGCCAAGAGAAGAAATATTCAGCATCAAGCCTGGGAAACCAATTACGTTCAGCATCGGAAATTATCGTTGGTTACCTCTGTGTTGCGCAATTGATTGAGTTTAATAACTTTATATGAATGTGCCACTTAACAACGCTTGGAAAAACGTCTTTTGTTAGCTTTGGAGTTCACACCAAAGGTTTTAGCCCAATCAGTCTACTATGAAAACTTAAGTTTGCTGAAAGCCAATCAGGTTTTACCATTTTGCAATAACAATGAGATAAGATGGTGTAAAGTTTTTGTTTTGTTTTTAATAATGTCTTTGAGACCTTCGAATTCGTGTGACCTAAATTTGGCTTTTAGTATTCATTTCACCAACCTGTCAAAATCATGTGTGCGGTCACCAAAAAGTTTGTGTTTAGTCAGTATGTGTCAACTTATTGATTATGCGAGGTATTCTTTTCCCTATTTGCGAAAATACAGAGCTTTATGGACCACTGCTGCCCGGGTAACGTAACTCCCGTGTAAAATCGCACGATTTGCTTTAGACTAGGAAACACTTGAAAATTTACCTCAGATATTCAATTTTACTTAGTGAACTTAACAGAGGTTAACAAGAGCTATTACTTCGAAGTGGCCTTATCGCTCAAAATCAATTTTAGTTGCGGCTTTTTCCGGACTACGGAATGAGGCGGGAATTTATTAACAAATCACGACCCGGCTCTGATTGAAAAAGGCTGGAAATAAAGGAAGCGCGTGTACGTGATTAGAATTGCGTTGCCAAGACAACGGTCATGCCCTTTTGGAATATTGCTAGTTTTTTCGAAGTATTTTAACAGTTTTAATTAAATTTTGGATCTATTAAAGCTTTGTAAACTTGCGAAGGAAGCACAGTGTTTAGCGAGTGATTGCGATGTTTTGACAGTTTAATATAGCACGGCCTACTTGGTGACACTCCAAACAATTGGCCGGTAAACATTTCGTTAATTGCCATTCTCTAAACGACCGTCCACCTTCAACGGCTGGTTGTCTTCGACTTTGCCTGACGCGCAGAAAATTTGAGTTAAAGATGTTAATTGCCTTGCGTCATGTTGACGCATTCTTCACTTGAAAAGCATCAATTTCTTCCTATCAATGCCAGCCATCGGGGCCAATTAGTCAGTACAGTTCCTTTTAAAGCGGTAACATTAGTGTACTAACACCGTGGTTTCGAATCGCTTGGCTTCCCTTTGATGCCATATATCGACTTCCTTTGGAGGTTTGAGTAAAGAGGGTCATACGAACTCGACCATTGGAGTAACAAGAACAGAGGTAAGTCTATCTTTACTAAATATCCTTGCAATCTCTGTGATTCGATTTCTTATGAACACTGGAGATGAAATTTCCATTCGAGGTCTAGTTCCTACTATGTAAGCTGTCTTCCTGTTTGCGGCGGTGAAACGAGTATTTCACTCTGTGTTTTTTTGTTTCTTAATTCATTCGCTTTCACCGACTGTTTAGTTTAATTAAACCAATTTGTGACGCCTTGAGCTTCACTACATCAACAGAAAGTCTTTCTCCACTATCCGTTTCTTTCTGGACTTAATATCATCGCTCAAAGCTAAAAATTTGAATCGTTTGATACATCCAATCCTGGAAATCTATGGTTGAGTTTGGCAAGGGCAGATTGCTTTCAACATCTTGTAGTAATTACATAATTGCATGCGGGTACCTTTTCAAAGATTTGTTCTCTATCAAGGAATGCAAAATATCTTCTGCATTCAAATGACGTGGGCTACAGTATCTTGTGTCCTGATGTAAACCCAATTTTTACGCCATTCTTTCTTTTGACAAATCTTCTTAACCCGTGAAGGGATACTATGATGTACGTAAATCCGACGGTTTATGTTCCTGTGTTAACATTCCACCCAGTTATATAACTTGAATAAGACAACCTTTGTGGAAATAAAAACGTTGAAGACGTTTATTTCATTGAACAAGTTTTGTTCTTTTTTTTTTCAAAGACGACAAAAGACACAAACTAGAGACACCATCTTGAATATCAGAAGACGTAAGCCTTCTCTTGTGTCCTTAAAAAGGTAAGATCGTTTAAAAAGCAGTGTTAGTCGTTATCCTAGAAGTGGGGCAATTGTGTCGTCAGTGTAAATCATCAAACGAATATTTAAGAGTTTAATACAAATATTTCGAATATTTCAAATCGGCTCACGAATATTGAATTGCGTGATCCAGTGAATTGTTTTTGTTGAAATCGTTTACTTGGCGTGGATTAAAAGATTAAACTTAATTGCGTCAGTAAACTGAAAGTTCGCTTGTAAGCTAATTTAATTCCTCGTCCAGTGCTGGAATTGCCGAGGCGGATGGAAGGGAACTAAGGCTAAGTAAGGCGTCTGTCATAAATGTAATAAAGTTGTCTTATCTTGTCTTGTCTCTTGTCTTGCAATTTCAAGTTGGGTCGATAATAGGCAGAATTTGCTCCAATTAATTTAGCACCTTCATCTTTCCACGCGGCTACTGACAAAATCACTTTTACACAGACATTAGCTGCTACGGAAGGAAAATTCTCGAGGACCTAATGAAAGGAAAAATATGTTGATAAAGGGCATCTTTGTTTAAGTATCGTTGTATCCGTGCCGCCTTACTCTAAAGGCATGCTTTTGAAGAGAGAAAGGAAAGAAGTAAACTCTTCAGTTACGACGTACACGATTTTAACTTTCAGTACCTTTCATTCTCAGATTTGTCATGGTAGTAAACATTTTCTAGCCTTGTCCCAGAGTTAAGCTGCGGAAGCCGAGCTCACGGAAAGCGCAAAACGCAAGGTTTGAGCGTATCTCGAAATAGAGGAGCACAGCCTGAGACTTCACCTATAACCGCGAAGGGCTTTAAGGAAGTCAAAAACTTCTCTTACTGATTCAACATTAGTGCCTTTAACATTCTTTGAATGTTAGCGGCTGAAAATTGGTAAAACATCGATAATTAGCACAAACTGATGAAAAAGCTGCAGTAGTTAATATATTCGAATATTGTTCTTTACATATCCTTCTCCTTTTCTGTGTGACTCAATTGCTTTGTTGTAATTAATACTAAATTCCATTGGCCCACCGCGGAACGAACAATTCCGTGACAGATTATCATAAAATGTCAACAGAAACTTTTCTCGAGCTCCAATAATCCTAAATCTCTTTTTCTATTCTGCTTGGAAATGGACGCACCGACATAAGACAATTATTTTCCTACTCGAAGTCTCTCTGCATCCGTCAACAAAAAACAGATATATTCGTTCGCAATAAATAAAATGACCCTAAACCTCCTTCATAGCTTTTTGGATTAGCAGTCTCATATTTTAGCTTTCCTGTGTGTTAAAATCATGATATTGTCCGATGTTGTTTTGACTTTTTACTGATGAAGGATATCAAGAGCAAAAGAATTCTTCCTCCGACAGTTTATTGTTCGACCTTACACCTAAAATAACTAAATATCAACACATCGGGCGGTTTCCGTTTATCGACGAAAAAAAATCCGGTAATTTAGGTTGAGATTCACATGGATCAGACAATTCCCGGAAAATCCATTCGGAACTAATTCGCTTCTCCGGACTGACAGCTGAATCCGCGGACAAATATGTTCCCTGTTTTCGCGCAAAATGGACTGGAGGCTATTGTTTACATAATAGAGGTTGGAATTCAACGTTTAGCAGTGGACATTAAGAGGATTTAGTTCACCATATTCACATTTACTCAATTTTTCTTCGAGACAGAACAAGAAGATTGAACTGATTATCCTCCAACTACAGTTCATATGATCACAGAGTACAAATAACGCGAGAAATGATCAAACATGAACTAAATATCACGTGCTATTCATTTTGTGACTCCGCTTCCATATATACGCAACACAAAACTCAGTTGAATGTCAGTCAACTCTCTCTAAGATGCAATACGCATTTCCCTTTCCCAAATTTCAATTTGATTTATTTTAATAGGACCTACATTTTCGTTTCAAGGTGTCTTGCACAAAGAAAAGTACTTTCGGATCTCAAGAGTCCGGTCACGGTTTTATTGAGAAGTGTCCTCTGTCTATCTTAGAGAGGGTGGCTAACTTTGAGTTTAGCTACAGAAAAATGACTGATCAGAGAAAAAAGGCAAGGGACCAACACCAGGGGCCTGTTTCTCGAAAGCCCCGGAAACATTTCGGGCCCGTAAAGCCATTGCAAAATTTCGAACCTTGCCATTACAGAACTCTTTTATTCCCATATTCTAAAGATGAACTGAAGTTCACTTCATACACGAAGTTTCAGTCGTATACTCTTCTCCGCTTTTAGATACAGATAATCTGAAAATGCCTTTATGGGCCCGGAAAGATTCCGGGGCTTTCGAGAAACAGGCCCCAGGAGTCCGTCTTAGGGAAGTGTCCGTTAAGAGGGAGATGACTGTGATACACTTGCCAGTTAACCTCTCTAGGAAGTTCATTATATTCCCTATATCTTTTCTTTCAGGGTTTCGGACAGTCACAAAGATTTCTGATTTGACGAGTGCATTACGAAGAGCAATGAGTGCTAACAACACAACATCTTGCATGATTACTGAAGATCCTATAGCAGCTAAAGTCTGCAAGACACTGGCCTACTGTTTACTACTTGTAGTATCACTACTGGGGAACACGTTAATCATCATGGTGGTTTACCGAGACAACAAAATGAGGACCACCACAAACCTACTCATCGTAAATATGGCAGTCTCCGACCTCCTAGTTCCCATATTCGCCATGCCTCGGGCCAACGTCGAGATACTCTACGGAAATCGCCGATGGCTTATCGATGGCGTGTTAGGAGAAGCCCTCTGCAAGCTCACTGCATTTTTCCAAGACATCTCAACGGCGGTGTCCGTCCAAACCTTGGTCGCGATTGCCGTAGACCGTTTTTATGCTGTGTGGTTTCCTCTGAAGGCGGCCCGTATCAAACCAAGGGTGAAATACGTTATTTTACTGATATGGTTGATATCAACACTTATCCACGCTCCGTATCTTTATGGTTTTAAGATTGGCACGTTGAGGGGCGAGACCTACTGTTTCCTGGGTTGGTCTCGCGCCGTCACCAAAATTGTGTTTTTATTGCTCATAATTATAATATACGTGATACCTTTGATTTTGATAACAGTCCTGTATAGCTTGATAGTCAAAAATCTCAGAAAACAAACTCTTTACGGAGTAAGGAATTTGGTCGTTCACTTCAGCAGTCGCGAGAAGAGAAATCGAAATGTGCTTAAGATGTCCTTAGCGATCGTTGTTGTGTTTTTCTTATCAATGTCGCCGTTTGTCGTGTATTTGTCAGTTTCTCTGTTCAGCCCTGAAGGAAAGTTTTGCTTGTCAAAGGATTTTCGCTTTGTTACTCAGTATTTAGTTCACTCCAATGGCATCATGAACTTTTTTACGTATTTCACTTTCAACCAAAGTTACCGCCGTGGCTTCTTGTCAATCCTTTCTCCTATTTTCTGCTCGTGCTGTTCCATATGCAGCTGGAGACAAGAGGTGGAGTTAACGTCGCGCATTGGACAGGAATCTTACGCCGCTTCTGCTGGAACAGTTAACCTTGGAGTGGACTCTGACACTAAGAATGTTGTACTCACAGGGGTACGCTCAGTGGAGAGTGCGGAACTCAAAGTGGTTGAGAATGGTAACATGTAGAAAGTGGAAAGTCTCGTCGGGGCATGTGGTCTATATACTCCATCGAACTTTATCCCAGTTTCTGTATCTGATTACGTAGCATTAAGCGAATTGATGGAGGGCTACCCCTATCCCCGCCCCCCTCTCCCACCCGTTCGTTGTGTAAGAACACAACGCAATATCTCCGGCCAGGGTTCGAACCAGGACCGCTCGATCCAAGGTCCAGAACATTTGGCCACAGCGCGTACCGCAAGAGTAAACATGAAAGAGACTCATAGAAGTAAAGCAGCTAGGTATCTAAATAATTCCCCTTGTTGGTTTGTATTCTCAAATTGGAAAAGAGGGATCATTTTTCACTTGCTTAATTCATTTCTCTAGATCTCTGTTGAACTAACTACGTCATCAGTACTTCTCTCCCGCGTGGGACGAGCTTGTCGCGCGTTCGCGTGGGATGATCTGGTGGCACCTCGCGAGGGACGAGCTGGTCGCGTCTCGGGCGGGATAGTTTTACTAACCTCTGGGTTTCGTGTCCTTGGAGGGAAACCTTCTTAAATGCGAGGATCGATATTTTATCACTCATTGTTGTGGAAACTATTGTGAAAACTGTTATTAATAGTTTGGGCATTGTGTTCCGGCGAATTTTTGTATCTGTTTTATGCCACTGGTAATCTCATCAACAACAGTTTCCTAAACAGTACTGAGTCACATGTTCTGGAGACATTTGTTCGCCAGTTTTCAAGAGTATTTTACTATGTACTGAACCCTGTAAATATGCCAAATATTTCGGACAAGCCCTAGGTAATGACAAGGGAACAATCTTTTCTCCCACTGAAGAAACCAGTAAAGAGGCTTTTTTGGGAAAACAGCCACAATAAAGTACAAACACATGAATTGTTTCTGTTTACTTTGTCTTCAAGAAGTTAGAATCAACTTTTTGTTGAGAAGCAACCGTGCGACAGGCCAACTCCACCACCAAAAGATTTGAACTTTTGACTGCGTGGTCAAGTAACTGTAAAAAGTGTTTGTATGGACGTTCACAATAAAGTAATTCTCAATTTCTTTTCACGTATTCAGTATAATTTATTTTTATGCTACAATACCAGTACACAAATCACTTCAAGTGAAGAATCACAATAACGGTAATTTAACTTTATTTAGAATCTAACACGGAAACTATTTACATATACTTAAAACTATCAACGGACCTTAAGTGTAATATCCACGTACAACATTTTGCTCTTCTACAATTCGACAACAATTATTAACTTAACTATACCGGTTGCTTTAGTTAAAAAACAATTTCAGTTGTCTTGTCAACGCATGCTTGGTTTGTAAAATACTTGAATAATATTCTATTATATAACTCTAATATAATATATACTGCAATTATAAATTCAACTGCCTTCTAAAAATTTATCACTTACACCCGGGTCAAACGTCGTACCACACATGAGCCGAATCGAATGCAAACGAGAAATACCCTTTGTTCTTTCTCATTAAGCTTCATTTGCATTCGATTCGGCTCATGTGAAATGCGACGTTTGACCCCAGCCTTATAAAGCTCGGTTTACTTAACAGTTTCAAACCTTTCAGCCCGTTTAGAGGTGTAACACTAAAATAAAACTACAAGTACAGCCTTGACATCACTTTCAACAAGCAATACTCGTAAGCACAATACATATTGTGTACATTTTTCACATGTTAACACGGCGACCATATCGCTCTTCCAAACAATACAACAGTCCAGTTTTATCTCTTTACCTCAATCTGAGTAAACTATTTACGAATACGAGCAGAAAAGTGCTGGTTAACTCGAAACTATTTCCTCTCCTAAAATGTGTTTACTTTCCTGACATTCCTTAGTTTCAGTTTAGGAAATCAATGGGCTGCCATGCAGACAATACATGATTTTAAGAGCACATGGTCAAAAATTCCCCTCAAAAACGCATCTACGTTGGTACGCGTCTACACATAAGCTCAAAAACTATAATTAGAATTTCAAGTCAACTAATAATTAACTAATAATTTCGAACATTCACTCTCAGACCAGTTGTTTTTATAGCATACACAGAAATAATTCACTAAGTTTCACCTTAAGCTGGTTTATTCCAAACAAAAGAGAGTCAACGTATTTTACTACAAAAAGTAAGCCCCACGAACCCCACACGAAATGTACCGTATGGCAACAATGTCTTTCCATCGGTGTGAAAACGTAGCAAAATTAACGAGCCGGTTGGACCTATGAACTTGATGAACCACCATAATCCCCGAACAATCAATACAAGAAATGAATGATAACTGGAAAAGAGAATTCATCTTTTGTGCTTGACGCTGAGAGGGGAAGGAAACAGAATTCGAGTTCAGGGACGCTCGATCTTATAATGCACGTGTCCAGCGACCTACCTATCGGCTTGGGTTCTTATAACCTTGCATGTGACTTTCAAACCAAGCGCAAACACCACGCATAACAAAAAAAATAAACAAGTGGAACTTTGCATTTGTGCTTTCTCTCAGGTAGCTGCAAAAATAATACCGAAAAAATGTGGATCACCCAGAATACGCACTCACCAAGTTTACATCAAAATTTCATGCAAGAAAGAAAACAAAATCGAAACACTCACAGTTAGCTTGGGTTCTTTTTTAACCTCAAATAGTTTCAGCGTGCATAAAATGGAACAAAACAACTTATTTGCTTGGGCATTCCTTTTTCTTGGCAGTAGGAAAAGCCTTACTCAGATAAGTGGCCAATAATCAAGCGATGGTTGCACTTGAAAGTACAGCACGGTGGTAAAGTCTACAAAGACTGGCTTCTTCTTGTCAGTTACCTTCAAACGAAGGGTTCATCACCCACCCAGTAGAGGTTTCTGTTTGGACCTGCGCCACGTTTGACCGATAGCTCCAAAAAAGTATGGGGTAGATTAAAAACCTATTAATTTTTGAAGACAATTTGGCTAAGCTTAAGCAGCAGGTTATAACCTCGTGATGACCTTGTGCTGAAGAATCTTAAAACATTTAAATCTCTCATTAAAACCACTTGACACTTGTTGGCGTAATAATCTTAAGACGTCTCATTATGATGGATTTAAAAGATGTACAATCCTGATGCCCGAGGAGTATCGTTCACTCATCTGAATCGCTTTCATAAATGTCATCGTCACTCTCGAGATTCTCGTCGGCCATGAAATTCATATCTTCTACAAGTGCAGACCAGTCCATAGCCCCGACGTCATCTACAGGAGGGGCCACACTCTCAAAAGATCTTTGCTGTTGATCTCCTCGCTGTTGGCGATTTGCCACGGCCATTATCTCTGCGTTCATCAAGGCAGGTGAGGGGAATTTTGTGGGCATTTCATTAACGAGTCCACAAAGCTTTATCCTCGTCAATCGTCCAAAAGAAGTGAAACAAACAACATCGTCTTCTTTGGGAGACACAGCCAAACTTACGATGGTTTCGCGCCCTTGCGCTACTCTTGCATATGCAATGGCTTTCCACTCACTCAAGTCCCACAAGAACACAGTACCATCAACGCCATTGGATATCAGATAACGAGTTCCTTTCAAAAATTGACAAAATTCGATTCGGCCTAAATGGGCGCGAGGTAGCTGTAAAATGGTTTGATCTCCAGCAGCGGAATCAAGTGGGTAGATGAGTATTCTGTCTACAATGCAGCACGCCAGCAGTTCATCGTCGGAAGATACTGTACAATGACTGAACCTGTCAAACTCATTGAAAGGCCCAGAGGGTTCCAAGTTTGACAACAAGCGACATGGTTGAGGCTCATAGTACTCCCAGATCGAAATTTGAAATGCACAGCACAATATCAATTTCGTGTTATCCGCTGAAAAGCAGAAGCAATGTACAGGCTGCCGTCCTAAAGGCGAGTCAAACGTTGCTGACATAACCCTCTTTTGGACATTCCACACGTAGAAGCGCGGCTGATTGTTGCTACTTGAAATACAATAAAGAAATAAGGAACTGTCCGGTGAAAATGTTAGATAGGACGCAATGTGCTCACACTCTTCAACAAAGGAGGAGTGAAGAACCTTGGGATAATCAAGCAAATATATATTAGTTCCTCGGTGAGTGGCGATTAGTTTTCCATCAGGGGAAAACACAGCCTTCTTTGCGTGAATATCGCCAAGGAAAGAAGCCTCCATTCTAGGCAGACCACAAAAAGCAATGGACTCATCGACACCTGATGTTTTCCAAGACGCCACCGTGCAGTCAGAAAAAAGGGTCCAAATGGTATCAGCTGAAGTGAACGCTACCGCAAGTGGTCTCTCAACGGATGAAAACGAAAACAACCTAAGAAAGCTTCGGGGAAATTGACTTGCAAAGATGATTTTTTCCTCGCCTTTTGCGTGAAAAAAATATCCAACGTGCTCTTCTGGGGTGCAATACAACGGAATGTTTCCTGACGTACTTGAAAGGACGGTACCAGTCTGAAGAGATAGGGCGTGCAACGATCTGTGCTCCTTAACATAGAGAAAAAGACAACCGTCATCCGTAAAAGCAAATTGTTCCACGTCCCTGATAATATTGTCTGGCTTTTCAAAAATAGAACGTCCAAGGACACTTTTCTTGAACAAAAGAACTTTATTGTCATATGACGATTTGATTGCAATCCACTTCCCATCTGGTGACAGTGACAGCCTTGACTCCATGGCAGGACGATTTTGAAACTCAATTGGTAGGTTCGCGTCACAGAATAACTCTTGCCAAAAAAACTCATCAAAATTACGAGGCGATTCCCGCTGCACACAAGAAAGTAAATTAATAACAGCAACACTGGAAAAAAACAACCAACCTTCCGTTTCTATGAGAAACAACGGTACCGTGTTACCCTCGAGGGCAGATGCCACGTGACACAAATAGCTAAAGGGACTCAGCAGATCGCCCGAGGAAAATGCTTCCTCTAGCAAAGGTCTTCCACTCTGTACGTCCCAAACCTGATAGTCGAATATTTCTGGGTAAAGATCAATGACGCGCTTACGAACAGCGGACAGGGTTGTTTCTCGGTAAATTTTCTCGAATTCATGACATTCCCGACAACTTTGAGAAGTAACATTACCTTTAAATTCAATTTTCGCTATTCCCAAACAATCTGCAAAATGATAGAGGGCTTCTACTTTATCGCAGCTTCTTTCTCTTCTTTCCCTGTACTCCAAGAAAGCACTTGCCCAGCTTGGCAATTTTTGCATCGAATTGAGCTCCCGCGTGGCCCACAAACAAAATATACTCTCAAGGCAAGACGTGTTATGTTTTCCACTTCCGAGACGATCTCCTTGCAGTATAATAACACGTCCTCCCCAAGCGAAAGAGGCCCATTTGTAGCATCTGCAATTACCCGAAAACTGAGGAAACTCCTCGACACATAGTTTCTCCACAGAGAACCATTTGTCAAGCCTTCCAAAAAACACAAACCTACTGTCTGGAGAAAAATCTAAGTGAAGAATGTTATTCTGTACTTCGACAGGGCCTGCCACCTTTGCAAGTGAAGACGCATCAAATAAAGAGATAGACTTTCCAGTTCCTCCAGCTAACAACTTCTTGTCATGCGACAAAGCAAAGCACTTCACATCAAGAGGACATTTACAAGCAGGATTGAGGACCACTTTCCATTCCATCCAAGTGCTTGGGACAACATCAGGAGGAATAAAGACGTTCTGTTGGAGGGCTTTAGGTGAGTTGCGTAGACAGGAACGTAGAAGATGAGGACTTCCCTGGAGAACATACACGTTGCTTTCAAGAACTAAGCATATCTTCTGAAGGGTTTCTCTTTCAGCTTCACCAAGCCCTTGACAGCAAGCGGAAAGCTTTAAATCAGCAATAAGGGGATAAATCCCAAGGCCGTTCCGCTGTATTCTCCTCCAAATGTACTGGTAACTTGTTAAACAACTTAAAACCGTCTTCTTAGAGTCCTTCTCCCGGTATACGTATTTGCACAAAAAGCGAACGCCAACCCGCAAAAAGTAGTCAGATAAATCAGCTTCAATGGATGGTGGTTTTTCCCAGCGTTGATTGACAACAACAGCAGAGAGAAATTCAACAATGATATCCCTGAAGTACTCACCTGCCTTTATTGTGTCGACAAAGAGCTTGCGAGAGGCTTTCTTCTTGTCGGTCAACCACGCTGGAATCAGGTTATGTAGAAAAGTGAATGTCCGATCAGAAGTTCGCAACACTACAAATTGTGAAACGGCATCAACTACTTCCTGTTCGTCGAGGCCCGGGCTCTCTCTCTGTAAAATGAACGAGATAAACGAGATAGGAAGTGGAGAAGGAGCGACTATGGCACAACCAAACAACTTCTTGTAGAGATCCGCTCCCACTCTATCAAAAACCCGCTCGAAATTCTGCACAAAGAAATTATCAATGTCTCCAGGAAAAAGGTCACTGAGCTGATCAATCTTACCTGAATGTACTGGATCATTAAGTATTCTAGAAATGTAGAAGGCATACAGAAACAACCCATTGCACTTTTTCGTTATGTCTTCCGCAGAGGAGGAGAGATGGGAGAAATCTACTCTTCTTTCCAAAAATAGCTTGATGTCCCGCTCATGCTGTTGATAGACCTTTAAATGTGCGCTATTTCCGGCACAGATCTTGATACAGGGGTTATAATTGTTCAATCTGAACTGCACAGTTTCTTCAGGACGACTGGTAATAAAGAACACAAGCCATTCAGGAAGCAGAGGGAAACGGTTCATTATAAGATCAAGAAAATCATCCCTTGTCTTATATTCTGTCTCATCCAGAGCGTCAAGAACGACTAAAATTCTGTGCTGACATGGAGCGCACCTACCTAGTGGCTCTTGTAATAATTTGGTAAATAATTCCTGAACTCTTAGATTAGCATTACCCAACAAATTTCTGATGCCACCTTCCCCTCCAACAATACTACTATACTGGCTATTAACTTTACAGAGCTGATAAGAAATAGTCCCAAGAAGATACCTGGGATCATTCCTTGTGCCATCATTGTGACGGCAAAAGTAAGCGGCTCCTAAGTGTCCAGCTTTCCTCCAGCGCTGTGCCAGGACTCCCGCCATCACACTCTTGCCAACGCCTGGATCACCTAAAAGAACATATGCTCTGGAATCACCAGGATCACTGAACCATTTGTCAAAATCTTCAAAAAGCCACTGTCTTGTAGCTGGGTCAAAACGCTCCGCAAAAAAAGCGATGTCTGATTCACAACTGGTAATTTCTGTAAAAAACGAAAGTGAAATAAATTATTAGACAGCCTACTTCAACTTGGTTGTTTCAATTTACATGCTTTCAGTTCTGTTACGCAACTTCTCAGAAATAGAACTGGATCTTCTCGAAATAACTTTTATAGGATGGAGACATTGGGGGTACCCAATACCGAAATACCGAGTCAAAAATCGACGAAATACCGATACGGCATTTAGATCCCTTTCTAATCGGTCTCTTAAAGTTGCATCTATCTAGAACTTACTAGCATGTTCACTGATCTCAAGCATGTACGCGCCATATGTCCCTGTATTTTGGTTATTTTGGTAGCCGTTCGACGGTGAAATATTCATAACTTGTTGGCTATTTTTCACGTAAGGAAAACTGCATTTGTTCAACCTTGCTTTGTTTTGCTTTGCACAGTGTATTGACCTGTATGAGACAGGAGAGCGCAAATCAACGATACCGCAATACCTTGAAGCATCTTTTTTAGCCGAATACCATCAGCCCAAAGGATGAAGAACCTAAATGATACAGCACTTTAAGATCTAAATTACCGAAATACCGCATGAAAAGAAGCTCAATACTCTAATACCGAAAACCCCAAAGTCCCCCACTTACAAAGCTTTAAAACAGCAATTAGTTAGCGGTGGCAAGAGAGCTGAACAACGTCTGCGCATGTGCGAGATCTCATGGCTCGCCCTTGCGCCAACGGCCTGGGCACCATAACAAGCCTCGACAAAATGCCAATAACAAATTCCCGTGAACGAACCGAGCAACGGCCTCGTCAAACCGCCTCAGGTGATCTTGGCGTGTTATCCAGCTCGTGTTCGCTTAATAAACTGGCAAGCCCACTCACTGGGCTTTGCATGTGCCCTAAAAAAAAAACAATAGGATGGACGTAAATAAAATCCAAAACCCGGCGTACGTCGGGTGTCTTCTCCCAAGTCTTCGATAAATCTCTCGCGTTTACGCGCTATTTTCACAAATTGTACAAGCTTTAAACCCCTGTGTACAAGTATGTGCCGACCAATGGTCGAGGAAGCTAGTGTAAAGATTTCTTTCTATCGTTTTTAGTCTAGCTCTAACTTATCACCGTAAACCGGGCGCCATACGCAACTTTTTAAAAACACCGCCATTTTTTCGAGGTTTGGTATGGTGCCTAGGCCGTTGGCGCCAGCGCGACCCACGAAATCTCGCACATGCGCAGACGTTATTCAGCCCTGTCAGCAGTGGCCTCATGGATAGTGCGCTCGACCCGGGATCGAGCCCCGCCCGGGGACATTCTGTTTTGATCATGGGCATGACACAACTCTCACAGTGCTTCTCTCCACCCAGGTGTAAAATTGGGTACCGAATTTATTGCTATTGGTAACCCTGCAACGAACTAGCATCCTATCTAGGGGGGGGGGAGTAGAAATACTCCAGGTCGCTTCATGCTACGGAAACAGGGATTAACTCCAACCTGATGGGCTACTTGGCTCGTTTGCGGACTTCACCTTTTTACCCTTAACCTACATGTACGTAACTGGCTGTTGCTACATGGCTGACTCATCAACCATGTTCTAGCAAAGTAGTGGAGCATTTGCCCTTGCTAAGAACGTGAACTTGGGCAACTGAAACCAGTGACTACATTTTACGGGAGGTCATATTTCAGTGTTCTATGGTTCATCTATCTATTTGGATTATATTCAGTTTTCAGCCTAACTCATTTCAGAGATGTTGAAGTACAACTCATAACCATTAACATAGGCGATTTCACTTGAGTCAGATTCTTGGTCACCAGGCACTGAGTTCATTACGTAACGTCGCCTTCCATATATAATAATAATAGGTACTAACAACAATTCTTAAAAACTGGGTCATTGTATAATGCAATTCAAGGAATTTGATTGGCTTAGCAGCCATGGTATATGAGCCATTATACCATGCCCTACAAATATGGTAAGCGTACGCGTGAATTTTTGGGGGCGTTTTTATTTCCATTTCAGTCTAGTTTTCCACGATTTTGAGGGGTTTTAAATAAAACAATTATTCCACTCGCGCTTGTTGGATATGAGATGATTATAGCCAACTCGGCGCTGCGCGCCTCGTTGGCTATCTATCATCTCATATCCAACGCGCGCTCGTGGAATAATTGTTAATTATAGCGGAGCTTCAGCGCGCGAAGCGCGCCAGCGAAGCACCATGGGTAAGAAAAATTGGTAACCCATCAAGCCGAGAAAATTTGGTTATGACGTCAGCGTACGAGCGAGCGAGAGAACGTCCTTCCGTCCATCCAGACTCTGAGGGATGGGGAGGGGCGCCTCGAGATCTTCCTCACGGTCATCCATACGGGAAACTAAGGAATGCCATCTTTCCTTGGTGGTTTTTTGGTAGAAAAGTCAGAAAAACACTCATTTCTATTTGCCATGTCAACAAACGATCGGAGAGGTTGATCTAACGTTTCAAGGTAGGGTTTAACTGAAGCAGAACGTGAAAGAGAACGGCAGAG
>Ga0126343_10000086_pt1 | contig 25544 bp, 11 predicted proteins | sample Cyp2metagenome_FD_92531 | JGI IMG/M metagenome (GOLD analysis project Ga0126343, IMG submission 92531) | Coral microbial communities from Lord Howe Island, Old Settlement Bay, Australia - Cyphastrea 2 metagenome | ecosystem: Host-associated > Invertebrates > Cnidaria > Coral ...
CACTGAATGACGAAGAGCAAAAAACAATTCACGGGAAGAAGCGACAAAAATACCGTTCAGTTAGTGATTTCATAATGAAATAGGCCCTTTGCACGATCTAGTCACATGGCACGGAATAGATTACACTGGGACGTAAATTACGCAGCGGTACTTTCAAAACAAAGGAAAGTCGGGCTGGACTGGTACGATTTCCTTTGTTTTGGAAGTTCCACTGCGTAACTTGCGTCCCAGTGTAATTTATTCTGTACCATGTGACCGGATCGTGCAGAGGGCCTATTAACTGCTCAGCAGTCCAGTAAAGTTTGTTGTCTTACATTTTGACCTTGCGCTTTCATAGTTCAGTGAACTCGAACGATTGTGAGCAACACAATCTGTACATGGACGTTAACAGCTGCGAAATGAAGATAATTTTTGCTTCTTTTGACTTGATCGAGGCGTATAACGTTATTATCTTCCCATCTTCCCGTAAACCTTTTCCGTTTGTTACAATTTTCAAACTTTAGAAAACTCTACCATTCCATTTGTCATAGTTTCTTAATGTTACAGTTGAATAACGTCTGGACTGCGAGAAAGTCAGTTATGAAACGACGTTTTCGAATCAGTCAAGTTTCGGCAGACATGTTTCATTAAGTTGTTATTTATTTTCCGAGTTACCTCTGTTTCAAACCGAGTTTGAAAATGAGTTTGATTTTCCTGAAAATGAACCTGAAGCGAAACACATTTCCAGATGAATGATTTCGCATGAAGCCTGTTTTGGCCCAGAGGTAGAAGGCACGTCGAAAATGGCTTATCACAAATTCATAGGCTTCCAATGTTGCGTCCATGCTTCATATGTGGCATGCGCACAGATCAGTCATACGGCTCCTTCGCAGGCCAGTCATGTCCGTCTGTAAGTGCTGTAGTATGAACCGTTACTGTAGAACTGGCAGTGGTATGTTTGTGCCTAAATAATAGTTGTTTACTAGCTTGCAAATCACCCTTTAAAACGACGCGATACATTTGTTTTTATTCTAAGGTAACACAAATAAAGAAAATGTTTATTTTTTGGTGGCTTTTTTTCTTAACATGTTCTAAACGAAGGGCAAGCTATGTTTTTCAGAATTGCTCAATTGTCCTCCCTCTCGACTCTTAGTAAGCGAGTAGCGGGCAGTGGGAGTGCCAGTAATGGCGACAAATGTTAAGTTTACAGCTAAAAATGCTCCAATTTTTCAATTTGCTTTAATCTCTCGTGTTTTTGATATTTTTAATCCTTTCAAGCGAATCTTCTATGAAGTCTCCAGAGAGAAAATGATTTTGCTTATGTATATGCATGACGTCACTACAGTGAGGGTTCTTAATTTTTGCTTCCTGAAAGCTGCCTGTTTTATTCAAATAACTTGTCCATGGAAGTATGATTTTATTGAGAGGTATAACCAAGTACTGTTTCTCACCAATATGTTCAAGGGTAAGTAGCGTTATCCAAAAAAAAGAGACACTAGTACTCCACTTTATAACACAAAACCTACCGCTTTATTTTTACATAACCAAATGTATACCTACAGTACAACTAGATAATTGCATGTTCCATTCGCCTATACATAGTTTAAAATAAAAATAAGACCAAAATTTTAGTAACTGCGCCTTCCAATTGGATAGCTGGGATACCAAATTAAAACAATTTTGTAAACTAAAATCACTTTCATTCAACGCGAAACGCGAATTGTTGTTGCTAAGGTGAGAAATATTTACATCTAATTAGTGTGTATTTTTTACAAATTGATTTGCTTGTCATTGTTTTGTCTGTCAAAACAATTTAACAAGCGACATCAGCCAATCCCCCAAAGGTGAATATTCATAAAATCGTTTTGTGATAATGTGGAATTCCTAGGCTTCGTTTTAGTATAAAAGAAGCAGCGTAGAAATTTAAGTCATGTAGTTTAATTTGTAAACTGGATTCTGGGCCAAGAGACACTTAACGTGATATTGAAACGACTCTTATGTGTTTTATTGCCCTGACAATTTAATCATCAAGTCTATTGCTTGAACAAACTCGTGTGCTTTCGTCCGCTTCAGCTACTTCGTGAAACATGTGTATGGTTAACTCTATATGTTAGCAATTAGTTTTAGTGCAAGGAAAGACCACAGGTTAGGGATACCCCAGATGAACACGAATCTAACAATCCCATCAACATTTTCAGTTATAAAAAAGAACTATAAAGGAATCCCAGTCTTGTATAGACAGAACTAGAGAGTTCATGTATCGAGATTGTGATGAGGCGTCAACTCGCGGAGAGACTCCTAATTAAACCCATGCGAATTTTTACACTCTGTTTTTAGATCGCATCAGGAGCCTACACTGTAATTTAAAAGGTAGTCATAGGTTGTGTCTTCAAACTCTAACTTACGTATATATGAATAACCGTTTTTACTGCCAGCCATTCCTGGTTTAGGTACGAGAAATCTCTTAGGATGTTAAGGAGTTATACAATAGTTCCCGTTTCATCAGAAGATAATAGCCCTGCTGGTATGTTTTAACAAAGACAACGTTACAAACGTTTTCAATTCTTTCAAATAAATCGGAATTTTCAATTAAGATTCAGTTTTTAACGGCAAATTCCAAACAGGAGATGGTTTCTTTTTAGAAATATCTACAATAGTCGCATGCATTTTTAATAGTAGTAGTTCCTAACTTGTGATTGGCTGCGTGTTTGCCACTGAACTTTTAAGTAACGTCATTTTAAATAACTTAACTTTGAAAAAAATAAGGTCAACTGCTTAGTCAACGTGAACCCTGAAATAAAAGTGGTATTCACAGGGGAAGTCTTGGAAGTCGTTCACCCATAAGTCTTGAGACTACATATGGAAATAAGCTCTCTTAGGTAGGGGTGTTCAAGAATACTGTGATGATCATCGTCCGTTTCTGGCGTTGATTGAAGTCGATAGGCTGGTTCAAATTATTTTAAGTGGAGTAAGAACTGTGGAATGTTTTCTTCCATAAAATTCATAATAGATGCTAAGATCAGAAAACCCTGTTTTTCAGAGTCCCCTCAACAACAAATCAGGTACAACAGGTAGTTTCTCAGGATACACAATTAATTGGTCATCTCATCAATAACAAAACGCCCATTTTTCGCAAGGAAAATTTCAAAAATACAGCGGTATTAAGTTAACTTTGCGCCTATGTTTAAAAACAAGTTTGGCGCAAAACATTTCATATAAGGATGAGTTTAATTTACTCGGAAAAGAACTTGCTACGAAAACACATTTATAATATGAAATGTTTTAAAGCGAAACTCGTTTTTAAACGTAAGCAAAAAGCCATATAACTCATAGTGGCTCATTAAAGAAAATGCCACTTTAAAGAAAAGGATGCAGAAAATATCGCTTTCTTTATTTTAGTTTATAAAAAGGGTGAAGTAACAAGGTTAAATCATGAACAATTAATTTACAGTATAATTTCGAGATTGTAAGTTCTATTCCCTATTCCCGTAGTCTTTCTTTGCACTTATTTGATATGACTTAGTATTAGTGTTGATAATGAGCTATAATGTTGAAACTGTTGATCACGTCAAGTTGTGTTGGTGTGGAAACAAGTCCGTCGTATACTGTATTGCTGACGGCGGGATTGCAAGCATAGCTTGTTTTTTTCTCAGGCTAACTCCATATCGACCCATAGTTACTCGTCCCCAGGAAAGTAACTTCTTAACTCTCTCAGGCTGCTTTCCTGATCGCCTATTGGTTGTTAGAAAAATGCAAATCTGATGTTAGAAGCATTGTTCTTTGGAAACAAAACGCGATATGCAAACTTTCTTTTTATTTGCTAGTTTGTTGATAAGAAGGATAAGGAACTTCTCCGAATTGTAACGCTTTTGGCCTGGTTGCATAAATCGCCCCTAGGCTCATCTTCATCCGTTGTCAGCGGCATTTTCTCGTTATGACGACTCTGGTCTTAAACGTACCCGAGAAACGGACAGGCTCCGATTCATTCAGGCCCCATGCATAGCGAAGGATTTCTCCGAGGATATCTTAAATAATATCACATTTTTTTCTTGAGTATGCAAGCTCTCCTTTCGCCAAGATTACAGTATACGAGGCGAACTTTCATTGGTAATCGGTATGTCACTGTGTAAGAAATTTTTAAATTTAATTGTCACATTTCAAGTTAATTTATTTATTTCAAGTTGCTTTTTGTTTCACTTATCGCAAAAAAGGCGGGCGGCGCCGAAGTTTAAAGTTAAAAGTTATGTTTGCAAGGCAGAGAGCAAATTTCAGTGAGAAAAAGAGACAGATGATGACAGATGAGCGAAGATGCTGAGTGTAGCAAAAAGTAGTAAAAGGAGAAGAAAGCTACTATTCTGAAGGGACAAGGAGTACATATTATAAAGTGAGTGAGGGTGGGTTTTGTGAAATGTGATTAACTTTCAGGTTCGGTGTGTTATGAGTCGTCACAGTGAAATAACAGGAGAATAGAGACGTGTAGAGGTTATAGCTTTGGCAGAACACAGACTGCATAATACCAAACGAATGTTTCTGTAGTGATGTTAGTACTATTAACATTGTTCAGGGTGCCTTCAGCTATTGCTTTCTGAGAGTTGCAAGCAAGAGAAGGAATTTCAGAGGAGGAAATAAATCGCGTTAGATTTACTTAGCTTAGTATATTAGCGCCCGAAACAGATTTAAAAGCAGATTAAGGGCTAAAGCGATTTGAATTTATTGTAGAAAAGAACATTATTTTAAAAGCGGAGCCGCGTGTAAGTCATGACTTGATGTTGGTTTTTTTTCTGAACACTCTTTTACTGTCGATCGAAGAAGTCACTTTATCCTACTTATCAACAGTTGATAACACATTTAATGTACAGTCTGGCAAACTCGTACCAGTCAGTCGTGGATTAGATCAGTAGAAGACGTAAGTTTTTTTTTCAGGAAATTACAAAATAAGCTGAAATTAAACTTTTGACTTTTTGTCAAATAAGTGCAAATCTTTAAGCCTGTTTAAAAACTTGAAATAAGAATAGAAAGTAAGAACAGTCACATACCTTGTTGCTGTTCTTGTGGTGCCTGGCTTTGTACTATTTGGCTCCCTGTTCATAACAAAATAAGGAAACTAGAATTTAGCGAAATTTATGAAACGCGAATCATGGGCTCCAAGGAACAACGAGTGTGCATCAAGCTTTGTAGAATAGGGGTATCCTTTTCTTTACGTTTTGATTGGCGCTTTTTTTCCTAAGTTAAATTACAATGTTTCCTTTGATTCTTACGTGATTTTATCACTATTCATTTATGAATGTAGTTTGTAGACTATCAGACAGTTAAAAGTAAGTATCGCTACTGTTAAATGTGATTTATTGGGTAAATAATTATTTATCGTTGTCTAATGGGCATGAGAATAATAATGGTAATAATAATGATCATATTTCCTATATAGCGCAAAATACATAAAACAGTGATCTAATGCGCTTTACAAGCACTGTTAAATATAAATATCGTATCTATATGTGAAGCATTTAACGACTGATGTACTCACTTGTAGCGAGATCATCGCTAGGGGTTTGTGTCTGATAATCACTTTGGGGAGTGTACTGCGGGAAGACTGGTGCTGACTCTGGGAAGGCTTGGCCTGTCATGTCTGGAAGACCACTCATTGTGATATTATGCTCTGAAATGTCAGATCTAAACTGCTGTTGGGGAAACTGGAAAGCTCCTTGATTGCTGATTTCCGCAGGCATTACTGGTTCGCCTCCTATGAAAAAATTAATCATAGGGTTTTATTTAAATGTCGCTCTGAAACTGTTTCTGGTAAATGGATAAATATGGTAAAAGTGCTTCCGTCTGTGGGCCAGTTGATAGGTGGTATACAGCTTCTCTTTATTGGAGCACAATCGAGAGGGCCCCAAAAGACCAGTTAGAATGGAAGAGCTTTGTTGCATCCCTTTGCGCCAGGGTGATAAAACTGAACACGCCGAGCGACTTCAAATATAGCTATGATCAGGTAATTAAGGCGGGGATAAATACGAATTAAGTGAAATTTTGGGAAGTTTAAAGAGAGATAAAAAAGGGAAAAAAAGGTTATGGAACACCACCAGACAGTTGCCCGACCCCACAATGACACCCCAGGTTGTTAGGCAACTGTTTGGTGTATATCTACCAATTTTTAATTTCAAACTTTAATTTTAAAACAGCACCAAATCTTCAAAATTTCCTATTTCCATAAATTTTTACTAATCCTTTGAGAAAAACTATTTATCTCCAAATATACCAAAAAATCACCAAAAAATTTCCAAAACGGTCCAAAACATAGATATGTGGGATGAGCAGAGAGATTCTTGATTGCTTGAAACGTGAACGAGATATTTGCATTCGAAACATAATACTCAGCCAAAATACGGCTTTCAAGTGGACCCCCGCCTTACAATCCTTTACATAACCTTTCAGATGTGAAATGGTTACCTAAGTAGATAAAACAAATTTTGATTCTTTTCAAGTGATTCTTCTTACCAGGCTGCGGTATATCGCTTTTCTTTTTCGCTAAGGTAGCGAGAGCTTGTATTTGAGAATTCTTCCATAATATAAGAGGATCTGAATGTGAGGATATTAAATTAGAGGCGGTCTTTGAGCGAATAGGCTCCATCGATGCTCCGGTGCCCATGTTTCGCACGTATTCAAATGGGTCGACTATTTTGTCCTTCTTGCTCTTGTCGTCGGTAGTCATGTTTTGTGCCGCGTCTGGTTTATCCTGCCAAAATGTAAAAAAGAAGATTCAAGAGCATAAATTTATGATGACGGAGAGCACACTCTCTCATACTTTCCGATCTCATAAACATTGTATTCGTCGTAATTGATCAGGTTATGACTTTTAGTTCTTTTCATTCCCAATAATCAGAACAGTCAAGAACATTTCAATGATTTATATCAAGTAAAATGTCCAAACCACAAGACTTGTTTGTGGTCCACAGTCATACAACTTAACCTGTATCAAATGAGCAACCACTGTCTCACTGGACTGGGCGGTGATACAGTTTATCAGTATCAACCGATTAGTCAATACCAGTTTACCTTCATCAATTAAACAATGGGTACTTATTTTAATTACCTGATTCTCTACCTCTTTCGCCGTCTCTGTTGCGTTATCTTGCTGTTTGACCGGCTCAGTTTCTTGCTGAATTGGTTGAATCTCCTCGGGTTGCTCATCTTGTGCGGCACCCTCGTCCTCGTTTTGCTGTACTTCTGCTTCTTCTTCGGGTGTCGCCATGATGCCCGACCTCGCAAAGTTTGGTTGCTGCTGATACTGGCCATAAAAGTCGGCCAAAGGTTCGTTTCCAGTAGGTTGTGGATAATTATATGCGTATCCATTGTTGACGAACCCCATCATTCCATTATTGGGTGCCATCATCATATTAGGATATTGCATCATGTTTGGAATCATGTTCCTCTTGGCACTTTCATCGTATCCCACGGGAAACCCCATCTTCTGCAGGATCGCAGTTGCAGGAGGAAGTGGAATGTGAGACTTCTTTGATAGTTCCTGCTCTTTCTCTTCTGCTGCGCCCTCAAGCGCCTCGTCAAGCATCTTCAACGCAACACCTCGATACACATTAACAGCCTTGGCTATCTCTTTCAAGTCAATCTTTGGATACACTGATACTTGTGGAGTTTGTGGTCTTGGAATTGAGCTGTGTTTTTCGTTAGCTCTGCTTACAGTACCAGTTGCAAGATCTGTTGTTAAGAGATGCATATAAACTGTTGATGTAATTAATTCAACCCGTATGGGTCGGAAATCAATCGTCAAAGTAACAAGTGGAAGGTTTAGATGAAAGGCGAATTTGTTTTATAAGCTGGCGTATTGTTTAGTATCTCATAATATTATGTGTGTATTATCTGTCAATAACGAAACTAAAGGAAACCATGATTTCATTTAAATTGGAATCTTTGCAAATCGTTCTGTCAGAGCATTAAAACTGAAAAAGCAGACACCATTGAAAACTAGGTAAGTGATTTGACGAAAGATAGTGATATAAGATCCTTTAAATCGGCATGATGTTTTGTCAAGAATAGTGGCTAGTAATGTTGATCTGTAATAGTTCAGCTGAGTCTTCAGTCAAATATTCCATTGCTTTCGTTCAAAAAGACACAATTGACCCTTTCGCCTCCCAATGTTGTTAACTACAGAAATAGCTTTCATGCTAGCTTTAATGGATTTTTCGGGCGCCAGGAATAAACAGTTAATGTGTTCGTATGAGATTTTATGTATTACAAGAAGACCAACCTTCCGCCAGACTTCCAGACCCAGAGCCTATCTCAGCCGCCCCAACAGTTTGCGACGCAGTGACCGGCGCTGCAGCTGCCTCACCAGATCCTGATGCTAAGGCATTGACTTCATTTTTCTTCTGAGAGCCAGATGCTGCTTCACCGCTTCCAGAAGACTCTACGATGTCGTCATCTGAAGCTGATGATTCGGCCATTCCGGACGCGCCCGAGGCTGATCCAGAATCAGCTCCTGCAAATTTCGCCATCAGGACTTTGTGGATTGGCTGAGGAATCCCAGACTTTTTATATTCTGGGTCGTCATCTGTAAATAAGACAATTGCGCAAAAAAAAATACTTGTTTGCTAAAGCTCCTGGTGATTTTTGAAAATATCTAACTGTTGGTAAAGGCCATCTCTCTTCTAAGGTCTTCTAAGTTTCTATTCGTCTTGCAGCCTTTAACAATATGGAGCATCTTCTTTAGGAAGCTTGAGTTCTGATCAATTCAAGGGCCATTCAATATAGCCAGATTTCTACACTCACCTTCATCGTTATCATCATCCCAGTTACCGGACCCGGAACTGGAAGCTTCATCAGCATAGTACAGACTTGCTGAACCTGAATCATACTCGTCATATCCCGACCCAGACTCATCGTGCTTGACCTCTGTGTAAGAAGGATGGTGAAGGAACCTCATTAGTTCAAGCTGTCTAACGAAGCACTAGATAAAACAAGTCGAACCAGAATATATTCTCGTCTTCTTTATCTCTGAAGGTGAAAACGGTTTCGTAAGTGCTTACTACATTGTGATTTTCATTAAATTATGCTGACCCAGCAAAGAACACGTACACCAAATATTTTTTTAATCCTTGTAAGTAACAGAGTCTATTCTTTTACCTATCTTAAGACACAATAACTTCGCAGTCAGTTGTCAAAACCGGGCTGTTCATTCGGGCACCAGCGAGGTTATCACACTTGTCTTGTATGCAAATTTTCACCAAGAATCCGAACATTGGGAAAATTTGCATTTTTTCATCAGGTAGGAGCATATTTCAATGTATTACTCTGCATGTGACAACATTTACAACAAAAAGGATTCCTACCACAAAATTTACATGACTTCTTGCACTGAATCTTCATCAGATCAGGATATTTAGTACAGTAGTCATTCTTAGCCATTTCAGGGCAAGTATCAAACTGATCATCGCATTGATCTAGAGTGAGGGAAAATGGATAACATAAGTGCTTAAAATCAGTAATTATTAAAAATCTTTGATAACGGGTGAATCAATGAACAATAAATATCACAACTGCTGTTTACGGCTTCTGATCACTTTCTAATAGAGTAAAGTTCTGTTTTCTAATTCTTGTCTTTTCATTTTGGACACTTCAGAGCAGCATAAAACTTTAAGTGGTAGCTAAATGGAAAATCCATGATTCTCTCCATTGTTAGAAATCAACGAATCTCATGTGTTTACGTTCTTAATCGCATATATATGAACATTTTGGAACCTGATTCGCCGGCCGCTTTATCTTGACCGGTTCTCATCCTACAGCGATCGGAAGAGACGCTTTCAGTGTTACGAGTGAGGGTTCATTTCCTCCCGCACGGCACCGAGCCTAAACTGACAAATATTTTCTCTAGTCATTCAATTTTCTTCAAGGGGAAAACTAGAGAGAAAAATTACAACATTTCGCTTAACTAAGTGTTTTCGAGAACTCTTGTAGTCATGACTAAAGTTTTGAAACTAATATTACACGTCATGTACCTTCTTCTATGACAGGCTTTTTGGGTTTCAACCCCTGATAGACGGGCACGGCCTGCAACCCCTGGGCTGGAATTCCTGTTGTCTCTTGAGGTATGGCTCCAGCCATAGCATCATTCATGGTTGTATCTGTTAAAAGGAAGTGAATTAACAACGAATGCTCAACAAAAGAAATACTACTAATGAAAGGCAGAAAGTGCTGTTTGGATAATTTGGCTGAGAAAAGAGTGCCAGAGAACTACCTGACCATCATTACAAGTTTATCGACGGCTATCGATGGAGCGATGAGCGACGGTTTATCTACATGTTTTATAACAATATTGTTCGCTGCTAATGCGGGATTTAAACTTTTCTATTAGTATGTTGTAGTTCACAAAATTCTTACTCATTGGAAACGCAGCAACGACATTTTCTGGCCCTGGCATTTGCATATTAGATGGAGCAGCCACCTGAGGAGCAAAGGCTTGTTCCGAAGCCTGGGGAACACCTCCCTGAGCTTGGTCGAGTGCCTGCTGTGGGCTCTGCAGTGGGGCCTCAGCTGGAGCTTGAGCAACAGACTGCGATGCAGTAGGGGCTGGGGCAAAAGATTGTACAGCAGGAGGTGCCTGGGCTTGGTCTCCAAAAGGCATTTGCGCTGGGTTGCCATCGAGAGCTGGTGCTTGAGGTTGAGGATAGTCTTGAGGGTTTATTGAATCTTGCTGCTGCTGCGGTTGCTGCTGTTGAGGCAGATTCACCGTCAGCGGCCGCAGACCCCCAGCGGCATTGAGCGGTATCACAGATTTCTTTGCGGCCTCCTGGTTTAAACCTGAAGTAACGAAAAGAGCCAAATGCAGCGAGGTCAACTGATTGTCTTACACTGGATGCGAACATGAAAATAGCGTCATGTCATGCAGTTGACCTGAATGTTGCTACAGGAAGCAGTGGGCCCTTTCAGGACGAACCGGTCGCATGGAAGATCAGCCATAATGGTTAACCGTGGCATTCGTTTTGTTTTGAATGTTCCGCTGCGTAACTTGCAACCCAACATGGCTGATTTTGAACCAATAATGTTAACAGCCCGTATAGAGGGACTTAACACGGATTAGTTGACAGAGTTGATGGGGGTAACTCGGTAAGGTTTAGTTTCTACAATACAAAAACAACAAACTCTCTACTGACCCGCATTTGCGATCATGTTCTTTTTCATTAGCTTTGAGTATGGTGAGTATTTATGAAGCTGCAATGGAAAGGAACCCTTGAACGGAATGGCTGCCTTACGAACGGCTGGCGCCTGCGGCGCAAGCACCGGTGCCTGTGGAATTGCTGAACGAACAGTTCCTGGAATGTCCATTGTATTGTTAACTGTCGGAGAAGAGAAAGTGTGGGCAGTAAAGTCAATAAAGTGATAGCAAATTCCAGAAACCAGAAGACTGGTGATGAGGTTCAAGGTTCCGAGAGATCAGGTGATCCTTGTGTTAACATCGCTTCTGTAACTTGATAGGATGCTAGTAATCGTAGGTTATTCTACAGCATATTTTGTTTCAGAAAGAACGAACTTTGAGCAAACCTCGATTTCCGTTTTTTGAAATCATTTTCTTTTTTTAAAACAAAACCTTCAACCTCATTTCAGGATTACTTATTTCACCTCTATTAAAAACGTAGCTGACCTTTAAGATAAAAGCCTGCATTCCAAAAAGCGTTTCTCGCTTTTATGGGCTGTTTATGTTGCACTCAGCAATGCCGTGGACAAGTAAGTTAGAAGTCAGCACGATATCTAATCAGTTCTTTGGCGGACTTACCTAAAGGATTGGAGAACATATCTGCAGTGACAGGAATATCTGTTTTCTTCACTATTGTGGGGTCATATAATGAATTGTCGTCAAATCCAGGAGACTGCTGCCCCACAAGGGCCGCAGAAGGGTTATCAGGAATACTTTCCAAGGGGTTTTGTGTTTGTGCAGGGAAAAAATCAGCATTGGGAGTCGACTGGTCACTGGAAGATTTGTCGCTCTCTTCTGTCTGCACAACTTTATTTTGGCTCTGATCCTCAGTAGAGGGTAACTTTGCGTCGGCGCCCTGTGGCGTCACCACTGGTGACGTCAAGGGTGCTTCCGTCGAACTTTGTTGAGGAGCAGTTTGTGCTGCGGTAGAAGGATTCACTGAGTTAGTACTCTCAGGGGTTGCAGCAGGGGTTTCTGAGATGTTTGTATTGTCTTTTATGTCAGAACTGCTACTGGTATTAGAGTTGTTAGTGTTTTCGCTTGTTGTCGTATTGGAAGGCACGTTTGTTTGTGTCGACGTCTGTGTCACTTGTCCCTGTTGGTCGTCTGTCGTCAAGGCTTCACTCGGTGTGCTACTGTCTTCGGAAGGCTTCGGCAACTCACCCGAGCCCGACCACAGTTCCGTACCCGAACCGGAAAAGTCGTCATTGTCACTGTCACTATCCTCGAGGTTGAGTTTTGTTAAACTTGTTGCACTTGGATCGTTAAAGATCTCGCCCAGAAGAGCATCAGGAGCACTTCGACGGTCAACAGCTGACGTCGGAATTCGGAGGTCTGAAAGTTAGTTTAGCAGCGCTTTTGTTAGTAACACTGATCAGCGTTAATAATGGATTTGTTACGGTAACAGGGTGAAAAGAACATTCTGGGGTTAGGGTTGCTTTCGCTTATCTAGTAGCATTAAAAGCACATGCAAACAATCTCAATGTCATTTAGGTAAGAGTGAATGGAATTATCGTTACAACAATTATGGGTTTCTTGCAGTATGTTCCTAGATACTCATACATGCCCGGAAGCTCCCAGAAAAATTGGGTGGGGCGTGCGGGCCCACTTAACAAAACCCTTGCCCAGTTTCTGACCAAAATCTGCGAAATTCCCTACTCTATCTATGACCTGACCAAAAATTCGAAACCCTATTTATGACCTGGGGCGCGTTTCTCGAAAGCCCCGGAAACTTTCCAGGCACGTAAAGCCATTTTTCGTTCATCTGTATGTAGAAACAGAGACGTGTGTACGCCTGAAACTTCTAGCCTGAATTGAACCTCTGTTGATATTTAGAATACGTAAATAAAACAGTCCTGCAATCGAATTCTTAATATGAACAGAGGTTCCCTTAATACAAGAAGTTTCAGGCCTATACATCTCTCCGTTTTTAGATACAGATGAAGTTCTCTTTACGGGCCCGAAAAGTTTCCGGGGCTTTCGAGAAACGGGCCCCTGTCAGACCAATATTAAATTACAGTACCGTAAACATTATTTGCGAAGAGCTTTTGTCGATTTTCTTTTCGATAATGATGAAAAAGTGGCTTCTTAAAAACATACCCTTTCAAGCTGGAGTGCAAAAACTATACTCTATTTAATAAATAAATAAATGGTCAAAATCTGAAAGAATACAGGCATCAAGAGTTCCAGTTTCCTTTGTTTGACGCAGTGCATTGTGGGACAGAAAGTGAGCACCAACTCTCCGATGGCAACCTTATCGGATTGTTTTTCTCTTAACCTTGTCCCGTTTTACAAGAATAGTGCAACTTAATACCAAATATACCAATATTCGCATAAAGGAGACAAAGATACGGCTGCAATACAAGACTTGGTGCTCACTTTCTGTCCCACAATACACTGCGTCCTACAAAGAAAATTGGAACTCTTGATGCTCGTATAGATACCCTATTTATGACCTAAACGGCTGGAAAACCATCCCCTTTATACCGTTGCCTTGCAGATATCGAGAAAATACTCGAAAAAGTCTCCTAACATCGTTGTTAACATAACATCGTTGGCATAGATGGATTTAAACTATTTGAAATATGTCTAATAACTTATGTATTGCACCATCTGGACGAATGCCCTTAAAAGTAAAAATGCACGTCAATTCACATTCAATTGTTTCCTAAATGCTGCAGATACGGAAAGAGTTTTCTAGTTCTTGTTCCTTATTGCTGTAATAAGCTCATAGAAAACTCTGCGGGTTTTGCTCAAATATTCCCTACCTGCTGCCCGATTCATTATCCCAGATTTACTTAATATCCCTGACATAATTAGGCTTATACTTTGATAACTTCAGAGTGTATTTACAGAACTCGTTTCTGACAGTTGAAGTCCAGGACACAATTTCAGAGAAAGGCTTAATAGGCCATTAAAAAAATGTGATCATTTGTCTATTTGTAATGTCCCTATCCACCGTAAGGAAAAAAATGGCGACTGCTACATTTACCTATAATGCTTTGCGTCAGGTAATGGACTCCTGTTTGCGTACGAAAACTCTAAAAGAGCTCATAAAACCCAAAGAAAATTTGTAAGTCATTCAAACTCGACAAGAGCGATGCTGTTAGTGTTGGAACGACTGCCATTAAACCATATCTTTCCATATGCCTAGTGGGCATAGTTTGGTTCGCAAGGTATTGTTGTAAAATGTACAGCCGCCATCTTATTAAGGTCGGGTATCGGTACAGATGCATAACTGAAATAATCTATCTCATGCAAAGTAAAAAACGTACGTTCTTGTCTTGTTTCCGCTTACCTTTCGCTCTTGATAGTGGTACTAATGATATTATTAAAAGTAAAAACCCCAAACCCATAATTGAGTTGGTGGTAACCTGGGGAGGTAAACAAAGAACGTTACTTGTAAGCAATTATTTACACTACAGCAAGGTAGCCACTTTGACTAAAGGTGACAAAATATAGTTTAGAAAATTTTTAAATCTAGAACCTTAATAGGAATTACTCCAAAGAAAATGGGTAATTATTGCTACTTTGTTTTGAGAAATCATTACACCGTTTTATACTTTAGGTGGATTTTACGGTATATTTCATTCAATCATCTCACAATGTTCTGGTTTCTTTACCTAAAGCCAGGTGGCTAAGCTATTCCAAAACACTATTTACGGACTAAAGGCATTCCTAAAGGACTCAGGAAGGATTTAATAAAACGAGGGCTTCTACTCTTTGTTGAATATTCATGCCTTGTTAACAAATACGTAAAAATATCATCCAATTATGTAACGCAATGACTTACTACCAGTTCTGTCGTCACGTGCGTAAAAGGAAAGTACCCCCAAGTGCAATCCGAAAAGGTGATAAGAGTTCCAGTTATCAAAATGTGATCTCAATTTGGCCTTTGGCCAAATTACTCAAGTTCTCGCAAACTCTTAAATGTCGCTGAGCTTCTTGAGTTGAAAAAGAAAAGAAAAACAGCAACTATAAAAAAAAGTGCAACGAGAGTGGGAATACAGGAAAAAATGGAAGACTAACAATTATTTTCTGCTTATGACATAACAGGAAGTCGCATCTTTTCAAGACGAGGATGATTTAAAAGTCCATATTGACATTGATTGTTTCAAAAGTCTAAACGCAATTGCTTAGCACATAACTGAGAACTAAGAACTTTCTAATTTCCCTGTTGCTGAACACAATGTTTAACAAAGTTAAACAACATATCATGGGGCAAAAACTTTATCGCAATTAATGTGGACATTGGTAGTTTAATTAAATGGCGTCGAAAGTGCATTAATAGCATAGACTTGGCGTAGTTGTTTGGACTAATCAAAATTAGCAAAAGCTTGGAAATGGCATTTTTTAGTTTGCACGAAGTTTCATTTTACAAAGTAATTAGACTAGCTGCACGTGCATGATCTAGTCGATGTCAGTCTCTATCAATTTCTTTGCGTGAATATTAGCTCCTCAGGTCAAACTTTCTCCTAATGTTGACTGGCACGGGCTGTGTATTGCCGAATACGTCAAGAGAAAAAGAAAGTTTTGCAAGAAGCACAATCAAGTATTGATGAATTAAGTGGAACATGTATCATTGAAAATTTGTCTTAAATAGCGATCTTGTTCTAAACTTTATAAATAAAGATTAGAGCAAAATCAAAATACTCGGTGGGTATCGTCACTAACAACTAAACTAGATAAGTCAAAAATACTTATTAATTAAGCAAGTTGTTAGAGTATACCAACTTTATGAACAAGTTTACCTTATTTCAAAATTTTAAAAACTGAAATATAATACTTACACCAGCCAAGGTGCAAGGCCAAGTACACAGAAAACTAAGTTGACCTTACCAAACTTACGAAAAGTATTTTTGCATACTCCAACAGTCACTTAAACAAATCCAAAATCCACCAATATTTCGAGCAAGGAATCATTAAATGGTGTATTCAACTTATCTATATAGAGTTATATGATATCAAACTTCCATGCGATACGGCATGCGAAGAAGTAAAATATAGGAAAAGTCCTGACACTTACCCGTTTGACAATTCAAGCTTGATACGGGTTTTAAATACTGAGGCACAGCTCTTGTGCTAGAAATACATGTGGTTTTCCCCTTGTTACCACATGAGCGAATTTTGTCTTTTCGCTTTTCTAGGGAAATTCGGCAAGTAATTCGACTTAGTTTTGTAATCGCAAGCGATTTTGGAACAGATTGCAAATTTCCTAGGTCAGTCGTCATTACAACATCGCATTTGCATTTGATTATGTCATTTTCTTTCCCAAAATCACAGGTCGTGTGAATAATTTACCGACCGTGAAACTTCGATTGTGTTCTTGACACCTCTTATGAGATTTCCACAGAGACCAACTTTCCCGGGACCAAACAATTCACATTCGAAAAATGAAGCAAGACTAAAAAATATCCTTGCTCGACATGACGGTAAAAATATTGTTTATCACCTATTCTTGTTTTAGTATAACGACATATTTTTAATTACGTAAAAAGCAAAAATGCAGTAGCGGCTGAATTAGGATTGTGTGTTTTGTGCAAAACATAAGCTTACGTATTTCCGCTGGCTATGCTTTACTTTACACAAATTAGCTAACTTCTTGTCGCTACTAACCTCAAGTCGCCGTTAAATCACATTTATCCCTTGCAAAAACTGTCCCTCGTTCTCCAAATTTTGTTTCCAGTGCTCGTTAATAATGCAAAGGTTACCTAAACATCGCAGAATGTCCTAACAAACGACCACAAGCTGCTGTTTAAACAACACAAACATCGCAGAAAAAGGCGGGAAGACGCCAGCCTATCGTTCGCGCCAAACTTGAGGGCTCCCTGGGGAGGAACGATCGCTGATTGGCAGCCATCTTTGGTGTGTGTTTACCGGATGTAAAGCAAACAAACACAGATTTGTCAGCATGTTGTTGTCGGTAAGTTTCTCAGTGAGCTTAAAACGACTGATATCAAAACGATATTTGAATTACGTTTTCTCTGTTTGGTGTTCTAACAGCAAACATTATTCAGGTTTTTCAGCAGAGGAAACTTGTACATGTATGTGAACTTCAATTGAGGGTATGTATATAACAGTTTCTAAGTTGACTTGAAAATTGTTTTTACTTTCATTTGGATATTTAGGAGTGAATCCAAAAATTCACAATACATCAATTTTCCGACCCTTAATTTTACTGGTAAGAGATGGGAAACAAAACAATTCGTCCGGACTATGGGAACTTTTCTTTGTAGGTCAGTATAAAAAAAAAAACTTTAAATGCTGTGTAGATAAGTTCAACGGATTTGCTTAATCTAAAGATCAACGAACGGTTCTGTTAATTTGATTTTTGGAGTGTTTTGAATTAACTGACTTGTTTTGTTACACAGTTGTTGACTAGTGTCAACGTGTACCAGTTATAACAGGTCTACCCATTGTTGTGATAGCTTTTACACAGAAGACTGCTTCAATAAATGATGTCACTTTGTAAACAAACTGACGGTGTTTAGAGCCAGACTGATAAAATACTGGTTTTATTCAAGAAATCGACTTAACCCATTTGCTGGTGACGAACGCAAGGTTAAATATTGTAACTTGTTTGCAACTTGGTCCTTTCTTTTGTAATTACAAAATCAGCCTTAAGATGAATTTGGTTCACTAAAAGCTTCTTGCACCTGCATATGCATATTACATAGGAGAACGACTAAGTTTCATGTCTCGATTTTTTCGTTCGATTTTTCTTTAATTTGGAAACTTCACAAGGAGATCCAAGTAGCTTCAATGCTATCTCCTTTCCGGTGATTGGTTTCTTGAACGTTCATTTGTTTGTTTGGTTAATGAGTTGACTGTTTCATATTACTCTTTGTTAACTCGCGGACGTCCGTAATATTTGAAGACTAGCTGAACTATACTAACGAAATCATAAAAAGTGTAAAGCAAAATTTAAAAAGATTGACGAGAAAACAACTTGGTTGGTCTGTAACGGAGGCTTTAACAACCTCTGAAGACACAACAATTATGATCACAGACCTAATATAAACATCCCCCACCCCCCTAGGGCACTGATTACACGGTACATGACCACCCATCATGTTGCAAACTAATTTGTTGCAAACTAATTGTAAGGTGTATTACAGTGTGTTTAAGGAAAAGGAACATATCGCGTGACGTTTCTTCCTAAAGTGTAAAGTTTGCATCCAGGCTTTGCTTTATGTTGCGATACTGAATTGGTCACGACATCAAATTCGCGACTAGATTAATAGCGAAACGAAACTTACGACCATACCTTTCATTGCCAGTGACAGTCCTTCTTCTCATGAACGTTCCCCGGGTCCTCTGTTCTCTCCCCTTTCGAATGAAAGCCCACTAATACCCTGTGCACTTTTGATATTTAAAAGCGATGCAACGAAGCTGTCCCATCGTTTCTCAACCTGGCGAATGTCCGTCTAGGAAACAGCTGTCCACTGGCAACGGCTTGGAAAATTCTAACCATAGAACAGGCGCACCTGCGTATAATAGGTCCTTTGCACGATCCGGTCACATGGCACGGAATAAATTACACTGGGACGCAAATGTCAAAACAAAGGAAAGTCGGGCTGGACTGGTACGAGTTCCTTTGGAAGTCCTACTGCGTAACTTGCGTCTCAGTGTAATTTATTCTGTACCATGTGACCGGATCGTGCAAAGGGCCTATTGAGAAACCGAACTATGATCGGGCATATTAACCTGCTGGGGACATACTTAAAGTTGCGATGGACTAGCCTTATATTCAAAGGTATTATAACTGAGTAGTGCGTGTTTCTCAACCTGGCGAATGATGTTCGTCTAGGAAACAGCTGTTCACTGGCAACGGCTTGGAGTTTGAAGATGCAAATCACCAAACTGAGCAAGTGCGCAACCTTAGAGGACGGGCGAATTTAGCGAGACCTTTGGCTTTCTTTGAAGTTGGGAATTATTCTACTGTCGAGGCGAATTCTCTTGTTTTTACAAGATGTGATAATGATTATTTATTCAAAAAGCGAGTTTGAATTTCGCGGGTCACTCTGGTCTTAAACAAGGACTCGCGTTATATAAAGTACCTTGGACTGGGCGAGCAGTCAGTCATTTCACTCTAGACACGGAGCTGTCAACATCTCCGGGTCGCGCGATACGCACAGGTCTCTTACATATGCTATTACTGCGCACAGTGCTTGCAAAAACCAACAAAGGCCGTCATTCCGAGACGATTTTTTTTCTTCAGACGGTTACAGGCGGGAAATTCAAATTTCCTTCACTAAATTCTTCCATTAGCGTTAGAAGGATCAGGATTTAAGTACATTTCTTAGATAAATTCACAATTTGGGTAGTTGTACACTCGTATTAAGTTCCCATTGTGTAGGGTTTTATTTGTTCCATTGAAGTATGGGTTAACTGCATCTTCCTCGCGGAGTCCGCCATCTTTGATTAGGACTACGGAACAAAGATTGCGTTACAAAGAGGGGGAGGAGTTATGCCTTATATAGCGCGCGTCCTTGTTTAAGATCACAGTTCTATTGTATCTTTTGGCTTTTGAAACAAAACCATTTCCTTTTGGATTGGTTGAAAACCTGCCTAACCGATGTCAATGTTGACGCCCAGTATTTTTCGCTGAGCCGTGTGTCAATTTCGTTCATTCGGCCAATATTTTTTTGCAATTTTTCTGGAAAATCGTAACCGTAGAGCAGGAGCACCCGGGTACAATGAGTACCGAACTATGATCGGACAAATCTGCTGTGGACATATTCAAAGATATTATTACTGGGTTGCGCATGCTACTCTAACCTGATCGAAACCGCTAATTATTAATGGGGCTAGTTTAGGCTGAGTCTGTAGTGAGCCTGTAGGGGTTAGATGGAAACGTAAGGATGTCTACTAAGGAAATCCTTGTTACATAATTCTGAAAGGTGATTCCAATGTTGTTCAGTTCAATTCCTTTGGTACATCTTTGTTGATATTAAGAATTTGATTTCAGATTTATTTCGTTTCAAGACCAGCCTTAATGAATCAAAACCAATCGAGAGATGATTCAGTAAAACCGAATGTTTTCCCGCTCACGCCGGAAGCCTGTTCGCAATCTACTTTAATTGCAAAAAATAAAGTACGTGGACTAACTCCTTAAATAAACATACTATATGGCGGTATCACTCAGAGTGGATGGTATTGGTATTAACGTATCTTTCCAGATATAAACTCTAAAGGTGAAAAAGAAACTCATTTCCCTCTATTTAATTTGTACTTTAATTAATTTTTTTTAGTCATCGTTTATCATGCTAACGTGCTCCACGCAAAAGGTTTATAACACGAGTTCTACATTGTTTGATCCTGATTCTGCCCATTGTAAATCACACTTACATTTCTAGGGGTCTTCAAAGAACTCCAAGGCAATTTTTTATTTAACTCTGAATTTACTTAACTTTTTTTGAGTTTATGTAAAAAGTGATTCCATTTTAACTAAAGGAAAGTTGTCATAAACCTTTTGAAAAAGGTTCGTTGAAAATAACTGTACATTAGTTATTGCCGTTTCCAAAAATGGTGATAACTGATCGGTCAGTCTGGATCGGACTCAAGATCCCGTAAACCGTAAACTAAATCAGGACTGAAGGATAATCGGATTCCGTTAACATAACTTCATAAACGAAGGCTTTAAACTTTGAACTGAACGAACGTATGACGTACTGATTACATGCCTTATTTTAGCTTATTTTATGTTTTAGTAAATCCTATTATTTTATATTATGCTCGCTTAGTAAATTTGATATATTACTCATCTTCAGTCACGTCCAATCATTGATATCGTTTTTGAAGATGTAGATAGAGTTGATGTGTCTCATCTCTATGATCTGTATATTTATTTATAAAAAAAACTTATATGGAATACCAGGATTCCGCTGTGTCCCTTATATCCACAAAAACCTTGCAAAGAGTTCATCTACATAATAATTATGTTGATCAGCAAGTTCACCCAGTTTCCTTGACATCACTTGATAGCTGAGAAGAAAGATGCATGATACAGATTAGATAAAACACAGGAAGATTGACTTAAGAACGTCTAATTTCTAGGCGAGCACAGTTTAATACACTAAATGTTCCCGTAGAACCCCGGGCCTTGCAGCGAGAGTGAAATTCATTTTCAGGAGGTTTATCTTTTTCATTTGGTGGATATTTACAGTATGGTGAGTAGGTTGTACGCAATGCCACAATTTCACACTGGTTTTGCAAAAATCAGTGCGAGAAACAATCAAGTTCTGTGGAAATCTTAGGGTTGAATGGAAAGTGTCTCTCCAGCGGGGCAAGGATAAGCCTTGAATAAGGGCGACCCATGGGCCATTGTAAAAGTGGTGCAAAAGCTAAAGTTAAAGCATGAAATTAGTTGTCGCTATAAAAAGATCTTTAAAATGTAGTGACCAAGAAGTTACTGTCCCCACCCTTTCCTTTCAGACAAAAGCGAAATTATGCGTTAAGAGCTTAAAGCACTTACGTTGTAGTTCAAGAAGTCTTCTTCTGGCCTTGGCCTGCTCGCTTGCAGCTTGCTTGAGGTTTCGTTTCATCTTGAAGTACGGTGAAATCTTGTGTAACATAAGTGGAAAAGAACTCTTATACGGAACGGTATTACGTTTAGGCATAATTGATTTTTTGCTTTTAGCTGCAGAAGGAAGGCGTGAAATACTATTTCTTCGATAGCTATTAAGACCAGTTTGTCCAGTCGCAGGAAGATTAAAATTATAACGGAAAGCCGGGAATGTAGGTATCATGTTGTCAGCTTGTCCCTGGGATGGCTGTCGCTGATTTTGAAAGGCATTAGAAGCAGTCCCATAAACTTGATTGCTGGATCCAGCAGGTGGCGGAAACAGGATGTTTTTCAAAGCCAACTCTTTGTCCAGTTGGGTTTGGACACGATTTTCATCTCCAGGTACGCTATTTCTTGAAGCGGACACAGCACCTAGACTTGCAGGTTGCGCTAGCGCTGTCACCTGCGGTCTTGAAGCTGATGTAGATGCCATTCCGGCATTGAGCTTTTGGGCAGTGGTTTTATCAATATTACTAGCGTCTAAAGCCAGAGCATTAGGAGGTCGAATATTGTTTGTCACAGATGCAGTAGACGAGATTTGTGCCCCTTTAGTGATACTGTTTGATTCGCCAGCCTTCGTTTGTGATGGTGGCACTGGCACTGCAGGTAAATTAGGAGGGCTGGCAATCGTTTGAGCTGAATTAGCCTGCATATCATAAGAAGCCGTGTTAACTGGGGCATGCTGATCATTTCTAGATAGTACATTCTTTGCCTGGCCCTGTCCTGGAATATTACCATTACTAGGCGAACCTTTATCTACATTGTCTCCAGCGTTCAGAGGACCATAGCTCTGAATTGAATTAGCCTTCGGTTGAGGATTGCTATTAGTTTGCTTAATTTCACTCGGCCGTACCGGAGCATTCCTAAGAGCATCAACCTGACCTGCCTGTTGCGCGATGGTCGGCTGAAGTAATGAATGAGCGTTTGGTCCCAAAGCCGCACCACCCAAATTGTCACTCAAAATTGCTTCATTTACATTTGGTATTGTCGTTGATCCCTTGTCGAGGAATGAATTAGCTTGTGTTTGAGATTGAAGATTCCTATATATGTCTCCAATTACAGCTCCTCTCAAGTTCGACTGAGTGGGGGACGCGACACTGGTCTTGGTGTAAGGGAGTGGCTTGCTGCTCACGGCTACTGTGGAAACTGGACTTTGTTGCATGGCTCTTGATGATCCCATCAACTCAACATTAGGAATTTTACTATCAACGTTTTCCTGAGGGGGCTTGTTTCTTATTAACTCTTCATTTTGGCGGCCATTCGGTTTCTGGATTTTGCCATGATCAATCCATTGTCCAAGGACTTTCCCATCATCATTCACACCGGCAACAAACAACTTGATTCCTGCACTTGATGGATCGGTCTTCTGTTTTTGAAGGAGCTCTTTTTTTCTGATATCCTGTACTTTTCGTGCAAACGCACTCGCCTCGACTAGTTTTCGAGACCAATCCCTATAGTGTGTCCGATGAGGATAGTAATAAGACGTGTATCGCCTTTGTGCCTGAGCATTAAATACCTTCGGTGAACCTAAATACGTTGATTGTAGCTGCTTGGTTGGTCGAATTGGTGCAAAATGCTTGAAGGCTGAATTGTATTGATATCTTGGAGGCGGAAAATATGTTCTTGTTGATGGACGAAATCTACTTTGAGGAAGTTGATAATACAACGGAGGAGAAATTTGGCGTTTATTGTGGTCCTTTTTCATTATCTTAGCAGCGTCTGAGCCTGAAGAAAAAGCAAAAAATCTTAGGTAAGCTCTCAGGATGTAAGGATTATAAAGGGATATCAAAGTAAGGTGGGTGAAACCTTTTGTTAAGTCTTTATTAACTCACATGTTGCTAGCAGAACAAGTGATCCCAGGAGGATTCCAACTGACATGCTGAACTCGACTTTCTGTACAAGGATCATTCCTTTGCCATGTGTGGCTCCTTCAATAAAATTCAAATACTGTTAGTACCAATATCGCCACACTGAGGGTACTAGGCTTGAAAATAGTAAGCTGATGGACATCGGGGGTTTAAAACTCGTTTGAGAAAATATAACATATTACGAAAGATCGTGTCGTGCTGAAATCGCAAGATTGCACCGTTGAGGAAGTGATGGCTAAGGCGAAACTGAACAATAGTTTGTTCGGCGAAATTGGTTTGTAACTTGCTGTTAGGTTTTTTCGTCTGCCCTGTAGATTTAATTAGAGAGCAGGGTAAATTAAAGCATATTAATTTGTGGCACTTCACAAGCAGCTATCGAGAAGGGTGATTATTCAAACGTCTGAAGATGAATGTTTTTAAAAGAGGGGTATAACAATACCAGCTGACGTTAGACATAAAAAGCAAATAGCTGGTGGTCTTTCAAAACTCCATTTCCTGCCGCGAGTAACATGGTACCACTTTGTTAGAAAAAGATACTAACAGCATTTAACTGCAAATGGATAGATAGTCAGTTTTGTTGTATTGAACTTTGATTTGCTAAAGTGAAATAAAAATTTTCAGCAGGTTTGGCAGTTGCGTCCGCAAAACGCGATTGATTCCGGCGGTATTGCAACTTTTCAATGGACACATTTCATAGCCACAGATTGAGATATCGAGTGGTGCTACGAACTCGAGTGTGTAAGATTTGTCTAGATATATAGATAAAACTGCTTTTGACCATATTAATTCGATTCTCTCCGAGAGGAATCAATAAAGTCTTTCCTAAGAAACCGGTTATCGCCTATTGTTGAAACAAATCAAATAAAAAAGAAAACACCCACCTGGCTTCCTTTAACTTAATGGTACTCTCATCCCTCTTGGTCTAATCTTGAGTATTCTGTTGCCCTTTCATCTCTGTGAACAATTCATCTTTTCCTTCTTCGTTAATAAGTTTTCGAAACCGCACGAACAAAACTCTCGTGTGGCCTGCAGTTCCGTATTCGGGGGGTTCGAAAGCGGGTTGCAAGAGACCTGTTGAATAACATGGTGCGCTATTCACGGCTATTCACGCTTATTACCAAACATGGCCAACCTTTTAGCCCATTGTCAAAAACACATTCTCGTTAAAATAGAAGCCAAGGTTAGAAATTTCCATTTAAAAACCGTTAACGCTTTCCATAGATTTTTTAATCTAAATTCTTCGTTAGAAGCCAATTAAAAAAGTAATTTTCACCAAAAATCAAAATCTCCATACTGTTCCTCGCCCATTTTGTTGCACGCTAGTTGGGAGAATTTGGTCTCAAATCAAATTTAATTCAACACGCGACCATTTAAGATCGTATGTCCTATAGCACCAATCATAACTCGGATATAGCTCCTGCTATCAGTTACAGAAGTATATATATTATGTACTCGTTTATGTTGATCAAATTCAAATAAGTAAAACGTATTACAGGTAAAGACTGGTCGTAAGCCTTCCAAACATACGCAGACTCGGTAAGTTGTTAATGACTTGCGCACTTTTCTTCATGCTGGAAATTTTTCTTCAAAGCACCGTATGAGTTCATGTAAGTTGCTTATGCGCTAGTGATTACCAGACTAACACAGTCGAATTTCCCCCATTTGATAATACAAGTGCAGGTACCCGGGGGTACTCCCAGAAAAGTCGGGTGGGAGTATGCGGCCCGCCTCCCAAAAGCCTTACCATATCTATAACCAAAGCGGCTGAAAATCCATACCTATTTATATAATAACCCAAGTCATTCTCGCATTTTGATTGGTTCTCGCCTATGATCTATTAGAGGACAGATGCACGATTGACGTCATCATTACAAAATTTTTCATCTGCGTTTTAACATGGCGGAAAGTTTTGAGAATTTAGATA
>Ga0126343_10000087_pt1 | contig 25483 bp, 22 predicted proteins | sample Cyp2metagenome_FD_92531 | JGI IMG/M metagenome (GOLD analysis project Ga0126343, IMG submission 92531) | Coral microbial communities from Lord Howe Island, Old Settlement Bay, Australia - Cyphastrea 2 metagenome | ecosystem: Host-associated > Invertebrates > Cnidaria > Coral ...
GTACGACAACGGTAAACTGTGCGGAGTTTAGGAACCATACAGGTTACCCTACATGAGAGTCAGCTCATACCTTTCAGTGCCCATCGTGTTTGGCCTACAAAAGTTTTGTCCCGTACATAGCTGCGAATCAGAAAGATTTTTCAGTCGCCTTGTGTGGCTTTTGTAGTCGCTGGCTGGGCAGTAATTGGCAGCGGACTCAATGACTGACGATGCCTGCAGCACTTAGGTCACCATCTGCAAGGGCATGAAAGCGGATGAACCAGCACAAAAACGACTTGCATAATAGCAAAACTGAAGGCAATCTTGCTGCACCAGTCTGCTGTTGTGGTGCTGAAAGTATCTTGCAGGGTTTGATACCGAGCCACAACAGTAGTCTGCCTAAAACTGCTGGATCGTCTCTACACCTACCGGACGGCAAAAGGTGCAGAGATGTGTCTCAGAGACCGCCCTTCAGGGGTGGGTCGAGTCTGGACTAACTTCTTTTGTCATCCAACAGTGTTGTCCTCTACACAACCCATAGTTTGTTTTCTCAAAGTCTTCTCCTATCTTCAGGCAGCGTAGCCTTGCCAAGAGTGCAATTACTTTGGCGGTCTACACGGGCAATGCTCATAGCAACACCAGAATTCCTCACCCTTGAACGGGGTCGGTTATCATAGAAGTCGTCAGGGTGCAAGCACTCTGGCGTTGGTGGCTGCGAAGTGTCAAAACAAAAGTGGCTGCCTGGTATTGGAAGCTCGCTACTTTAGGGGCGAGTGGGACGGTCCGGGTACCACCTGCGTAGCATGCTGTTTTTTCTGCCCGGGCAAGGCTTAGCGTTATTGGTTGTTAACATGAGTTATTTGCTCATATTGCTAAGCATTACTGTTGATTATCTTTGATAGTCGTTTCGGTAATTACTAAGCCAAAACATCGAATTAATTGTAAAAAGGCCAAGGTTTTCTGGCATTTTTGCGGTAATATCCGCCCCCAACAGAGCGACTGGACACCTCTCAATCTGATCGCCAACGATTCCAGGCGACTGACTGTAAGCGACCCGCCAACCCCTGCGAAGATGGCAGAGTGTTGATGACAACCGTAAGGTCTTCAGGCTGATTACCATCGTCGTATGAATCAGCGATCGGTCACAGGGCACAGTCAGTCCCGGACAATTCTCTAGCACCCCCACTCTGATGGAGAAATTCCAGTGAGAAAAACCAAGATCGTCTGTACCATTGGTCCCAAGTCTGAATCCAACGAAATGCTGACCAAGCTGGTCGACAACGGCATGAACGTGATGCGACTGAACTTCTCCCATGGTGACTTTGACGAGCATGGCACCCGTATTGCCCGTCTGCGTGAAGTTATGGCTGCTACCGGCAAGCGTCTCGCCATCTTGCTGGACACCAAAGGTCCTGAGATTCGTACCGTCAAACTGCAAGGCGGCAACGACGTTGCGCTCAAAGCTGGCCAGGAGTTTACCCTGACCACCGATACTTCTGTGGTGGGTGACAACACGCGTGTCGCTGTTACCTACGCCGGTCTGACCGAAGACCTGAAACCGGGCAACACGGTGCTGCTGGACGATGGCCTGATTGAGCTGACGGTCAAGGCGGTCAAGGCACAGGAAATCATCTGTGAAGTTGGCAACAACGGCGAGCTGGGTGAAAACAAGGGCGTTAACCTGCCAGGCGTAAAAGTGAACCTGCCTGCGCTGTCCGACAAAGACAAGGCGGATCTGGTGTTCGGTTGCCAGCAGAGCGTTGACTTTGTTGCGGCTTCTTTTATCCGTAAAGCTAGCGACGTGAAAGAGATTCGTGAGCTGCTCGACGCCAACGGTGGTCAGGAAATCCAGATCATTTCCAAAATTGAAAACCAGGAAGGCGTGGATAACTTTGATGAGATTCTGGCCGTCTCTGACGGCATCATGGTTGCCCGTGGTGATCTGGGCGTAGAGATTCCGGTTGATCAGGTTATCTTTGCCCAGAAGATGATGATCCACAAGTGTAACCGGGCACGCAAGCCTGTTATCACCGCCACCCAGATGCTGGATTCCATGATCAAGAATCCTCGTCCGACCCGTGCTGAAGCCGGTGATGTGGCCAACGCCATTCTGGACGGCACCGATGCGGTTATGCTCTCTGGCGAAAGCGCCAAAGGCAAATACCCGGCTGAAGCGGTTGCGGTTATGGCCACCATCTGTAACAGTACCGACGTCAGCATGGAGCTGCGTGTTGAAGAGTTCGATATTGAGATCGACAACTACCGCAGCATCACTCAGGCCGTTTGCCGTGGTGCGGTGAAAACCGCTGACATTCTGGCGGCCAAGCTGATTATCGTTGCCACCGAGCAGGGCAAATCCGCTCGCTCACTGCGTAAGTTCTTCCCGAAAGCTCAGATTCTGGCGCTCACGTCTTCTGAGAAGACCGCTAACCAGTTGAACCTGAGCAAAGGCATTTTCACCAGCCTGGTGGCACAGCAGGAAAACACTGACGCGTTCTACAAACTCGGTAAAGAGCTGGCGGTGAAACAAGGCCTGGCTCAGTCTGGCGACGTAGTGGTTATGGTTTCCGGTGCTTTGGTTGAATCTGGTACTACCAATACCTCTTCCGTTCATGTGATCGACTGATCACTCCCGGCTTCGCCAGACGACTTCACGTCGTCTGGCGAGTTCACTTTGAGTACATCGCTCCAATCCATCCTGTCGCGCCGAATCGGGTCAGTCCCCTCATTTATGAACCATCTTCTGAGGCAGGGGTAGTCATAGATAAAACCATTAAGCATCACTGGTTCTTCGGGTGGCTCTTTGGATATGTTGCAAACCGGGTGCTCGCCAGAGGGCATCAAGACGGTAGCCATGCTGTCATAAGCCGTTACTGACTGCCTACGCTGGTACTTTTGCCAAGGGCTCCAGCCTTCCATAAATGCGTCAATCTGCTCAATAAATGTTTTAGTCAGGTGGGCTTTGAGCGCTTCCAGATCCTCTTCGGTTACCAAAGGCATGGTGCTTTTGGTGGCATTGCCCACCCGCTGGATCGATGTTGGTAATGGGTGGTCAGCAGAGTCACGCAGCAATACGTGAAATGTGTTTTCCACTTCAATATGGCCGCCCTCGGGAGGGAATGGTTGCCTGCGGTGGAAGTCGATGGAATACTTGCGCACCTGCTCAAAAAAGAACATTTGTATGGCGATCTTGAGTAGAACATCTTCCTCAATGCCTCCTGAAACAATGGACTCTTCGAGTCGGTACAGTGTGGAAAAAGTTTCCAGTTCACTCAATGTCAGCAGGGCGTGATCAGAGCAGCCACTGATACTGTCATGCATCCGGCTTAATGTGGGTTCCTTCAGAAGCGGGTCAGTCAGCGCATTAGTGAGCAGTTCATCAATACGAGAAACCAGAGCCTGGCGGGATTCACCACCGGTACAAATAAATTCATCAGAGTTAACCAGTTGGCTGAGATACTGCAAAAGCGTGCCTTGTTCATGCTTTGAGAGGAAGGGATACAGATTTTCCGGGAAATTAACCGGTGTGACACTATCACCCCCGGAGGTACGAATAAACTCAGATACTTGCTCCAGAGCAGTGAATTCAATCGCAGGGGTATTAGCACCCGCGAATAGCCGACGGCAGGCACGGAACATGAACGTCGGCTCACCATTAACAAATGAATCAAGCGACTGTAGGGCCGTGAAGGTACTGAAGTAAAGAAGGGCAACAGTCGGGAAGTTGTAGCAGCCAGCCAGTAAACTGCCGACCATGACCAGTCCGGTAAGACGGCTAAAACGATCAGTCAGTGTCGATTGCCGGCTTTCCTCCGGTCGGTGGAGGTGGGTGACATGGCGATCTGACAAGCGTTGGGGCCTCATGACTGCCCTCAGGTCATTCTTGCCGGCAAGATAGTGACAGATGCTGAGCGCGCCCGAGTGCCCCACCTTCCAGGCACCAAAGACCGGCAGAGTCAGCGAATACAGCACTGCGGCCTGGTAGGGATGATTGCGAAGGTACCAGGCAAGTTTTCTTGTCTTGACTTCTTGCTGGTACTGAGTGGGGGTGAGAAGAATTCGTGAGTTATAGTCCATTTTTTTATCTTCTGTTTGACTCTGCTTACAAGGGAAATGGCTGGAAGATTTCCACGATTGTCTGCACTGGGAGAGGCTCAGCGTCGCACTAATCCTTTGACTTTGCTCCCTGACGTCACTCTAATTTCACTCAGGGTGAAAAAAGTTTTTCTGATACCATCGTAAGACCATTCCATGGGACGTTAAGTTCATTTCACGATGAAGTTTTCCGATAACAAAAAGCATTCCCCTGCTGGAGTCCCGGAAAATGAAAGGAATTATTTTTGCTGAACTGATCGAAATGGTGGAAACACGGTTTTCCGTTGAGGTGGCAGAACAGATTATTGCCGCCGCGCAGTTGCCTTCCGGCGGCAGTTACACCTCGTTGGGAACATACTCACACCATGAGGTTTTGCAACTGGTGACTGAGCTTAGTGCCGTTACGGGCGCTCATGCCAATGACTTGCAGCAGGCCTTTGGTGAGTACCTGTTCGGGCGGTTTAGTGAGGTTCATCCGGAATTTTTTGCCGATGTCAGTGGTTCATTTGAGATTCTGACCAAGGTGCAGGACTACATCCATATGGAAGTGCAGAAGTTATACCCGGATGCCAATCCGCCAACGCTGTCCTGCACTGCTGTCGATGAGCATCAGATGCAATTGCACTATCAATCCCATCGTCCGTTTGCTGCGCTGGCTCACGGGTTAATCATCGGTGCCGGGAAGTATTTTAATGAAAATCTGGCCATTGATTTTCAGCCAGCAAACGACGATGGCACTGAAGCGTACTTCCATCTGGTGCTGAACGATTAATTGCAAGGGGTTGAGCGCACATGGATGAAGTGGCCTGGCAAAAACGGTATGAGCGGGAGAAGAAGGCTCGTCTTCAGGCAGAGAAAATTGCCGAAGAGAAAACCAGAGAACTGTTCTACCGTAATCAAGAGTTAAAAACGCTGGCCCAGAGTCTTGAAGCGCAGGTCAGAGAGCGCACCGCTCAGCTTCAGGCCAACAACCAGCACCTGCTGGAATCACGAAACACCCTCAAGACGCAACAAAAGACGTTGCAGGAAGTCAACCAGCGCTTGCAAGACAAGGCCGCCGAGCTGGAAAAGGTTAGCCAGCACAAGTCGCAGTTTCTGGCCAATGTTTCCCATGAGCTGCGTACGCCGCTGAACAGCCTGATGATTCTGGCCAGCATTCTGGCCGACAATCAGGACGGTAACCTGAGCGCTGACCAAGTACACTCGGTACAGATAATTTTCAACAGCGCCACTGAGTTGCTGGAAATTATTGAAGATATTCTGGATATGTCCAAAGCCGAGGCGGGGGAGCTGAATATCTTTCAGGAGGATTTCTTGCTGGGGGATGTCTGGCGCAGCCTGAGCGATCAGTTTATGCCCATCAGCAAGGAGCGTGGTGTGGATTTTGAGATTATCTGCGCCTCTGGCTTGCCTCAGTGGATACACAGCGACCATAAACGACTGAAGCAGATTCTCAAGAATTTACTGGCCAATGCCTTCAAATTTACCCCTGAAGGCGGTGTGGTGAAGCTGCTGATTGACAAGGAGCCCTGGCGTCTGGGTGAGGAGTACTCGTCCGAAGGGTTGGTTTTTCAGGTGGTTGATAACGGTGTGGGCATTGCCAGTGACAAACATGAAACCGTGTTTCAAATGTTCCGGCAGGTGGATGGGAGTTCCAGCCGGAAATACGCAGGCACTGGCCTCGGTTTGTCCATCTCCAGAAAGCTGGCCCGGTTACTCGGCGGTGACCTGACGCTGGACAGCGAAGCGGGCAAAGGGGCAACCTTCTCCCTGTTGCTGCCACCTTTGACGTTGGTGACCACCGTGGAATCGCAAAGCAGCGACAGCGAATTTATCCTGATCAGCGAGGAAGACGCCACTGAGCCGTTTGCCGGTCAGCAGGTGTTGCTGGTTGATGATGATCTGCGCAACAGTTTTGCCTTATCGCACCTGCTTGAAAGCCACGGCCTGCGGGTACATTTGGCGGAAAGTGGGGCTCAGGCGCTGGAATATCTCGATGAGCACAAGCAGATTGACTTGCTGATTCTTGATCTGATGATGCCGACCATGGACGGCTGTGAAGTGCTGACCCAGATCCGGAGCCGGATTGAATTTCGTCTGATGCCGGTGATCATGTTGACCGCCAGTACCAACAGAGAAGATGAGACACGTTGTCGCAACGCCGGTGCCGATGATTATCTACATAAGCCGGTGGAGATTCAGGTACTTATGGATCACATCCGCAGTTGGATTGCCGGTTGAATGGCAGTCAACTGAGTAGCTCGACAAATTTTTGCTGATCGACATTCCCACCACTGGCAATGGTAACCACCGTTTTGCCGTAGAAACGCTCCGGACTTTTCATGATGGCCGCCAGGCCAACCGCGCCGCTCGGTTCGAGTACCAGGTTCAACTCGCTGAAGGCGAGCTGGACGGCGTTATGCACCTGTTTTGTGTTAACGGTCATACCCAGAACGCCGGTTTGCAATGTTACTTCGAGGTTGGCTATGCCTGGTTCCAGCGCCATCAGGGCATCGCAGTCGCAGGGCTGATTGCCAGATGCACGACAGCGCTTGCCTTGCTGCAAGGAGAGATTCATTCCGTGATAGCCCTCTGCTTCAATGGCCCACACGCTGGTTTGATCTTGGAATTGAGCACGCAACGCCAGACTTGAACCAGCAACCAGACTTCCACCACCCACCGGGCAGAGCAGGTGGTCACACGGTTTTTGCCAGTGGTGCAACTGCTCCTGAATTTCCAGAGCCACGGACGCTTGCCCGATAATGAGTTGATGATCATCAAACGGGTGCAGCAATGTGGCGCATTCAGTTCGGGCAATGGCTTTGGCCATATTGCCAGCTGCCTCTTCCCGGGAAGGCTCACAGTGATGACAAAGGGTAACGTTGGCCTGATGGTACCGGGCATTGCGAATTTTTGTAGCCGGGGCATCGTGGGGCATGACCAGATGTACGGGGATGCCCAGCAGTTGACCCGCTGCCGCCAGGCCAGCGGCGAAATTACCTGAAGAGTAGGCAGCAACCCCTTGTTTTTTTTGTTTGTCTGGCAGATTGAGCAGACGATAAAGCGCACCGCGAAACTTGAATGCGCCGGTTATCTGCAACGACTCAGCTTTCACCAGCACCTCACCATTGATAAGTTGGCTCAAATGGTCTGATCGGAGCAGGGGAGTAGTTCGAACGTACTTTCTGATTTGGTCAAAGGCCCCGGTCAGAACGCCATCCTCAACCGGGAGTTCAGTAGCAAGTGCTGAGGTCATAATCGAGATGAATGATCAATTGAGAAAATTTGCAAAAGCGAGAGCAGCCCGTTTTACATCCTGCAGCAGTTTCATACGTTGCGCTGCCCAGACAAATGATAGCTGAAACAGAAGCGATGACAGCCACCACGAAGTTTAAACGGGTTCAAGCTGGCTATCGTGCGACAAAAATGCAGTTGGCCGCCTGACCGGTGTTTCGATCCGCCGGACAATTTCTGGCACGGCTAAGGAGATGGTGCCCAGTGATGCGAGCAGACCAATAAGTATCGGGCAGATGGTGCTTAGCACCTTTTTGTTGGCGTTCCCGAAGTAAGAGAAAACATCGGCAACAATAGTGCCGGCAGCGCCAGCTATAGATGTGGTCAGGTAAAACTTGCCGACCAGATCATCAAGGCCCGGAGGCAGGCAGTCCAGCACTTTGGCATACAGCCTCTCAACGTACTGACAAAAACGCTGGAAAAGTTGCCCGGCACGGTTGGCGGGCTCTTTTTTCAGCAACAGCTCACCGTACTGTGCCAGTCCATCAATAAGGCCGACGCCACCCATAACCAGTATGGCCACCATTCCCGTCGCAGGATGGCCGAGATAGACGGCGATGTCGGCGCTGATAGTTCCAGCAGTGGCGTGAATAATCACCCGTTGCAAAACAAGGCAGATGCCGGAAAAGTGGCATTCACCTGTTTTCTCCCCTGACCCGCAAGTGACCATGCAGGCGCTCAACAATGTTGGCACCAGGATGGTCAGTGGACAGATAATGTCTGGGATTACCCCGGCAGTAATTATGCCGCCGTCGTAGGCGTGAGATAGCAGGTCGGCCGGGACGGTAGCCATTGCCGCAATCAGTGAGCAGCGATAGTACAGCTGTTTGGCCACATTTCGGACCTCACCCGGAAAGTGTTGTGCGATCTTGTGCATGTATTGATGAAACACACGGCAGAAGTTCAGGATTGAACTGTCCGTCCGGCGGTCTTTATCACCGATTTTATAAGCACCATCAACCAGCCCCACCAGCGCCATGGCAGAAATGGTAATTCCGGCAGCGTACGGATGATGCTGGTAACTGAGCAGGTCGGCAAGTGCCGTGCCGGATGCACAATGACGGAATACTCGTTTGGCCATGATGAGGGTTATGTCATCGGTGGACAGCTGCGTTTTTGCCCGCTCCTCGTTGGCGTCAAACCTTTCCAGCAGGTCTGCCACGGTGTCAATTGATGAGGTGCTACCAGAGAGACTGTGCAGGTTACACCGATTGAGATTCAGGTCGGCGTGAGCAGGACAAAAACCGTGCTCATAAATAGAGATGGTGTTGATAGCCTCTGGGCAGGAGGTGCTTCGGCGTAACTCTGATGGGCACGGTTGAATGTTTCGCTCGGACAACCAGCGACTCGACAGATCACCATCGGACAGGGTTCTGGGCCTCATGTAGGGGGTGCTCGAGAACTCCTCCATTTCACGATAATGACGTTCTGGCTGGTGCTGGACGTGTGGGCTAACCGGGCCCGCTGAAAGTGCCATAAAGTGTTTTATCTCTGACGAAAATTCATCTTTTGTGACCAACGGCCTCAAGGTAAGTTCATAGATGTAGTGCGGGGTTGCCGGTGCAAGGCGTGCTGCATCAATTAAATGCATAAATTCTGATCAATAAGCCGGTTGCACAATGCCATCTGTCCAATAGACCATTTCAATGCCATGGACTAGCATTTCTGATGTCACTCATCCTCCGTTTGAAGGCACTTCTGCCCACCTTATCTCGGTTTTGACCATGGAAAATACAGCTCCACGTACGCTGCAACGCTGGCTGGTTACCGCCATTGTGCTGGCGTGTTTGTTGATTGCCGGTTACCTCTACATTGAGCATCGGAAAAAATACCCGAGCACTGACGACGCTTACGTGCATGGCAACATCATTTACATCGCACCCAGGCTGGGTGGTCAGGTAAGGGCAGTTAATGTGGTTAACTTCGGACACGTGCACGAAGGTGAGATGCTGGTCCAGATCGACCCGGCCACCTACGAAGCACAGTTTAACCAGGCGCGTGCCGCTTATGCCGTTGCCAGTGAAGAGAACAAAGCTGCCAGCGCAGGGGTTCTGGCTGCCAGCACGGCAATCACTACGGCTGCCGCCAATCTGCACAAGGTTCAGCTGAACTTCAGGCGAACCATGACTATGGTGTCACAGGGAGTCCTGCCACGTCAGGAAGGGGACACCGCCCAGGCGGCTCTGGCCACAGCCCGGGACAACCTGGCCGGTGCCAGGGCGCATATGGCCCAGCTGATTGCTGAACAAGGCTCAGCAGGGCAGAGTGCCCCGGCAGTTCAGGAGGCGGCAGCGGCTTTGATGCTGGCTACTCTGAACCTCTCCTACACCAATATTTCTGCACCAGCCGATGGTGAGGTTGGCCAGGTGAGTGTTCATCCAGGCAGTGTGGTCAATGCTGGTGAAGCATTGATGCCTCTGGTGGTGGCCCAGAGCTTCTGGGTGGAGGCAAACTTTAAGGAGGATGATCTGGGCCGGATTCAACCGGGGATGCCCGCCAGCGTGCAGCTGGATATGTATCCTGACACCCTGTTCTCTGGCACAGTGGCGGCGATTTCTCCGGCCAGCGGTTCCTCCTTCTCTCTGTTACCGCCAGAGAATGCCACCGGTAACTGGGTGAAAATTACTCAGCGCTTTCCGGTCAGCATCCGGTTTAAGGATATGGATAAATTGCTGGCCAAAGCGCCGTTAAGAGTCGGTGCCAGTGCCACCGTGACCGTGGATACCGTGGCCGCTGTTCATGAATAAGCCACCGGTTAGTCGCCCGGCGGTGGTGATTACGGTCATTATTGCCGCGTTGATTGTGTTGATCGATATGACGGTGGCCAATGTTGCCCTGCCCGACATGATGGGCAGCTTGGGGGCAACATCAGACCAGATCACCTGGGTGCTGACCAGCTTTGCCATGGCCGAGGCCATTGTTATTCCCCTGGCCGGTTTTCTGACCCTGCGTTTTGGTGAGCGTCGCCTGTTGTTTACGGCCATTGCCGGCTTTGTCCTGATGTCGTTGCTGTGCGGTCAGTCTGACTCGCTGGCCGAGATGATCTGTTACCGGATACTCCAAGGCTTTTTCGGTGCCTCGGTGATTCCCCTGAGCCAGTCAATACTGATGCAGGTCTACCCCAAAGACCAACGGGGGCGGGCTATGGCGCTGTTTTCCATCGGCGTTCTGGTCGGCCCGGTACTGGGCCCGGTGGTGGGAGGTATTCTCACCGAGCACCTGAACTGGCGCTGGGTGTTTTACATCAATTTACCCATCGGGTTGGTCTGTCTGGTGCTGATCTTTCGCAATATCCAGATCAGCAACAAAGGCATTGCCACCGTTGACTGGTTGCTGATCACCACCATGGCGTTGGGTATTGGTTTGCTGCAAATGGTGCTCTCCCAGGGTAATGAGAAAAACTGGTTCAGCTCCAATCTGATCCTGTTCTCCAGCATTGCCAGTGCGTTGCTGATTTGCGCCTTTGTTTACCGATCCCTGCAAACCCGGGGTGAGATTGCGCCGGTGTGGATGTTGGCCAATCGCAATCTGGGCGTCGCCTGCATCATCGTCAGCTGTTTTGCTGTGGGCACGTTTGGGGTGCTGCAACTGCAACCGATGTTTCTTCAGGAGTTACTGGATTATCCCGTAGAAACGTCCGGTTTCATCATGGCACCCAGAGGGCTGGCATCCGCTGCTGTGCTGATTGCGGTTGCCCCCATTATGGATAAGGCGGACAGCCGGGTGCTGATTTTTATCGGCCTTGCCCTCAATGCCATGGGGGTGTGGCAGATGAGCAAATACTCTCTGGATATTGACCCGTTCTGGGTGATCGTGCCTGAGCTGATTCAAGGGGCGGGCATGGGACTGGTGTTTGCCCCATTGTCGAAGCTTGCTTTTCTGACGCTGCCAACGGCGCAGATTGCCGGTGCCACGGCCATGTTTAACCTCTGTCGTACCATCGGTTCGTCTCTGGGCATTGCCATTATCAACACCTATTTCAGCTATGTCGGGCAGCAGCAGTGGCAAAGTCTGGGCGGGAGTTTATCTAGGGATAACAGGATCTTACAGCACTATGCTGAGAAAGTGGGTGAAGCCATCACCAGTACCCGCTTGCTGGAACAGATTGCCACTTTGTTAAAGCAGCAATCGTCCCTGCTGGCGTTTGTCTACTCCTTTATGGTGATGGCGTTTATCTATCTGGTGCTGATGCTGTTTCTGCCACTGCTGCGCAAACAAGCAGCTTAGATCGCCAACGCCTGGGCTTCAGCATTGCCCAGGTAGGTGGCCGGTGTCAGCGCTTTTAGTTCATCTTTCACTTCAGCAGGGAGTTCCAGTCCATCAATGAAATTAGCCAGTGTTTCCTGCGTGATGCCATCCTGACCACGGGTTAACGCTTTGAGTTTTTCGTAGGGCTGCTCAATACCATAGCGACGCATAACGGTCTGGATGGGCTCGGCCAGCACTTCCCAGGCGTTGGCCAGGTCCTGTTCAAGACGGGCAGGGGAGGCTTCCAGTTTGCCAATACCTTTTAAGGTGGCAGCGTAGGCGATCAGACTCTGACCCAGGCCAACACCCATATTGCGCAGTACGGTGGAGTCGGTCAGATCCCGCTGCCAGCGGGATACCGGCAATTTGGTAGCCAGATGCTGCATGATGGCATTGGCAATGCCTAAATTACCCTCAGAGTTTTCAAAATCGATGGGGTTGACCTTGTGGGGCATGGTGGATGAACCCACCTCACCAGCCACGGTTTTCTGTTTGAAATAGCCCAGAGAGATGTAGCCCCACACATCCCGGTCAAAGTCGATCAGGATGGTGTTGAAGCGGCAGATGGCGTCGTACAGCTCGGCAATGTAATCGTGGGGTTCAATCTGTGTGGTGTAGGGGTTCCACTCCAGACCCAGACCGGTGACAAACCTCTTGGCGTGGGCTGCCCAGTCCACCTCCGGGTAGGCCGACAGGTGGGCATTGTAGTTACCAACCGCACCGTTGATTTTGCCAAGGGGAACGATCTGCTCGATCTGTTGCAACTGACGCTTGAGGCGATAGGCAACATTGGCCATCTCTTTGCCCAGCGTGGTGGGCGTGGCGGTTTGGCCGTGGGTGCGGGATAGCATGGGCTGGCTGGCATGGGTTCTGGCCAGGCTTTCAATGGCAGCGATAATCTTGCGCATCTCAGGCAGCACTGCCTCTTGCATGCCGGTGTTCAGCATCAAACCATGGGAGAGGTTGTTGATGTCCTCGGAGGTGCAGGCAAAGTGAACAAACTCGCCAATGGCAGAAAGTTCCTCGTTACCGGCAAAGCGCTCCTTGAGCAGATACTCCACCGCCTTGACGTCGTGATTGGTGGTGCGCTCGATCTCTTTTACCCGTTCAGCGTCGGCCATGGAAAAACCTGAGACCAGACTCTCCAGCAGGGCATTGGCCTGCTCAGAAAATACCGCGACTTCGGCAATGGCAGGATGGTTGGCCAGAGATTGCAGCCAGCGCACCTCCACGGCGACCCGAAAGCGAATCAGCCCATATTCACTGAAAATCGCTCTCAGGGACTGGGTTTTATCACCATAACGCCCATCAATGGGGGAAACGGCGGTCAGTGCATTCAGCTCCATGTTTTCTGCCTTAAGCTCGAAGGGAAATGGCGCATGATAATCGATTGCTGCGCCGGTTTCTAACCACAAGCCGACGCCATGGGTAAAGTAGTAATCTGTTTAGTTGCAAATAATTTATTGACATGGCTCGCTACGAGTGAGCTAAGATGTTCGCTGTTCGCAAACAGAAAACATTGTGGTCGCTAATATGCTAAAACCTCAAGACTTATTGGTAGCTCTTAAAATACTGAGCTACGAAGACAGTAGAAATGACCATGAGGTTTCAGCCAGAGATATGCAAGGTAAGGCCTGGCTACTAAACAAAAATGATCTGGAAAAAATCAGTCTTTACGACCGTGAAAAAGACGAAGTGGTTGTGTCCGCTGAAAAAGATGACTTTGAACAGGCTGACCTCGATGCAATCGATGAATTTCTGGCTCAGGGTGAATCCAATCAGGATGATTGGACTTACCGAAAGCTCGCAAGGCAGCTATTCATCTCTGTGAGTGAAGCAAACCAGTCTGCGAAAAGAGCTATTGCGGCAGGCCTTCTCACCAGCAGAGGGCGCAGAGGCATTCGAGTCAATCGTCCGGCATTGGTGGACTTTATAAGGTATGGTGCTGGTATCGCTTTTTTTACCGAGCGAGGCTCGATTGTCCGAGGTATCCCAACAGCTTATGCTGCTCCGGTATTCAACCAGGTCTTTGCCAGTTCATCCGGGTACCCACCTGTTTGGCCTTGTGCCAGAGGAACAATGAAAGGTGTGGCAATATCACCCCTTTACAAGTCGGTATCCAAAGCGGTCATGATTGATAGCTGGTTGTATCGGCAATTGGCGTTAGTGGATATCTACCGGACAGGCTCTGCCCGGGAGAGAGAAGAAGCACTCGCCTTCCTGAATGACTTAAAGGGCGCTAAATGATGCAGTTAACACAGCACGAAGTGTTATTGCTGGGCATTGCCGATGCCCTGGGGGATGAGCTTCTGGAACAGGTGGCGTTTGTTGGTGGTGCTACGGTATCTCTGCATCTGGACGATGCCCAACCTATGGATATTCGCAGTACAAAGGATGTCGATTTTATCGTATCTGTTACCAGCTACGTCGATTATCAACGCCTGGCGGAAAAGCTCAGGGAACGTGGTTTCGCTGAAGACAGTGAACCGCAAGGTGATGAATGTTCTCCCATATGCCGTTATGTCTGCCGCGGAATCATCGTTGATGTTATGCCAGACAGAGAAGACATACTGGGCTTTTCTAATCCATGGTTTCAAATTGGGCGGGAAAAGGCAGTTTCACACACATTGCCCGGAGATATCTCTATTCGCATCGTCACAGCGCCCTATCTGCTGGCTACCAAGCTTGCTGCTTACTTCAGCCGGGGGGCAGATATTCTCTCCAGCAAGGATGCCGAAGATATTGTAATCCTGGTCAATGGGCGCGATGCCTTGGTGGAGGAAATTCTGTCAGGCCCCGAAGATCTTCGCAATTATGTACAGGACGGCATGAACCAATTCATTGGTAACGCCGGTTTTGAATACCTTTTGGACAGCGCACTGAACGGTGAGGAAGCGGAACGCTACGACATGATTGAAGATCGATTCTTGCAACTGGCAGGAAGGAGCTGAAACATTGATTCCAGACGTATTCATCAGCCGGACCGGTGCGCAATCAGTGAATGCTGATCATGCAGAACATTGGCCTGTTGCAGGTGGTCACGCTTATCTTGTCTGTGACGGTATTGATCATAACGAACACACAGCATTGATAGTTCGCAAGTTCAGTACACAGCTTAAGGCTGCAGACTGGGGTTATTCGCAGTTTCCCGAGGTGCTACTTGCCAGCAATGTTTTGGCGGTCATGGACACCATCAGTCAAGACGATCGTGGAACTGCTTTTTGCCTGAGTATTGCGCTGCTAACGCCTGACAAAATGATTATCGGGCATTGCGGAGATTGTCGGGTAGGGTATTTAACAGACAATGGCATTGAATGGCTCACTGAGGATGATGTGCCTTTTTTCTCCATGTACAAAAAAGGGCGATTAACGAAAGAGGCTTACCTTAACTATCGATATATCCCGAGCTGCAAAATGAAAACAGGGGAGAAAAACAGCCAGAAGCTCAAAATAGCTACTTTGCCGAGACCAGCATCCAAACGGCTGCTGCTATGCAGTGACGGTTTCTGGTCTGAATGTGAGGATCTCCTGACAGGCAGTCATGACGCCTGTTTGCAGACCATCAGGGAGCTTGAATCATCGCTGGCGACTACAGCACAGGATAATTTCAGTGTCATTGTTGTGTAACCCTTAAGGTGCAACACGACTGTACGTACAGTCAGTCTAAAACCGGCAAAATAGTATTTTTTCAGGCTTGCAAATATGTCCCGGCAAACCTTGATCAAGAAGATTTAAGGCTCAAGTCCTGCGCTTGAACAAGATGCCGGGAGGTACAGGGGGTTAAATTCTTTGCAGGCCGTCGAGCAAGTTTTTCCGGTTAACGAACAGATGCCAGCGGCTACCGCCGCACTGACGCCAGAGTGTGGCCGAACGAACACCGGCCAGTAAAATAGCCCGGATGCGATTGGCGTTGGCCTGGTTTTGCAGGTAGCGGGTATCGCCGGAGACGGTAATGCGCGTCTTGAAAGTGCTGAGGGTATCGAGATAGATACTGGCCAGACTGCTGATCACATTCTCATGGAGCAGGCCAAAGTGATTGACCTGCTCCCGGGTTTTTTGCAGGCGCTCACCGATGATGTTGAGCATTTGCCGGTTGCGGCTAAGCTTTTTTTCCAGATGAATCAAGGCCAGGCCGTAGCGGATGACATCACCGCTGACGGCTGAGTTATCCCGGCTGATCACCGCTGCAAGGGTCTTTTTCCCCAGGCTCAGGCGATAAAAACCGTCGTACACTTCAGCCACATTGTTGGGCGATGTGACAAAGATACTGTGAATGGAGGGCGTCAGTGCCTCTTCGCTCCATTGCCCGGTTCTGGCCAGTTGGTCGACCAGCGCTGCAGCCTGAAATACGCCCGCCAGGGCGGCCGCCTGATCTTGAGTGGAATACTTCACCGAATTTTTCGCCAATTATTGTCTCGAATACCGTAAACAGGTGTACGTACATCAAACCCCGGCAGGAGTGCGCGTCTCAATAACGCCACCGCCCAGGCACACCTGACCATCGTAAAAGACCACCGACTGCCCGGGCGTTACTGCTCTTTGCGGCTGGGCAAAGGTGACCAGGTAATCGCCGTTGGTGGCGCGGCTCAGGGTGCAGTCCTGATCTTGCTGACGATAGCGCACTTTGGCCTTGAGGTGACAGGGCATGGCCGGTGGTTTGCCACTGACCCAGTCAATGTGGGAACAGGTCAGGCCGGCGGAGAAGAGCAGGGGATGGTCGGTACCCTGGCCGACCACCAGCACATTGCGGTGAAGGTCTTTTTCCAGCACATACCAGGGCGCCTCGCCAGCATCTTTCAATCCACCAATGCCCAGCCCCTGACGCTGACCGATGGTGTGGTACATCAATCCGGCGTGTTCACCGATGACTTGACCGTCCACCGTTTCTATAGGACCCGGCTGTGCGGGCAGATATTGTTGCAGGAAATCCCGGAAACGACGCTCCCCGATAAAACAGATGCCGGTGCTGTCTTTTTTGTTGTGGGTGATCAGGTCGTGCTCTTCAGCAATGCGCCGAACCTCGGATTTTTCCAGCTCACCCACCGGGAACAGGGTGCGGGCAATCTGCTGCTCACCCACCGCATGAAGGAAATAGCTCTGGTCTTTGTTGGGGTCCAGGCCTTTGGCCAGCAAGCTGCGGCCATCGCGGTCGATCCGCCGGCAGTAATGGCCCATGGCGATGTAGTCGCTGCCAAGGGTTAAGGCGTAATCCAGAAAAGCCTTAAATTTAATCTCTTTATTGCACAGGATGTCGGGGTTGGGTGTTCTGCCGTGGCGGTATTCATGAAGAAAGTGCTCAAAGACATTGTCCCAGTACTCGGCGGCAAAGTTAGCTTTGTGCAGAGGAATGCCAATTTTATCGCACACGGCCTGGGCGTCGGCCAGGTCGCTCATGGCGGTGCAGTATTCGGAGCCGTCGTCTTCCTCCCAGTTTTTCATAAACAGGCCCTGCACGTCGTAACCTTGCTGCTGCAACAGCAGGGCGGACACTGACGAATCAACACCGCCGGACATGCCAACAATCACTTTGGTTCCCGCCGCTGCGGTCTGGGAAGAATGCTCTATCACTGAAAAGTACTGCCACCGGTTCAAAAACAACCAAGGATTTTACCTTTATGGGCAGGTCAGCGCCATAGCCTGCGGACGGCTTGCGCGGAGGATTTTACCCGGGCAGGAAAACTTCATTTATTACCACCGGAGGATGGTATATGGTAATACCCGCTATCTACTGTTTTGGCGCTTGGCAGGCGAATCTGGTTACTGGCCGGCCTGCTTAAAAAACAACAAGAAGCGTTGATGAGTCTTTCATCTGGCCGGACCGGACTAGAGAACGGAGTTGATAATGGCTTTCCAGAAGATCAAAGTACCTGCCAACGGTGAGCAAATCACCGTCAACACAGACCTCTCCCTCAATGTTCCTGACAACCCAATTATCCCCTACATAGAAGGCGACGGCATCGGTGCTGACGTGTCACCTGCCATGCTCAAGGTGGTCGATGCGGCGGTGGCAAAAGCGTACCAGGGCAAGCGCAAGATAGAGTGGATGGAAGTCTACTGCGGTGAGAAGGCGACGCAAGTTTACGACAAGGATACCTGGCTGCCGCCAGAAACCCTTGAGGCACTCAAGGAATACGTCGTCAGCATCAAAGGCCCGTTGACCACGCCGGTGGGTGGTGGCATTCGCTCACTCAATGTGGCCCTTCGTCAAGAGTTGGATCTGTTCGCCTGCATTCGTCCGGTGCGCTGGTTCAAAGGTGTGCCCAGCCCGGTAAAAGAACCGGAAAAAACCGATATGGTTATTTTTCGCGAGAACTCTGAAGATATTTACGCCGGCATTGAGTGGCAGGCAGGTACACCGGAAGCTGACAAAGTGATCCGTTTTTTGCGCGACGACATGGGCGTAAAAAAGATTCGTTTTGCACAAGAGTGCGGCATTGGTGTTAAGCCGGTCTCCAGAGAAGGTACCGAGCGGCTGGTAAAAAAAGCCATTCAGTTTGCCATCGACAACGATCGTAGTTCCGTCACCCTGGTGCACAAAGGCAACATCATGAAGTTCACCGAAGGGGCTTTCAAGGACTGGGGTTATCAGACAGCTGTTCAATACTTTGCTGGCCAGCCCCTGGACGGCGGCCCTTGGCACACAGTAAAAAATCCCAATACCGGGCGCGATATTGTCATCAAGGATGTGATTGCCGACGCCTTCTTGCAGCAGATTTTGCTGCGCCCGGCGGAGTACGATGTGATCGCCACGCTGAACCTCAACGGCGATTATATTTCTGACGCTCTGGCCGCCCAGGTAGGTGGTATTGGTATCGCCCCGGGCGCCAACATTGGTGCACCAACAGCGGTATTTGAGGCAACCCATGGCACCGCGCCCAAGTACGCAGGCCAAGACAAGGTTAACCCCGGCTCGGTGATTCTCTCAGCGGAAATGATGCTGCGTCATATGGGCTGGCCGGAAGCTGCCGATCTGATTATCAAGGGGATGGATGGAGCCATTGGTGCCAAAACCGTGACCTACGATTTCGAGCGTTTGATGGATGGCGCAACGCTGGTCAAATGTTCTGAATTTGCCGATGAAATCATCCGTCACATGTAGTTTACCTTTGGGCAGTAGTTGAGAGACAGGCCGGGGAACAGCCTCCGGCCACCGATTCCCGCCTTGTTTTTTCCTGCATTGTAAGCACTTGCTAATTTTTCCCGGTTCAGCGTTGTGATTTGCCTCAGTATCTTTAGAATGGAGAGTGAAAGTATCGCGGTATTGCCAATTTTATAAAAACGCGCACTGATCATTTTACTGTCAAATCTCTTTGTGCGGTGCCGATCAGTTATTGGTGCTCGTTGTTTTTATGGTTGGCAACAGCGATTACTCCCGGAACCTCAATCTGAGGCTTTTGTAGCCTGGGTGTAAAGAGTTGGACATAGAAGATTGGCAGTCATAAAACCATGAGTAATTTCAAACCGTTTCGTCTAAGCTTGGAACAAGATGGAGAGGAGCATGAGGGAGGTCTGGACGTCGCTGTCGTCCCGGAAAAAACCAGGTTGTCCCCGCCTCCGATGTATCAGGTCTTGCTCCTGAACGATGATTTTACACCAATGGATTTTGTTGTTGAGGTACTGGAGAAGTTTTTCAGTATGCCGGAGGGGAGGGCGACCCAAATTATGCTGACGGTACACACTCAAGGACGGGCAGTTTGTGGTGTATTCAGCAAGGATATCGCAGAAACCAAGGCTCAGCAGGTTAACGAATATTCCAGAGAAAACGACCATCCCCTGCTGTGCAAAACAGAAAAGGCCGATTAGCGTTTTCAAGGTTACGCCATATGCTCAACAAAGACCTCGAAGCAACACTGAATAACGCATTTAAAGATGCGCGTGATAACCGTCATGAATTCATGACGGTGGAGCATCTCTTACTTGCCCTACTCGACAATGAGTCCGCAGCCCGTGTCCTGGCGTCTTGCGGCATTGACCTCATCAAACTTCGTCAGGACCTCACCGAGTTTGTCAGCTCCACCACCCCGCTGATCCCGGATGATGACAACGAGCGGGAAACTCAGCCCACGCTGGGCTTCCAGCGCGTGTTGCAGCGTGCCGTTTTTCATGTGCAAAGCTCAGGTAAAAAAGAGGTAACTGGTGCTAACGTACTGGTAGCGATTTTCAGCGAGCAGGAAAGTCAGGCCGTTTACTTTCTCAAGCAACAGGATGTGGCTCGCATTGATGTGGTTAATTTTATTGCCCACGGTATTGCCAAAACACCGGGTCAGGAGCTGGAAGAAATTGGTCGCGAACTGTCCGACGACATGGAGTCTGAGTCAGCTCGGGGTAACAGCAAGAATCCACTGAAACTGTACGCCACGGATCTCAATGAGCAGGCTGCTCTCGGGCGTATTGATCCATTGGTAGGCAGGGCAGAGGAGATTGAACGAGTCTGCCAGATACTCACCCGTCGTCGTAAGAACAACCCGCTGCTGGTTGGTGAAGCCGGTGTTGGTAAAACGGCTATTGCTGAAGGGCTGGCCCGGCGCATCGTTGATGGCGACGTCCCTGAAGTATTGTCGGAGGCCGTCGTCTATTCTCTGGACCTGGGCTCGCTGCTCGCTGGTACTAAATATCGCGGGGATTTTGAAAAGCGCTTCAAACAACTGCTGGGCGAGCTGAAAAAGCTTGATCACGCTATTTTGTTCATTGACGAAATTCATACCATCATTGGTGCCGGCGCTGCCTCCGGTGGTGTTATGGATGCGTCCAACCTGCTCAAACCCATGCTCACCTCTGGCGAGCTGCGCTGCGTTGGTTCCACCACATTCCAGGAGTTTCGCGGCATCTTTGAAAAAGACCGTGCCTTGGCCAGGCGATTCCAGAAAGTGGATATCACAGAACCGGATGTGGCCGACACTTACGAAATTCTTCTCGGGCTAAAGAAAAAGTTTGAAGAGCATCATGAAATTGAGTATCGCGATGACGCTCTGAAAGCAGCGGCAGAACTGGCTGAGCGCTACATTAACGATCGTCATATGCCCGATAAGGCCATTGATGTTATTGACGAAGCCGGTGCCTTCCAGCGCTTGCAGCCGGAGCCACAGCGCAAGAAGGTCATTGAAGTTGATGATGTTGAGCGCATTGTGGCAAAAATGGCCCGGATTCCGCCGAAGTCCGTCTCTTCTTCCGATAAAGAGCTGCTAAGCAAGCTTGAGCGTAACCTGAAAATGGTGGTGTTTGGTCAGGATAACGCCATCACCTCCCTGGCAACCGCCATCAAACTGTCCCGGGCAGGACTCAAGGCGCCGGAAAAACCAGTGGGCTCTTTCCTGTTCTCTGGCCCCACCGGCGTTGGCAAGACCGAAGTATGCCGGCAATTGGCCAAAGCGCTGGGCATTGAGCTGGTGCGCTTTGATATGTCCGAGTACATGGAGGCTCATACCGTTTCCCGACTGATTGGTGCACCGCCAGGTTATGTTGGCTTTGATCAGGGCGGTCTGCTGACTGAGGCAATCAACAAAACGCCGCACTGCGTACTGCTGCTTGATGAGATTGAAAAGGGTCACTCTGATGTCTTTAATCTGCTGCTGCAGGTGATGGACCACGGTACGCTAACAGACAACAATGGTCGTAAAGCCGATTTCCGTAACGTCATCCTGATCATGACTACTAATGCTGGCGCCGAGTCCATGACCCGCAGTTCCATCGGCTTTTTGGAGCAGGATCACACCAAGGATGGCAGTGAGGCCATCAAGAAGACCTTTACCCCAGAGTTCAGAAACCGTCTTGATGCCATCATTCCTTTCGCTGCCCTTAATGGTGACACCATCAAGCATGTGGTGGATAAATTCCTCACCGAGCTTCAGGCTCAACTGGATGAAAAACGTGCGCAACTGGAGGTGGATGAAAAAGCACGCAACTGGCTGGCAGAAAAAGGCTTTGATCGCCAGATGGGAGCAAGACCCATGACCCGGGTGATTCAGGAATATCTGAAAAAGCCCATGGCCGAGCAAATCCTCTTTGGCAAGCTGGCTGAAAATGGCGGCATAATCAAAGTTACTGTGCGCAAGGGTGAGCTGCATCTGAAGTTTGAGGAAGCCAAAAGCAGAACTTCAGACCTTGAAGCGATTGATGACGGGGCAAGTTAGGGGAAGAGCGCTCAGGGGCGAGCGCCCCTGCTAGCGGGAGCGGTAGGTGATACGGCCTTTGGTCAGGTCGTATGGTGTCAGTTCTACCTTCACCCGGTCGCCGGTGAGAATGCGGATGTAATTTTTGCGCATTTTGCCGGAGATGTGGGCAGTCACAACATGACCATTTTCCAGTTCCACACGAAACATTGTATTAGGAAGGGTGTCAATCACGACACCCTCCATTTCCAAACTATCTTCTTTTGCCATTAAAAAACTACCTCAACGGGTTGGTACGGCTTGATTAAATTGCAGGGCATTCTGCCTGAAAATTATTGCTAAAGCAAAACACCCTTTGTGCCCAACGAATTATTTCAACGGCCGCCACTGATGATTCACGCGTATTTGTGCGGGGCGGTATTCAAGCTTGTAGTTCATTTTCCGACAACCGTGCACCCAGTAACCAAGGTGCAGGTAGGACAGGCCAAGCCTCCTGGCCTCTTCAATCAGCCACAAGATGCAGTAACGCCCCAGGCTGCGCTGCTGATAACCTGGGTGGTAAAAAGTATAAACGGCCGAAAGGCTGTTTTGAAGATGATCCACCACCGAAACAGCCAGCAGTTGGTTGCCTTCACGAAACTCGTAAAACGAGGTAAATTCAGTGGCATCCACCAGAAAGGCGATGTATTGCTCAACAGAAGCGGGGTACATATCACCATCGTGGTGACATTGACTGATATAGTGCTGGTAAAGCTGATAATGCTCGTCCTGAAAATTCGCCGGCACTTTGCTGACTTGCAGCGATGTGTTGCGGTTCCAGGTTTTGCGTTGGCTTCTGCGTAAGATAAATGTGTTGACGGGAACTCTGATCGGTACACACGCCTGACACTGAGCACAATCTGGTCGATAAATATGCACGCCACTGCGGCGAAATCCGGCTTCGGCCAGATCCGAGCACAATTCTTGTTCCAGTGTTACGGCCGGGTCCATGAACAGCGTTGTCGCCTGCTGTGCCGGCAGGTAACTGCACTCGTGCGGCTGCGTTGCATAGAATGTGAGATCTTTGTATTTACTCATTGTCACCCATCATGCCATTGCCACCCCAGCTGCCAGTTTGCACAGGCTGAGGCCCGGGAGCAATACATACTGAGACATTTCATGTAGTGCTCCCGACTGATCAGCCCAGCCCCCAGAGATTCCAGATGCGTCGAGTAATTCTGACAATCCACCAGTTGAAATTGCCAGTGCGCTAACTGTTCAGACAAGGCGGCCAGGGCAATTTTCGACGTATTACTCTCTTTGCTGAACATGGACTCGGCAAAGAACACCTGCCCGAGCGCCACGCCGTATAACCCGCCGGCCAGCTTGCCGTCGCGCCAGACCTCAACGCAGTGAGCATAGCCTGCCTGGTGCAAAGCGGTATAGGCAGCGATCATGTCAGCGGTAATCCATGTTCCCTGATTATCCTGATAGCGACCGGCACAGGTTCGAATAAGCGCAGCAAAGTCATGATCAAATGTGACCTGGTAACGGTTTTTACGCAGCAATTTCAACAAAGAGCGAGACAAGTGCAGTTTGCCGGGGATGAAAACCATGCGCTGCGACGGCGACCACCACAGCAGAGGGTCACCATCGTTAAACCAGGGAAAGATGCCACCCCGGTAAGCAAGCAATAATGTATCCACGTTGAGGTTGCCGCCGACGGCCAGTAGTCCGTCAGGGTCTTTGAGGGCGCTGCTGACACAGGGAAAGCCTGTCATGTGTTCTGACAGGAATGTTATCGTTTCTGACATTGCAAGAAATACGGGTCGTTAAACTGCCGTCAGAGTACCCCCATAAACGGGGTTTGGCACATACTTTTTATCCTGAGTGTTTACCGGTGCGACAGGCCTTGATGGGTAAAGGTTGCCGAAAAAGCCAGCACTGCCAACTCATTTTTATATTTCACTTTTCTTATCCTGATTTATGTATTAGAATCCGCCACCTAGTCTACCGATTCTGCTTTATACCAGCCGCTTAATGAAGAATAAATCACATCTTCTTAATACCTCACCCGCTTCGGCGCGTCTCTTGCGTGCTGGTAAGAGCCTTTTATTCTTTCTTATCCAATAAAACTCCCCGGAGGTAATCGAATCTATGGGTACCCTGAGCATGGGCGGAAGCATTGATACAAGTAATGAAATGGACATCATCGAGCAGCAACGCCTGGCAGCTCTAATTGAAATCACAGAGCAGCATAACCGGGAGGTGAGCCAGCTCCAATCCCGTCTGGAAACCGCTGAAAAGAAAGCTGAAAAAGCAACAGTACAACTGAAAACCATGGAAAATGAGCTGAAAGAGCTCAGGGCCAGCAACCCGGATCGCATGAAAAAGCAGATCAAGCGCCTGCAGGAACAAAATCGCACACTGACTGGCGAAAATACCACCTTGAGAGGCAAGCAAAAGCAACTGACGCAACAACTGAACACGGCCAACCAAGAGCTTGAGCAACTGAAAGCTGAAGAGGCTGAAGCAGAAACTGAGAAGTAAGAATCCACTGCCCCGGAGTGGCCCTAAGCAGTATTGATCGGTAGGTGTACGGCGACAGCTCAGCCCCATGCATTGAGTTGTTGCCGCGGATCAACCGCAGGAACTCCGACTGCTCCTGACAGTCTCTTGTAATATTCAGACAATTCGATGCCTAAATGATCATCCTGATGCCCGCATTTCTGCTACCAATCCCGAATATTTGAATTAGACTGTGCCGGTGTCGCTATCCAATGCAGGAGTGCCCGTATGAACGATTGGGGTACCCATCAATACGATGGGGTGGATCATATTGAAAAAACCTTCCTGTTCAAGAAATACTCCCGAGCCCTGGCGTTTTGCAACACTGTGGCGTGTCTGGCTGAGAGTCATGTGCATCACCCGCGCATGGTGATCGAATGGGGGCGTGTAACTGTGGCCTGGGGTACCCACCAGTCTGATGAAGGCAGCGGGGTTCTGGCTATTGACCGGGCCTTGGCCCAGCGTTGTGATACTCTGTACGAACAGGTTAATCTGGGCCTTTGAGCCAGATCTGTTATTAATAAACGGTCTTAGAATTCAATGGATGTATTTTTGATCTGGTCCATACTTACGTTGCTGGTTCGGTCGAATTCCCCCTACGGCTGAACCAGACTAGGTCAGAGATGGCCTTGGTACTTGGATTGTGTACCTATGTTTCACTCCTAATGGTCTTGGCCCGTGTATTCTTCCCCCAGAGTCACGGGTTTCTTTTTGCCCGAAATCCCTGCTTTCCAGAGCAATATCAGCCAGTTAGAGTGGTATGCTGTCACCGGTTACCCCCTGCGGTTTTCCGCATACAGCGCTATATATTGCTAGAAAAACTTGCCAAAAACCTGCCATTGTGTACCTGAAAACGTGTACCTGTGTGCCTTTTGTGTGCCTTTTGTGTGCCTTTTGTGTGCCAAGTCGGAAGCCTGCATATTCTGGCCAATCGTGAACGATCCTGCTCGCACGGCAAGGCAATAACTGAACAATTACTCGGTGCTCGGGTTTTTCAGCATCTGGCCAGCACGCGATAAAGCACCAGAACGGCCTTGGTGGCTTCTTTCATCGAGGCACAAACAAAGATACAAGAGCCTGTGTCAGTAGTTGACGGCAGCCCAGGTCCGTGGCAGCCCCATAACCCATAACCCATAACCCATAACCCATAACCCATAACCCATAACCCATAACCCATAACCCATAACCCATAACCCATAACCCATAACCCA
>Ga0126343_10000088_pt1 | contig 25482 bp, 21 predicted proteins | sample Cyp2metagenome_FD_92531 | JGI IMG/M metagenome (GOLD analysis project Ga0126343, IMG submission 92531) | Coral microbial communities from Lord Howe Island, Old Settlement Bay, Australia - Cyphastrea 2 metagenome | ecosystem: Host-associated > Invertebrates > Cnidaria > Coral ...
ACTTCCCGGTTTCCGTTCACCCTGAGCAAAGTCGAAGGGTGCTGTCACCGGACTTCGACAGGCTCAGTCCGAACGGAGTTCAGATTCCATAAATGCGGAAGTTATTTCGGGACTACTCCTTAATGCCTGTCCTTCAGCACTCTTATCCCCAAATAACACTTAAGGCGCCATGATGGCTGCCCCCGGTTGTCCGGCTGATTCATTGGTGACCGGCTGTTCATAGACCAGGTAGGGCGCGTCAAACTGACCCGCTTCCAGATTTTCCAATAACTGTTCCAAATGCTCCGGACTCTCTACCGGACCGATCCTTACCCGATAAAGGGGCGTCTCCTCCTCACCCTTCATGACTCTGGCCTGAACCCCGGTTTTGGCAAAAACATGGCGGCGCATCAGCTGCGCGTTATGGTGGCTTTTCAGTGCCGCCAGTTGCAGGTAAAGCTGTTGGCCATCGCGAATGGGAGAGCGGGTGAAGCTTTCCGGGTCGATCCCTTCGATGGTCACTTTGGCCAGTCCGGAATCGGCAAAGCCCAGTTTCTGTGCGGCTACGTAGGAAAGGTCGATTAATCGCTCGCCATGAAAAGGTCCCCGGTCATTGACCCGCACCACCACCGAATGCCCGTTCTCCACATTAGTGACTTTGACGTAGGAGGGTAGCGGCAAGGTTTTATGGGCGGCGGTCATCTTGTACAGGTCATAAATTTCGCCGTTCGCCGTCTGCTTGCCATGGAACTTGGTGCCATACCACGATGCCAGCCCGGTTTCGGAATAACCGTTGGCAGTGGCCATTGGCTGATACGTCACCCCGCCCAGGGTGTAGGGCGTATTTTTCAGGGGCACCTGAATAGGCGTTGGTACGGCATCGGGGATGGCGCTGATATCCACGGGAGGCCCGGAGGGTGGGCCATCCTGAGCGCTCTCTTTGACGGTGGTGCTGCTACAGCCGGCCAGCGCCAGCAGCAGGGCCATCACGCACGGAGTAAAGCTTTTGGTCTGGGTCACCCTTGTTTTCCCTTGGCTGGCGTTTTTTGCAGTGCCAGTGAGTTCTGGTAGCTCTCCATCACTTCCTTGCCCAGCTGATGCACCGCCAGGGCGTACATCTGACTGCGGTTGTAGCGGGTAATGACGTAAAAATTATGCAGCCCCAGCCAATACTCGGCCCCCGTGCTGCCCTCATGTTTCATGGGCAATACAGTAGACGTGGCCGGGATGTTTTGGGGGACTTTCCAGCCTGCCCTGCGAACCTGACTCACTTCTTTGTCCGGCTGCAAACCGGAAGAGATCACCTGGTCGGAACGCCTGCCGGAAACCCGGGCTTGCACCGCGACTTCATCGCCGTACTGCCAGCCGTGCTTTTGCAGGTAGTTGGCGACACTGGCAATGGCGTCTTCATCACTGAGCCAGATATTGGCTTGCTGGTCACCGGTAAAGTCTATGGCATAGGCCCGGTAGCTTGAGGGCATAAACTGGGGAATGCCCATGGCACCGGCATAGGAACCCGTCAGTTCGGTCACGTCCAGCTTCTGCTCCCGGGCCAGTATCAGCAGGTTTTTCAGCTCTTTTTGAAAAAATTCGCTGCGCCGTGGGTAGTCAAAACCGAGGGTTGTCAGCGCATCAAGCACTTTGAAACCGCCGGTCTGGCGACCGTAGTAGGTCTCAACGCCGATGATTGCCACAATAATATGAGCAGGCACGCCCAGCTCTCTTTCTGCCTTGGCCAGGGTTGCAGCGTTGTTTTCCCAGAATTCCACACCCTTGGCAATGCGCTCAGGGGTAATAAAGATTTTCCGGTAATCTTTCCACTCCAGGGTGCCCTCTGCCGGACGGCTGATCAGGTCGAGGGCTCGTTGGGAGCGCTCTGCCTGACCCAGAATGGTTTCCAGCTCCGGGCGGGAAAACTGGTGTTCGGTCACCATTTCATCGATAAACGCATTAACATCCTGACGTCCCAGGTAAGCACCGGGCTCATCATCGGCCAGGGCAAATGATACTGGCACACAGGCCATAGCCGTGGCAAGCAGGCTGCGGCCAACAGTCGCACGCAATACCCCCGGGAAATTCTTCATGCATCCTACCTTCTTTTGTCAAACCAATAAAAAAACAAGCGCCTGGCGACCCACGCCACTTCCTACCTTAAATGACAGTGTCCGGGAATGCCAAGCTCAATAACGACCTTTTACGTCCTAATGAGAAACGCCTAGGAATGATCGATGGGTGTGTATGGACATCAGGAAACCAAAGCCCACCAGCAGCGTCAGCAACGACGTACCGCCACGGCTGACCAGTGGCAGCGGCACACCAACCACCGGCAACAACCCGCTGACCATACCCACATTAACGAAGATGTAGACAAAAAATGTCAGGGTAATACTCCCAGCCAATAAGCGACCAAAGAGAGTATCGGCGTTCAGGGTGATAAAAATCCCACGTCCCAGGATCAAGGCGTACAGGGCAAACAGCGCCAGGCAGCCGACCAGACCAAATTCCTCGGCAAGCACAGCAATAATAAAGTCGGTATGACTCTCCGGCAGGAAATCCAGGTGGGACTGCGTCCCCTGTAACCAGCCTTTGCCGTCCACTCCGCCGGAGCCAATGGCAATGGTTGATTGGATGATATTCCAGCCCGAACCCCAGGGGTCACTCTCTGGATTGAGAAAGGTCATCACCCGGCGTTTTTGATAGTCGTACATAAAAAAGTGCCAGAGCACGTAGACCGCCGGGATGGCCATAAAGATGGCAGAAAAAATAAGCCGCTTGCGCAGTCCTGCCAGCAGCAAGACAAAGATGCCCGATGAACCGATCAGTATGGCGGTTCCCAGATCCGGTTGTTTGGCGATCAATACCACCGGCGCAGCAACAATCGCCAGTGACAGCAACACATCCTTGAGTGAAGGAGGCAGCCGACGCCGGGCCAGGAACGCGGCCATGGTGATCGGCATAATCAGCTTGATCAACTCTGAAGGTTGAAAGCGAAAGCCCGGCAGTTGAATCCAGCGTTGGGCACCTTTTGACTGTACCCCGAACAGCAGCACCGCCAGGAGTAGTAACACCCCGCTCACGTAGAACCATTTGGCCGACTGCATCACCACCCGTGGCGGTATCTGTGACACCAGCAGCATGGCCGCCAGGCTGACACCCAGGTAAGTAGCCTGGCGGATGACCACGGACATATCCCGGCCAGTGGCGCTGTACAGTAAAAACAACCCGGCCCCACACAGCAGCAGCAGAAACCCGAGCAGTACAAAGTCAATGTGCCAGCGCATGCCCAGCCCGGGGCTACGGCCGAGACCATCCATATTAATCTGGCGGACAAAATCCTGGTTAGCCATCAGGCATCTTCCTCAATGGTGGTTTGCCTGGCCGCCAACCGGGGCAACAAGTAAGCGTCCATAACCTCTCTGGCAACGTTGGACGCGCCATTGCTGTTTTCCAGAATGACGGCAATGGCAATCTGTGGGTCTTCTACCGGGGCAAAAGCAACAAACAGACTGTGATCCCGTTCAAACTCTTTAAGCTGCTCCGCGTCGTACTCCTCTCCCTGGGCAATGCTGACCACCTGTGCCGTACCGGTTTTGGCCGCCATGCGATACTGCAACCCTTTGCCAATACGCCAGTTGGCAGTGCCCTGGGGTGAGTGCACCACATCTTCCATGGCCTCAATGATCAGCTCCCAGTTCATGGCATCGGTGTCGTCGGCGTGGTCGGTCTCAATGTCATCGCCCCAGAATTCGCCCTGCACTTCAGGGATGTCCTCCTTAACCAGCCGCGGTTGCACATAGTGCCCGCGGTTGGCGATCAGGGCTGTGGACTCCACCAGCTGTAGCGGCGTGGCCAGCATGTAACCTTGGCCGATGATCGCAATGACCGTTTCGCCGGGGTACCAGGTTTCGCCGTAGACGCCCTGTTTCCACTCCCTTGAGGGCAGCAGGCCGGGGCGCTCCTCACGAATATCGATCCCGGTGCGGTGGCCAAAACCAAACTGACTGGCGAAATCATGGAGGTTATCAATGCCCAGCTTGCCCGCCTGGATGTAAAAGTAGGTGTCATTGGACACCGTGATGGCCTTGGGCAAGTCAACCCAGCCATGACCCGAACGGTTCCAGTTACGAAAGCGGTGCTCGCTGCCGGGTAACTGAAACCAGCCTTTGTCAAAAATTTTGTCTTTAGGCGTGACCACATCGTTAGCCAGCAGCGCCAGCCCCATAACGGGCTTGACCGTGGAAGCCGGCGGGTATTCCCCCAGGGAGGCGCGATTATACAACGGCCGTTCGATATCCGTATTGAGGGCATTGAATGTTTTGCTGTCAATTCCGGTAACGAACAGGTTGGGGTCAAACGATGGGTTGCTGACCATAGCCAGTACGCCACCGGTTTTCGGGTCCATGGCCACCAGTGCACCCCGACGGCCATCGATGGCCTCGACAGCCGTTTTTTGCAGGTCGATGTCCAGGTAGAGGTTGATGTCCTTACCGGGCACCGGGTTCTCTTTTTTCAGCACCCTCAGTACCCGTCCACGGGCGTTGGTTTCCACTTCCTGGTAGCCGGGCTTACCGAGCAGCACCGATTCATAGGAGCGCTCAATACCAATCTTGCCAGTGGTGTGGGTGCCGGAGTAGATGGCCGGGTCCAGTTGCTTCAGGTCATGGTCATTGATTCTGCCCACATAACCCACACTGTGAGCAAACAGCTCACCTTCGGGGTACTTGCGAATCAGCTCGGCGTTAATGTCCACACCGGGCAAACGGAAAAGATTGACGGTGATGCGAGCAATTTCCTCCTCGTTCAGATCGAATTTCAGGGGCACTGCTTCATACGGCCTTCGTCGTTTAAGCCGTTGATGAAAACGCTGCAACTCACCCTCTGACAACGGCACCAAAGCAGTGATATTGTCCAGCAGGGCGTCCAGATCGTCAGTCTGTTCCCGAACAATGGACAAAATATGGCTGGGCGTATTCATCGCCAGCAGCTTGCCGTTGGTGTCGTATATTAAGCCACGGGTGGGGGGGATAGGCTGTACCAGCAGGCGGTTTTCATCCGATTGTGTTGACAGTTCTTTGTAGCGAATCACCTGAAGATAGAACAGGCGGGAAACCAACCCCATGCCCAGCAGTGCCATTAATCCCACTGCCACCCAGATTCGGATGTTTACCAGTCGTTTTTCTGCCCCATGGTCCTTTAAGGTATCCTGCGGCATGTCATTTCTCAGTCATTAGTCGTCAATAAAGCAAGAGGGCCCGATCGTCGCTGTTTTCATCAGGGCCAGGCAAAGTTGTCATTGGGCTAATTAGATGTTTAGTGGAGTTTTGCTGTCAAGTGATTAATTTTCAGTCATCTGGCCATTATGCCCGTCTCGTATTCATCCGTGGCCACCACGCTGAGTAATGATCCTGTTGATGCAGCTCGGGCGGCAAGACCGGGCGATTTATGTCATCATGAATCGCAATAAAACGACTATGGTATTATAAATTGAACAGCTCTGCGCGACTTGTTCTGAAAACTACATGCCGGTTGACGTACTCAACACATAAACATGAGGGTCAGGCCTGACATGGAAACGCACCGAAAAAGGCGAGTAATAAAGCCCGAAAGCAGCAACAGGATGAGGGAGGCTGGTGACGGGGTGGCCATTATGAATAACCGTGAGCCGGTCAATGATCATGCCAAGATCTTCAGCCACCCTGACAGTACTTTTACCATTGACTGTGGTTTGTAGAAAAGCGTCTTTAAAAGCCGGTGACTGGTAATTGGTCCGATGCGCGAGCAAAACGTCATTGGTCTGTTTATTGGCTATACGAAACTGGACGATGGTTTGTGGTAGCGCCAACAGCCAACCGTTCGCCTCAAAAGCCCGCTCAAACTGATGGGCAATGACGTTGCTCATGTAAATTGCTTTTTTATCCATATGGCCGGCCTTCAGATTCAGGATGAAGCGCCAGCAATCTTTGGTGAATTCGTTGCGAAATTGGTATCGCCAGGCTTTGCCCACGCTTGCATTCTCCGGGCTTTTGCCCTCGGTACGCATGCAGGAAAACCATTGATAAGTGGTGGTCAGGGCATGAATATTTTTAAACTGTTCGACGTATCTGGATTTTAACTGCACCAGCCTTTGCCTGATTTGTTGATCCCACTGAACATCAGTCGGGCTCAACCAGACCGTGCCTTCGTTATGAAGGCACACGGTACGGGCGTCTGTTGTTGAGCCTTGAGGAAGGCCGCCGGAAGAGGTTATGGGTAACTGGTTTGTCTGGGTAGATGCGATTGGGTTCACAACGGCTTTCCCAATGTTGCTGTTAACTTGCCAGTTACTTGTGATAGGGATGGTGGTGCAAAATGCTCCAGGCCCGGTAGAGCTGCTCCGCCACCACCACCCGCACCAGCGGATGGGGCAGGGTCAACGGCGACAGTGACCAGCGCAAGTCAGCCCGCGCCAGGCAGGAAGCGTGCAAACCTTCCGGCCCGCCCACCAGCAAACAGACATTGCGGCCGCTATGCAGCCAGTCGCCCATATTAGCCGCCAGCTTTTCGGTGCTCCAGGCTTTGCCCAGTACTTCAAGGGTGACTACCAAGTCATTGGCACCGACGGCAGCAAGCATCAGTGCGGCTTCTTTTTCTTGCAGGCGCTGCACGTCAGAACCCTTGGTGCGTTTGCCCAGGGGAATCTCCACCAGCTCCAGTTTCACGTCAGCCCCTAAGCGGCGGCTGTATTCCCGGTAGCCTTCACTGACCCAGTCGGGCATTTTGGAACCCACGCAGATGAGCTTGATCCGCATCAGGATGGCTCAACAACGGCCAGGTCCGAGCTGTCCCAGAGTCTCTCCAGATCATAAAACTGACGGGTGGCAGGCAGCATCAGGTGCACGACCACATCGCCCAGGTCCACCAGTACCCATTCGGATTTGTCCTGCCCCTCAACGCCCAGTGGCCTCATGCCACGCTTCTTGCACTGCTCAATCACGTTGTCAGCCAGTGATTTTACATGACGGTTGGACGTGCCGCAGGCAATAACCATGTAATCGGTCACACTGGTCTGGCCAGAGACGTTCAAACAAGTGATTTCGTTACCTTTGACTTCTTCGATTGCTTCGACAACAAGCTGTTTCAGTTCATCAGAATGCACAATTAACCTCTAATTCAGGGCCGGAGTCAGAGTCCGGGTATGTTCCGGCCATTAAGCGGCGGCCATTCGCAGCCGGCAGATTCTCAGCATTGACCAGAGAAGTCAACGCCAGCAAAGCGTCGGAGTGGAAATCCCCTATTGGCGGATATGCCCATCCCCGAGCACTACATATTTTTGCGATGTCAGCCCCTCAAGACCCACCGGACCCCGGGCATGAATCTTGTCCGTGGAGATGCCGATTTCAGCGCCCAGGCCGTACTCAAAACCGTCGGCAAAGCGGGTGGAGGCATTGACCATAACGGAGCTGGAATCCACAGCGCGCAAGAAGCGTCGGGCGCGGGTGAAGTCCTCGGTGACAATGGCGTCCGTGTGGTGGGAGCCGTAGTGGTTGATGTGGGCAATGGCCTCTTCCATATCGGCCACCACTTTGATGGCCAGCACCGGCGCCAGGTACTCCTCTGACCAGTCCGCCTCACCAGCGGGCGTGGCGTTGGGCAAAATGTCGCACGTCATCGGACAGCCGCGCAGCTCTACGTCGTGCAGGGCAAACAGTTCGGCCAGTTCATTCAATAACGGGCGAGCCAGATCCCGGTGTATCAGCAGGGTCTCCATGGCATTGCACACGCCATAACGGTGCGTCTTGGCGTTGAGGGTAATGCGCACTGCCTTGTCATGATCCGCGCGATCGTCCAGATAGACATGGCAGATACCGTCCAGATGTTTGATCACCGGCACTTTGGACTCGGCGCTGATCCGTTCGATCAGCCCTTTGCCGCCGCGCGGCACAATCACATCTACGTATTCCGGCATGGTGATCAGGGCGCCCACGGCGGCGCGATCCACAGTATCAACCACCTGCACCGCGTCTTGCGGCAGTCCGGCTTCGGCCAACCCTTGCTTGATGCAGCTGGCGATGGCCCGGTTGGAGTGGATGGCTTCGCTGCCGCCGCGCAAAATCACCGCATTGCCGGCTTTCAGGCACAGGCTGGCCGCTTCCACGGTGACGTTGGGGCGTGACTCATAAATAATGCCGATAACGCCCAGCGGCACACGCATCTTGCCCACCTGAATGCCACTGGGGACGTACTTCAGGTCGTCAATGGTGCCGATGGGGTCGGGCAGGGCGGCGACCTGGCGCAAGCCGTCGATCATGGTGTCGATCTGGGTGTCGGTCAGCGCCAGCCGGTCGAGCATGGCGGCATCCAGCCCACGTTCGCGTCCGCTGTCCAGGTCTTGATGGTTGGCCTGTTGCAGCGCACTGCGCCCGGCCTCAAGGGCGTCAGCAATGGCCAGCAGTGCCCGGTTTTTCAGCGCGGTGTTGGCCATCGCCATGGTCTGGCTGGCTTGCCGGGCTTTCTTGCCCAGCCCATGCATGTACTGCATTACTTGCTCAGTCAATGTTTATTCTCCAAACCGTTGGCCAGCAAAAGGCCCCATGGTATCAGTCTGCAATCGGCATGGTAAATTCAAAAATGGCGCCACCTTCGGGGTTACGCTGGAAGGTGAGCCTGCCACCGTGAGACTGAATGATGGAGTGGCAGACCGTCAGGCCAATGCCCATGCCATCAGCCTTGGTGGTGTAAAACGGGGTGAACAGGCGCTCCTCGGCGTCGTCGGCCAGGCCGTGGCCCCGGTCAATCACCGACACCTTGACGAAATCATCATCCACTTTGCAAGTGCGAACGTAGACGCCGATGTTGCGGGTGTCCATATCCCGCATGGCTTCCATACCGTTGCGGATCAGGTTCAGGGCCACCTGCTGGATTTGCACCGGGTCCACCTTGACGTCCGGCAGCCCCTCTTCCTGCTCCAGATGAATTTCCATGCTGTTGTTGCGCGCATCCACTTCGGCCAGTTTGTAGGTGTCCTGAATCAAACGGTTGGGATCAACGCTGCCCAGGACATGATCCGGTTTTTTCACGAAGGAGCGAATACGGGCGATGATCTCCCCGGCGCGCCGGGCCTGGGTGTTGATCTTCTCCATGGCTTCATTCAGGCCCAGATCGTCTTGCAGCTCAAGCCGGGCCAGCATGCGCCGGCCCACCTGGGCGTAATTGGAGATGGCGGTCAGGGGCTGGTTCACTTCGTGGGCAAAGCCGGCGGCCATCTCGCCCATGGTGCTCAGGCGAGAGACGTGGGTCAGTTGTTCCTTCTGGCTCTCCAGCTCGTCCAGGGCTTTTTGCAGGGCAGCCTGATGGCGTTTTTTCTCGGAGATATCCTTGAATACCACCACCGCACCGCTGGGGGTGCTGTTTTCCATGATGGGCGTGCAGGAAAAATCCACCGGAAAGGCCGAGCTGTCGCTGTGCAGGAATGTGGCGTCTTCCACGCTGGTGCTGACGCCTTTGTGCAGGGAGACTTCAATGGAGGCCAGCGGATTGAGTGCTGTGGCGTCCGGTGCTGCCGGGTCCGCAGGTTCCGTGTGGATCAGGTGCCTGAGGCTGAGGTTGGTCAGCTGCTCAATGGACCAGCCGGTCATTCTGGACGCCGCCGGGTTGGCAAAGGTGATCATGCCGCGCCGGTCGAGGCCAAAAATGCCCTCGTTCATGCTCTCCAGGATGCGCGCCTTGTCGGCTTCGAGCTGGCGGTTTCTGGCCGACAGCGCCTGTTCCAGCTTGTGGATTTTCAGCTGGGTCTGCACCCGGGCAATCACCTCCTCAGCCTGAAACGGCTTGGAAATAAAATCCACCGCGCCGGTTTTTAATCCCCGGACCTTGTCTTTCGTATCGTCAAGGGCGGAGAGGAAAATAACGGTAATGTTCTGTGTTTCCGGGTTCTCTTTCAGCCGCTGGCACACTTCATAGCCATCCATGCCCGGCATCATAATGTCCAGCAGGGCCAGTGCCGGCTTGGCCTTGGCGGCAATTCTCAGGGCACTTTCGCCATTTTTGGCAATCAGCAGCTTATAGCCCCGACCATTGAGGGTTTGCAGCAGTACCTGCAAGTTGGTTGGATTGTCATCGACAAGAAGAATGCGTTCTTCTTCGTGCTGCTCCGGGGGTGCTTCAGCCAGATACATCGTCAGAAAATCCTGATGTGGGAAGGGTCAACAGTGTAAAAATAGTCAGAAACAAATGACTTATCTTACTATAACCACGGATCTTGTCAGAATGATTATGATCAATGACTAGCAGCCCAAGGCCTTCGTTAACAGGTTCATTATTCACTCTGGCCAGAGCGACGAGGCTATACCTGGGAATTCTTTTCCACAACGGCCTTGTTCATGATTCAATAAGAAAAAACTTGGGGTCGGCCTGCCAGGCGGCGGTGAATCACTCGTAATGGCTTGGTGTCTATGAAAATAATGTTGATTGGCGCAACCGGTTTGATTGGTCAGGATGTGCAAAAACTGTTGCAGGAAAAGCAGTTGCCTTGCTTTGCGCCAGAGCGGGCTGAGCTGAACCTGGAAGATCCGCCGTCGATCGTCCGTTGTGTGAAGCAATACCGGCCGGATATTGTCATCAGCTGCGCCAGTTACAACGACCCGGCCGGGGCGGAAAAAGAGCCGGACAAGTGCCTGCTGATCAACCGCGATGCCATTGCCACTCTGGCCGATGCCTGCCACCAGCACAATGCTGTTTTGCTCTACATCTCCACCTACCGGGTGTTCGATGGCAGCAAAAAAGAGCCCTACACCGAAGACGATATCCCCAACCCCAGCGGCGTTATGGCCACCAGTCGCTGGCAGGCCGAGCAGGCGATCATGGCGCGCTGCCCGAGGCATATTATTTTGCGCCTGTCCTGGGTGATCAGCCACTGGCGCGACAATCTGTTGAAATATCTGTTGGATCGCATCAGCCAGGAGCAGGAGATGGCGGTGGTTGCCGACCGGCAGGGCTGCCCGACGCCCGGCGATGATGTGGCACGGGTTATTGTTGCTATTGTGCAGCAGCTCGACTGCCTGGCCGAGCCGTGGGGTACTTACCATTATGCCGCTGCCGAGCCGGTCTCAGAAAACTGTTTTGCCGAAACGGTTATTGCCGAGGCGTCACAATACCGGCCCCTGACCATTCGCAAGCTGCGCATGGATAAGCTGGATGAGCGCGATGGTCTGCAAGCGCCTGCCAACGCGACGTTGGCTTGCCGGAAAATTTTAAGCACCTTCGGAGTGCACAACAAACCGTGGCGGGGCAGCCTCGCCAGGATGATCAGGCGTTACTTTCACCACCGTTCTGCCGGCTAGCCGGCAGAACCACGACCGGAGGAGTGTCACCCATGCCCGGCGCGCCCTTTCCCGCCACACTTACTCAAGTTGAGCAACTGAGCAGCAACACCCTACAGCTGAGTTTTCAGCCAGCAGTACGCTTTGAGTTTATTGCCGGGCAGTTCCTGCAGTTGCATATCGATATCGATGGCACGGTGCACAAACGCAGCTACAGCATTGCCAACTCGCCGGCCGACTTTCAGGCCACTGGTTTGCTGCAAGTGGCACTGAGCCAGGTTGACGGCGGCGTGGCCTCAACGTTCTTTCAACACGCTGCGCCTGGTACTGAGGTTGGTATGACCGGCCCTTATGGTGCGCTGACACTGCCTGAAGCCTTGCCCGGTCAGCTGATTCTGGTGGGTACCGGCACCGGCATTGCCCCCTATCGCAGCATGATTCCCCAGCTGGCAACGCTGGCTGGCGAGGGCAGGGCTGTTACTGCGGTGATGGGCTTCAGGTATCGCCATGAGTGCATCTATGCCGGGGAGTTTGCCCGGGTGGCCCGGCAGCGGATCTGCCTGAGCCGTGAACCTGTGCTGGATGACGGAGAGTACGCCGGTCGTGTTCAGGGCCAGTTTTCGACCCTGAACCTTAACCCGGAAAAAGACACGGTCTACCTGTGCGGTAATCCGGGCATGATTGATGACTGTGTTGCCCTGCTCAGGGATATGGGCTTTTCTCCCCGGCAGATCAAACGGGAAAAGTACGTTTACTCAGGCCATTGACGCCGCGCTGCCAGCACCGTCAGCGCCCAGAACAGCCCCAGCAGCAGTCCGGTCAGGACGCTGCTTAACGGGTGGAGCTGTAACACCAGCGTGGCAAACCCCTGAAGCAGGATCAGGCCAGTGGCCACTACCGCGCACAGCAGTTGCAATTTGAAGGGGCGATGCTCTGCCATCAGGGTGGCAAGGGAGAACAGCACAAAGGCTCCCGCCAGCGTTGGCCCGGCAACATAGGAACCCGCCAGCCAGATTGAACAGACCGTGGCAATCCCGCCCAGCAGCAGGCAGGTCAGGTTCTTTGGCCGCCCGGTTCTGTGGAGCCAGATCACCATGGCTACAAACAGCAAGCCTTGCAACGGTGCGCTGGCAATCCCCACCAGCCAGTTGAACTCCTGTTGCAGCCAGGGCAGATCCATCAACCGCATCCACGGTGCAATTTGCTGCTCAACTCCGGCGAGAGCGCCTTTGGCGACGATGGCTGATAACACCAGTGCAAGAGTCAGCACAGGGTACCAGACCAGCTTTGGTCGCCAACGGTGATGGATGCTCAGCAGCAGCGCCGGCAGCACAGCCGCAACGATAATGGTGGCAAGCAGTGCCACCAGCAGTGAGCGGGGAATCTGGTCATGAAATTCCAGTGCTGCCCCCGTCAGGTAGCCCGGTACCAGATAGGCCGGTGACCAGACGATGGCCGAGAGAATATTGACGGTGTAGAAAACGGCTGGTGACATCCCCATCATCCCCGCCACTGCCGGTACCACCGGGCGTACCGGCCCAAAGAAGCGACCGATCACCACGCTGGATACACCGTAGCGATGAAAGAACGTTTCGCCCCTTTCCAGCCAGATCGGGTGACGATTGAATGGCCACCAGTTGCGTACCCGATGATGCCAGTGAAAGCCCACAAAGTAGCTGATGCCATCGCCAATCACAGCGCCCAGAAACCCCCAGAACATCACCCAGTAGACCGATACCGAGGCGGCCCCGGCAATGGCGGCCAGGGCAAACAGCATGGCCACACCTGGCACCACCATACCCACCACGATCAGTGATTCCAGACAGGCCACCGCGGCAATCGCCGGACCGATGTACATGGTGTTGTGTTCCAGCCACAGGTGGATGGCATCTAAGTAAGCATTCACGGACGTTGCTGATTCCTGTTGAGGGGAGGGAATATGGAAATCAGAAAACCACCTTGGCACGCTCCTTGTCAATGGTTGCAGCACCGGTGGAAATGGTGTTTTTGCTGAATATCTGGCGAAATGATTGGGGTTTTCTGCTATTGTGCCTGCGTTTGCTCTGCCAGAGTGTGGCTTGCCGTATCGGTCACGACTCCGGTGTATCCACTACGAAAAGGAAGAAGAAGTAATGGCGGAAATCATCAATACCGACAATGCGCCAGCGGCGATCGGCCCTTACGTGCAGGCAGTAGCCACCGGCTCACTGGTCTTTACCTCAGGTCAGTTACCGATTGACCCGGCCACAGGCGAGATGCCTGCCGATGTGGCAGCCCAGGCGCTGCAATCGTTGAAGAATGTGCAGGCGATCGTTGAAGCCTCTGGCTTGAGCATGAGCAGCGTGTTCAAAATGACCGTGTTTGTTAAAGACCTCAACACCTTTGCCACTGTGAACGAGGTTTACCAGAAGTTCTTTGACGATCTTGGTGCTGGCTACCCGGCTCGCTCCTGCGTTGAGGTTGCCCGTTTGCCGAAAGACGCGCTGGTGGAAATTGAGGCCATCGCCCAACGCTGATTGCTCCCGCCTTTCTCGCGCAAAAAAGCCTGTGATCACCGATGACAGGCTTTTTTTCTTTCAGCCTCACCAAGCCCTGCATTGATCGTGCAGTACGACAGGCAGTGATGTATCCTAGCCAGCTTTGAAGATTCACACAGTCACAGGGCGTTTTGCCTCCCGTGCATTGAATCGCGTTGATCCATGACCCAAAGCCCGAGCGATATGGAAGAGCACTACCAACCGCACCAGATTGAGAGCGAAGCCCAGCAGTTCTGGGAAGCCAACGACAGCTTTGCCGCCAGCGAGCGCAGCGACAAAGAGAAGTACTACTGCCTGTCCATGTTCCCGTACCCCAGCGGCCGACTGCACATGGGGCATGTGCGTAACTACACCATTGGCGATGTGATCGCTCGCTACCAGCGCATGCGGGGCAAAAATGTCCTGCAGCCCATGGGTTGGGACGCTTTCGGCTTGCCGGCAGAAAACGCTGCCATCAAGAACAAGACCGCACCGGCACCATGGACTTACGAAAATATTGATTACATGAAAGGCCAACTCAAACGCCTGGGCTTTGGCTACGACTGGAACCGCGAACTGGCCACCTGCAAGCCGGACTACTACAAGTGGGAGCAGTGGTTCTTCACTCAGCTCTATGAAAAAGGGCTGGTGTACAAAAAGATGGCCACCGTTAACTGGTGTCCTAACGACGCCACCGTTCTGGCTAATGAACAGGTGGAAGATGGTCGCTGCTGGCGTTGCGACACCATTGTCGAGCGCAAGGAGCTACCCCAGTGGTTTGTGAAAATCACTGCCTACGCTGACGAACTGCTGGCCGACCTGGACAAGCTGGAGCATTGGCCTGAGCAGGTTAAAGCCATGCAGCGCAACTGGATTGGCCGTTCCGAAGGCGTGCAGATGACCTTCAAGGTGGCTAACCCGGTAGCCGGTGCGCCGGAGGAGTTCCGGGTCTATACCACCCGTCCGGATACGCTGATGGGCGTGACCTACGTGGGCATTGCTTCTGAGCACCCATTGGCCAAAGCAGCCGCGGCCAACAATCCTGCGTTGGCAGCGTTTATCGAGCAGTGCAAATCCAACGCCGTGACCGAAGCGGAAATGGCCACCATGGAAAAGCTCGGTGTGGATACCGGCATCCGTGCCATCCATCCCGTCACGGGTCGGGAAGTGCCAGTCTGGGCTGCCAACTTTGTGCTGATGGATTACGGCACCGGTGCTGTTATGGCCGTTCCTGCCCACGACCAGCGTGACTTTGAGTTCGCGACTCGCTTTGGCCTACCCATCGAGCAGGTGATTGCCCCAGCCAATGGCGAAACCGGTGATTTGACCGCTGCCGCCTTTACCGATAAAGGTGTGCTGGTCAACTCTGGCCAGTTTGATGGTCTCAGTTCTGAAGCGGCCTTTAACGCCATCGCCGATTACCTGATCGACGCAGGTAAGGGCGAGCGCCAGGTAAATTACCGTCTGCGTGATTGGGGTGTTAGCCGTCAGCGCTACTGGGGTACACCGATTCCCATGCGCTACCTCGACGATGGCAGCGAAGTGCCGGTGCCGCTGGCGGACCTGCCGGTGCTGCTGCCGGAAGATGTGGAGATGGACGGCGTTCACTCTCCCATCAAGGCCGACCCGCAGTGGGCAAAAACCAGCCACAATGGTCAGCCTGCCACCCGCGAAACCGATACCTTTGACACTTTTATGGAGTCCAGCTGGTACTACGCCCGCTATTGCTCACCCCAGTGTGATGACCAGATGTTGAACCCGGAGCAGGCCAACTACTGGTTGCCTGTGGATCAGTACATTGGTGGCATTGAACATGCCGTAATGCACCTGCTCTATTCGCGCTTTTTCCACAAGCTGTTGCGGGATGCTGGCTTGGTCAACAGTGATGAGCCGTTCAAGCGCTTGCTCTGTCAGGGCATGGTGTTGGCAGACACCTACTTCAAAACCGATGACAAAGGCGTTAAGCAGTGGATTGCGCCAACGGAGGTGGATAGCGAGTTTGACGACAAAGGACGTTTGATCAGGGCAACCCTGAAAGCCACCGGTGAGCTGGTGGAACACGCGGGCATGAGCAAGATGTCCAAATCCAAAAACAACGGTATCGACCCACAAGACCTGATCAACCAATACGGTGCCGATACCATCCGTCTTTACACCATGTTTGCCGCGCCGCCCGAGCAGACGCTGGAGTGGTCTGAAAGTGCCGTAGAAGGTGCCAACCGCTTCCTGCGCCGGTTCTGGAAGCAGGCAGCAGAGCACATCGCCGGTGGTGATGTGCCGGCTCTGAATCTGGACACCCTGACCAAAGAGCAGAAAGACCTGCGTCGCAAAGTCCATGAGACCATCAGCAAAGTGTCTGACGATTGTGAACGTCGTTTGACGTTTAATACCGCTATTGCTGCAATTATGGAACTGAATAACGCCATTAACCGCTTCCCGGTGAATACTGATCAGGATCGGGCCGTAATGCGCGAAGCCATCGAAGCCACCACACTGATGCTGGCACCGATCACCCCTCACGCCATGCACAGTATCTGGCGGGCGTTGGGTCATGCCGGGCCGGTGTTGGACGCGCCGTGGCCGGTGGCTGATGCCGATGCGCTGAAAAAAGACGCCATCACCCTGGTGGTTCAGGTTAATGGCAAAGTGCGGGCCAAGTTGGAAGTGGCTGCCACTTTAGATAAAGAGTCCATCGAAAAGTTGGCTCTGGCTCATGAGAACGTGTGCAAATTTACCGATGGTCTGACAGTGCGTAAGGTAATTGTGATTCCGGGCAAGTTGGTCAATATCGTGGCAAAGTGATGCTGACTGGTAGTTCGCTTTGAGAAAAAAATAAAAGGGCCCTTGGCCCTTTTTTAATGGTTATTGTCCGGACTCCTGAACAGGGTATTTAATATTTTCATTATGCTCACAGGCTTCTTTTGTGGGTTTGATTTGTGACTGCTCGAACACCTGCATCAATGGTGGGTGGGTATTCAGTTTTTCTGTGCCAGAATTGGCGGCGGTTGGCAGATAATCAAGGTTCAGGTAGTTGACCATATATTCCTGAGAGCTGCCCTTATAGAATTCATTAATTGTTGACACAACGAATGCTTTTCTTGCTGAGTCAGCTTCAGCAAAATATCCCTGAACAATGTCGAAAAGCCTTTTGCCTGCTAGTTTTCGCAATCCCCGTGAGTTGATTGATTTTATTTCACTATTCTCTTCTTCTGAGACCACAAACTCGCCGTACAAATAGTCGCATAATCTTGCGGGGTCTATATCTCGAATGAGCTTGTCGTAGTCTTTATAGAAAGTTTCATTGCTCTCATCTGAACAGGATGAAGCTGCTGGTGCTACATCTGAAGAACGGGTAAAAGTTTGAGTAGAAAAGTGATGCTGACTGCTGGGCCGATGTTGGTCGCCCAAGTAACTGGTGGCCCTTGCTCCCTGCACTGTTCCATTATGCCATGTGCATGTGACCGGGATGTTAAGTTGATTGTTATGTCCTTGCGTTCCTGCACCGGTGGGTCGGTTAAGGTCATTTGTTGATGGTTCCATTTTTCACCGAGTCCTTTGTTATAGATTTCAGGTGGATTTCAGAGAAACAATTCCAGAGAAGCAATTGGGTGGGAAATTGTAATTCTTTTTACATGCATTGTTAGACAAGATGTGCCGACATAAGTTCAGCCTGACACACTCCAATGATTATTCCTCATCATCCGAATCAAGTGGGTCTTCGTCGTCATCAAACAAAAATGGATTACGTGATCGTTCGCGCTCTTCTTCCTCTTCTTCATCGCGTTCTTTTTTACTTTTCTTTCTCTCCGAGCGATTGCCTGCACCCTGACCGACGTTAGGCAGAATAATGGGTGGTAGTTGCTTTTGACCGCTTTCGGCAATGGGCATAGATTGCATGGCAGCGGGCACGGCGCTGGCCAAAATACTGAGCTGGGCAGCAACAGGCATATTGACGTTCACACTGGCTGCCGTCGGTGCTGCCTGAGCCTGTTGGTGCCCGCCGGGCTTGTTGGCCGCAGCAGCAGAAGCAGGCTTATGAGTCATTTTTTGATTATTAATATGATCTCCGGTGTTCATTGAGCGCACGTCGGCAATGCTGTGGCGAACGGGTGGCTGTTGAGTTGGCGGCATGGCAGGTGATGAAACAACGACAGGTTTGTCAGTAGCCGCTTTTTGTTGAACCGACGGATCGGCAATCAAACGATTACTGATTTCGTCACTCATCTGCAATAAGGCCGATTTCACAAGCTGTGCCTGTTCTTCAGCCGAAGGCAAAAGCTTGTCTCCCCGAACAGGGCAGGGCACTGTTCTTCGAGCTTCCTCCGGGCCTGTATTACTATTGATTAGCCGGTCGACGGCACTGGCCAATAGAGACAGTAGCCGGGGGGAAAGGGCAGGTTTGTCCCTGGCCATATCTTGCTGGCGTGTTGCAGACTCTTTTTGCGTACTGTCACTGTCGGGCAGATCAGGGGCATCGGCCAGGCCTGTGGCGATCAGTAACTGCACAAGTCTTTCCAGGCGATACTCAGCCACACCCGATTTCAGAGAGAGCAGTTGCGCGACCGGTGAGGCAAAGTGGACCACCATACCTTGGGGGGATGTTGTCAGAACGGGTGGTCTGCCATGAGGCATAAATGTAGCGACGGTGCGCGGCTGGCCCAGAACACCACGTTGAAAGAGGCAGTGAGTTTCACCCAGAAAGCGCCGGTACACCACACCGTTCAGAGATAACTCCTGCCAACAGGTTTTGACCACCCGGGCTTTGAAGTTACCGTTAGAGTCCGAAACGTTTTCGGAAACTTCGTTAATGACAGTCCTTATCCGATTGGTATCGTGATATACAACATGGTCAGCACGATGCAAACCTAGCGTCATGAAACACCTGCCTTGTCCAAAGCAAAGCCGCACTTTGCTACGTAACTAGTTGAGCTGGTTTTTATTATTCCCTTACTAAAAGTAAGACAACGAAGATCTTGGTTAGTTCCTGCTAATCGGTCAGTTGGGGTGATTCACGGGCAGCCTGTGATTGAGTACCACTCGCTGATGCTCTCTACCTCGTCTTCACTGAGTAACCTGGCGATATTGTTCATGGGCTGGTGGGTGGTCCTGGAACCATCACGGTAGTAGTTAAGCTGTTTTACCATATACTCTTTTTTCTGGCAGGCCAGATTGGGGTTGTAGGGTGCTGTGCCGATTCCCGTCGGCCCGTGACAGCCCGAACACAACACCATGGCTCGGGTCCTGGCCGCTTCGAGATGCTCTGGAATTACCTGGCTGGTTGCGCGGAAATCGTTGCAGCCAGCGAACAAAACGGTGATGAGCAGTAATACAGCTCTGCCTGACAATGTTATTTTCATGGCCGGTTAACTCCATGTCAGTGACCGGAAGATGCAAATTGCACTGTGTCCAACCCAGTGTAAACCCGCAGATCGACAATGGCACAAACCGTTATTGTCCTTCGAGCCGGTTTAATATTGCTTTTTATTTTAATTCTTATATCCAACCGATCTAACAGATTGTCTGTTCATTGGTGTATTCGTTAGCTATTTTGGTTGGCCGTCTTTCAGGAAAATTTTTGGCCTGCTGTCAGGCTGGTGAGCACTATTCAAGCGCTTCGGTGCTCGCCGTGTTTTTTGTGCAGGTGAGTCGAGTATCGCAGAGCCGTGTCTGTCGGTATGTTTTGACAGAAGCGTTTTCAGATTTGTACAGGGGGGGGCATGTTACCTACCACTACAGGCGCATCAGAATCTTCGCCCGGGCCGGCTGAGGGTGAGTGGCGAACGGTTGGTTATGGAAGGGTACGCAGAGGCAGAGCAGGTCAGTCCAACTATTCGGGCAGGTCTGTTTCCGGGCATTCGCCCGCTGCCACTCGGTTCCAGAGCCCGCGGGGCAGGGGTGGGCGGGGCAGGCGAGGTATGGGACGCCGGTCGCTGCACAGCCGGGGTGGTGCGGCTTCGGTATGCGAGGCGCAGCGTCCGGGTGCACAGAAAAAAAAGGAGAGGGTGGATTTTGTCACTGCTCAAAAACCACCGGCAGATTCAGGAAAAACGCTTCTAGCGCCCGGTAATTCCGCCGCAGAAAAGACTAAAAATGAGCAGTTACCGGATTTTGAGCCCCTGTCCGCGCTGCCGAAGTATTCGACCCCACTGGTGGATATTGGCGCCAATCTTATCGGTAATCGGCATTTTCCTGATTTTTCCGCTGCTATTGACGAAGCGGCTCGATGCGGGGTGGGCCGCGTCATGATCACCGGCACATCGATCAGAGTATCGGTTCAGGTGGCGGATAAGCTGCAGGAGATAGCCAAACAACGGATTTCCACCGGCGTCGGCGGTGCTGCTGGAAGGGAGTCTGCGCTCTGTGCGTTGTATTATACGGTCGGCTGCCACCCTCACTCCGCCAGATTCTACGACAGAGACGGCGGGATAGGGGCCCTTCGGAAGCTGTTGCTCAGAGATGACAGTGGTCGTTGTGTGGCAGTAGGAGAGTGCGGTCTGGATTACCACTACGACCGGTTCTCCAGCCGGGAAGTGCAGCAGACGGTTTTTCAGGATCAGCTGGCACTGGCAGTGGAATTGGGTAAGCCGCTGTTTCTCCATGAGCGTGACGCTCACGGTGACTTTGTTGCTATTCTGCGTAAATACATCACTGGGCTGCCACTGCCTGAGATGGCTTGCGTACACTGTTTTTCTGGTAATCGCACGCAATTGCAGGCGTATCTGGATTTGGGGTGCTCCATCGGTATTACCGGGTGGGTTGCCGACAAACGCCATGGAGATTTGATTGATGCCCTGAGATATGTTGGTTGGGAGGCGTTGCGCGAGCGCCTGATGATTGAGACTGATGCGCCTTATTTGCCTCCCTACTTGGTGATGCCGACACGGGAGCAACAGCCAGAAACTGCTCCCCGGTCGCGCAGGAGTCCGAATGTTCCGGCCAACCTTCCCTACGTATGCCACGCTTTGGGGGTAGCACTGGGTGTGAGTGGAGAAGAGGTGGCCGCAGCCACCACCGCCAACGCCAGGCGAATATTTGCTCTGGATGATTAACAGACTGGCGCTACCCGCGTCAAATCTGCCTGATGAGTCCTTCTTGCATGGTGGATGCTACCAGTTCGCCGGACTGGTTAAACACCTGCCCTCTAACCAATGCCCTGGCACCACTGGCGGTGGTGCTCTCGACGCAGTGCAGTAGCCAGTCGTCCATACGAAATGGGCGATGGAACCACATGGCGTGATCCAGGCTGGCAATCTGCATGGCTTTTTGAAAGCTGGCTGCGCCGTGGGGGTACAGGCTGCAGGTTAAAAACTGAAAGTCAGAGGCGTAAGCCAGCAAGTACTTGTGCACACCGGGATTGTCAGGCAGTTTGCCATTGGTTCTTATCCACACCTTGTGGTTTGGTGGACGACTGGTCTTTGCCAGTGGGTCGGCCGGGTCAGCAAAACGAATCTCGATCGGTGTATCCTTGAGCAACCGTTTTTGCAAAGGCTTGGGGATTAGGTCGCTGTGTTTTTTTATCAGGGCAGTTTCACTCAGCGCGTCATTGACGGGGATCACCGCGGGCATTGGGTCCTGATGCTCAAAGCCGCTTTCGTTCACCTGGAACGAAGCGGAGAGGTTAAAAACAGGCTGACCATTTTGCACTGCAACAACCCGGCGGGTATTAAAGCTTTTGCCGTCACGGATACAGTCCACCGTGTAAATAATGGGCTTGCTGCTGTCACCTTCGCGCAGAAAGTAGCTGTGAAAGGAGTGCACATGGCGCTCAGGATCGACGGTTTGCCGGGCAGCGGATAACGCCTGGCCGAGCACCTGGCCACCAAAGACCCGTCCCCAACCCAGCTCCTGACTCTGTCCACGGAATATCCGGTCCTCAATGGGTTCCAGTTTCAGCAGGTTGACTAATTCTTCCAGTACTTCACTCATGCAACTCTCCGGTTACTTTCGGGCGGGGGTATATGTTCCGACTGCCCGATATAATAGCGTGGTTAACCCAATTTATGCCGATACTTCTCACCCGTAATCCGCTACTTACGGGCTATGAGTTCCATATCATACCACCGGTGGGTGAATGCATCTGAGGCTGGGGGGGCTGTTGTCTGGAAGAAGATCTCCTGCATCCGGGCAGTTGTACACGAACGGCGCGTTAAACAATTAGCTGTTACGGATTCTGTGCCAATACTTTCCTGTCGCCAAAAAAACTCGCCTCAGGCTTCTGTTCCTTCTGGTCGTTTGCTTGGTAATAAAGCGGGTCAGCTATTCGTTTCAGGGTAAAAAACTCGCGGCCTTTTTTCATGTGTAGCTCTTTCATCCTGCTGTTTCGAACCAGAGCACTCCACTCTGAAAAAATATGCCCAAAACCAGAGCATCCGGAACGCAAGCGCTTGCACGCTTCATCATCCAGTTTTTTGTCAGGATAGTGCTCATGCAGGCTGATCAGAACCTCTTTAAGTCGGTCGCTGCGTACCCGGCGCTCCAGAGGGGATTCAAGGTAACAGGCCATTGCCCGGGCAACCCAGTCCAGGGCGAAGTTGAGCATATGTTCGTTGGATACAGCCTGACCCTGCTTCATGGTCCATAGGTCGCACTCCAGCACTTCTGGCTCCATCTGCATTGGCAGAATGCATTGGCGGAGGTAAAACCAGGCAGCATCCTCGCAAATGCGCCCATAAACCAGGTCGTTCTGTAACCAGCGCTCAATGCATTTTTTTTCCCCGGCAAGGTCTGCAGCATTACGATGGATATTTACCTCGCGGATAAACTTTTGGACTAACCCGTTACGGTCGCTGAAATTCCCGACTTTTGGTTTGAATGCAACGGTTTCCCGAGTTGTCTTTGCCCGGGCATAAGACACTGTGGTGAAGCCGGCTGGAACCTGGTCTGCCAGTGCCTCTTTGTCCTTCTTGTCTTGCTCAGCCGCTCTGCCATGCGATGTGCCGTCGCGCTCAGACGTCCTTATTGTCAGTTCTTCAGCGGGCAATTCACAGTCTTTCTCCGGTTGTTCACTGATACTCGGTGTCTGGAGCGCTGTTGCCGCTTCACTGGCACTGGTTTGTGGTAGCGAATCTGTGGCGCTGTTCGTTTTTTTTCTTCGTCGATGCCGCGCTTTGCTCGGCTTTTCCTGTGGTTGCGCGCATGCTGGTGTATCGTCAGTAGCCTCGGGCACTGTCGGAATATTCAATTCGCAGATTTCAATAAGAGACTCTAGTCGTGTTTTTAATGACTCAGGCAGACCGTCATGACTGTGCAGTTGCTGGTACTGCTCCCGGGCCTTCTCAAAACGCCCAAAACCAAAATAGATATCACCAGACGTTTTATGCAATAAAGGGAAGGCCCCGGTTTTGGCCGCATTAACCAAGTGAGTCAGTGAGGTCTTGGGTCGTCGATCAACACTTGATGAGCGCCAGTGCATCAATCCCATTGTTAACTGAATGAATCCCGTAATAAAGGGTGAGCACTTAACCTGCGGATACTGAAGAATCTGGATGTGGCGATTTCTCCGGTCACCAGCTCCCTTGTCGTGTTGTTTAAAGATTCTCGCACGCATGGACTCGAATTGCCGCTTGCTGATAAAGTGTTTGCCTGCCTGGGCGATCGCGCTGCTTACCTCTTTGTATGAGCAGTTGGCATTGACTCTATGAATATATCCTTTTCCCCCGGTGCTGCACGAGTTAATAATATCTGACCATTCAGCAAACGTTAACATTTGAACCGATTCGGGTGTCCCGGATTGTTCTTCGAGCCATTTGTTGTTGGTGACCGGCACACCGTTGAGTATTGCGGCTATATTCGCCATAAACACGTGAGCTGGCAAGATTTCAAAGGAGTCAACCTGTGCTTTCAGGTCCTCCAGTTTGTTGAAATAACTCATTGCATCCTCGGCTTTTATGGAGAATACATTGACAAGCATATTCAATTCACCGGGTCGACGCAGAAAGGGTGCCAGCAGTGATGGCAGGAGAAAAGGTGAAAACAAGTAGCGGTTTTCATCGTTCAAGGCCAGTCTGACCAGAAGCCAGGCGGCAGGAAAGAACTCCGTTTCCTGAACCAGATCGTACAGCTCCTGGACCTGCTCTGTCTGTATAGTGCCGGGCGACTGACTGGACATCTGCCGGTAGAGCTCAACACTGCGCAGGTACTGCCTGAAAAATGCGGCATCCATGTTGGTCACTGCTTGCAAAAGGGCGTTGTCAGGATGCAAATAAAATGAAAATTGATAGGCAAGGAGTAGCGAAACCAGAATATTGCATTTTTTACCGTTGCTGATACTGGTCGTGATTTCTGCTGCAAATTCTCCGTGAATTTTTGCAGTGTAATCGGCCATGTGTTCGATGGAGTAAAAGGGATGATGGTCGCCAAACTGTGGCAGGACAGCCAAAAGTTTTTGCATATTGTTCAGATCGTTATGGGCGTCATCGTTTATGGGGGGCGCGGGAGGGCTTTCCGATGGTATCAGTATCACAGTGAGAGGAGAATCAAGCACTCTGCCAGCCAGCTGAAGCATATCGATGGTATTCAGGCTAACATCACGGCCCCACAGGCTGGCAGAGGCGGAGGCGCCATCTTCCTCAGGTTTGTTCTGACAAGGGAGCCTGGTGGTCTTATCACAACCCGACAACGGAACAGAGTTCAAGGCATTCTCCTCATAATACCGACAGCCTCAAGACTCAGACACGATCACAGTGCGGCCATATAGGCGATTACAGCTGGCTTGCATTTGAATAAGGCAGATCAGTCGTGTCGGAATGCATATATCGCTATCTTCAAAAATGTGTTTCTTTTGATTCCATTCCGCACTTAACTATCTAAGAGTCAATAACCACACCGTAAGTTCCAACCAAGCGGGTAAAAAGAAAAAAATCCCGTCAGGTGAGCCACTGGATCATTCGTCAGTATCCGTGAGAATGCAACATGGATCACTTGCCAGACTTTCGCTTTTGGTAGCGAATGCATGAACAGGGTTGAACGGGGGCTACCGCCAGGCAAGGCAGCAACCAACCTATATTGCCAGGCGAAAAAACCTTCTCACGGGAACTGCGCAACAAACTCTGGTGTGTCGGGTTTACCAACGTTCTCGCATTTTATGCAGGAATATCGATGGATATTAATCCCCGGATGGCAGGTGGTGTACCGTCGGAAAAGGTCTGACGTTATCGCCCTTAGCCTTGGAAACCTTGCTGGTACCCTCTTTCTCCACTTCATCAATACGCATGATGGTATTAAGCGGAATGTAGCTGCGCCTGACGCCTTCAAAGGCAGTCTTGAGTTTCTCTTCGCCCGGATCTACCAAAACCTGGCTTCGCTCACCAAAGACAAATTCTTCTACCTCAATAAAGCCCCAGAGTTCACTCTGGAAGATCTGACGGGCGTATATCTCAAATACCTCACCCTGGTTCTGAAAGATCACACGAAAAATGGGGTTTTTTGCCATCGAGTTCTATTACCGCGTTAACAATATGGCTCAGGCTGTTATCAGCTGAAGCTGATAACAGATTTCAGGGCGCAAATGATAACACAAAGCATATTGGCTGTTTTGCAGTTTCTTGTGCGGCCTATCTTTAGGGGACAGTAAACAGATTCATACCACCGTTCACACTGAGCCTGTCGAAGTGTGCTGCCCGCATCCTTCGACAGGCTCAGGATGAACGTCCTTCGACAGGCTCAGGATGAACGTCCTTCGACAGGCTCAG
>Ga0126343_10000089_pt1 | contig 25458 bp, 12 predicted proteins | sample Cyp2metagenome_FD_92531 | JGI IMG/M metagenome (GOLD analysis project Ga0126343, IMG submission 92531) | Coral microbial communities from Lord Howe Island, Old Settlement Bay, Australia - Cyphastrea 2 metagenome | ecosystem: Host-associated > Invertebrates > Cnidaria > Coral ...
CACCGGTGATTGGGCAGTTTTTTGATACCATGATTGTAGCATCAAGTGATAACGAGTGGTAACAATGACACATTAAAATCTACGTCTTGGAAAGTACTGGAAATTGTTATGAGCCACCTTAAGTCTTACCAGTAAGACTTGTTCATGACTTTGCCTGTAGACCTTAGGAACAGAGACATACATTGAGCACGAACCAAGCAATAACTCCAAGTTCGTACTCGTTATAAACTTATTCAGTGTACGGCAATGATCTAAATCATCGTTTTGCTTTTTATTTTTTCATATACTTTGCAGGACTCAACACTTACTTATGAGCTTGGACACGATCTTATGAGCACTGGAATTGATTTTTTTAGAAACGACCATTTTAAGGAAGCAGCTGAATACTTCACTGAAGTTATTCGCCTGGTTTGTGAATTTCACTTCATCCGCGAAGCTTACATATACCAAGCCAAATGCCGTTTTAATCTGGTAAGCTCCATGATAGCTTTTCATCAAATATGTTGGACTTTGACTTGCAATGACAGTTATTGAGTTAAACTGAAAGTGAACATTTCTCCATTTACTAGGGTGAGTACGAAGACGCAAGGGACCTTTGTACGACAGGTAATGTTTTCCTTCTCTACCAGAATGTCAGCAGCTGTCAGCCATATTAGATTTTAAACAATCTCTGTTTTGTTTCAAATACGTTTAGAGTGTTTCTCTTCAGTTCAATTATCGTTGATCTAAAATCCATGTAAATACCTTTTTCATCTCACCTTGATAAGGAAGGGTTAAATTTCCTCAATCAGTCATCAAAAAATGCCATAGTTTATCTTGAATCGACCAGTGATTTCATAAGGACACTGGTGAAAACAGGCAATTATGCAACAACTTAATGGAAACACATCATTCTTTCACTTCGGTAGTTTTAAAACGCTTTCCAGAAGATGAAGAGGGCAAAAATCTCCTTGAAAGCATTGACAGAATCATCTTGGAACGGAAGGAAGGAACGAAAAAGAAACATTCAAAAAGGGTAGGTACTTGTTTATGTTTTCTTGCGGATTCTTTCAAAGTTCATCAAGGGATCCTCAAATATTCTACAAAGACCTTTATTCTAATTCTAGTGATAACAATAGGCTGACAGGCCTACACATCTCCTATCCACGTGTAGCAGTAGCCGCTTAGAAAGGTTTGCTGGAACTAGTATTATCGCTAGGGTAAGAAACAGAGGTGTCAAACTCTACAAATTACATGTGGATAAAAGCGGAAACCACACAGACCCTAGACCTCTAACTACTCTCTACCTTCCTAAAAAAAAAAGATTATTGCCTAGCGAAATATGCAAAAATCCCGGCCCCTGTAGTACCATACGAAAGGGGCAGATCCACATTTAAGATATGCTAGTTCGAGCAAAACTTTCACAGAAGCTATTACACGTGTATAGAAGTTGCGTAGGTCTGTCACCTCATTATTAATATTACTTTCGATTTTTGCAGCAGTCCAACTCTCGAGTACCTGAAAAACAAGTTGTCCCTGAAAAGAAACCCGTACGTATTTTTTATGTCTTCTGTTCACTTGTTAAAATTAAGGAAAGAAAAAGCCAGCTTCCTTAATTGAGGGCTCAGTTTTGAGTTTATTAACGCTATTTATATTAACGTTATTTTACGTTATACATGCATTTGGCCACTGTAAAAGTTTTTCAAGTACTATTCCCTTAAGAATTTTCCTGACAATCGGGGATTGTGTCTGACCACAACTAACAACCAATTTTTTGTTCTATTTTCCGCGAAAGGTTCTGAACAAGAAGCAAAGACAACGTGAGGAATATCGGCGGATGAAAGTAAACTTCTTCAATCTTTTGTTTTTCTTATTGTTTTGCGGCCCCTGTGTTTGTCCGTGTTTCAAGTTTATGGTAGTGCAATTTTGAAAGCAATCGTGTGTAGCAATATTGTTTTCAAAAATCTGTGCCGTCCATATTCATTTGTCTTGTAGGAGATGGAAGAAATCGGGAAGGAAATCCGAGACAACATAGATAAAGATCGGGAAAAACTGGACCAAAAGCGAGAAAAGGTAATCTGTAGTAAATTATTTCCGTGTTTAGATTGATACCCTCTGTTGCTGTCAAGTGTTTCACGTTCACCATCAGTGCATGCAGTGTTTCGTTCAAAAGCCCAAAGTTCGATTTAGACCTCTGCCTATTTGAACAGTAAGCACGTGTAACTTTATTGACTTAAGGTCAGTTTTCACGATTTACTTCGACAATGCCTTGGGTACGTTACCCCTTATCTAACTCCACACTATGATACGTATTTCTAAATGGAGTAAAATCAATAGACTGGGTATACTGTAAAGCCCCGGCCAAAACGATCGCAATTTGTCAACGCAACATATCGCAACATTGTTGGACGCAACATGTTGAGTACGTTTGGGCGTACGTTTGGCCACCTTGTTGTGATGTGTTGCGATATGTTGGGTGTCGTTGTCTCAAGTTTGCAAATGGTCAAATCTGAGCCAACAATACCCAGCATGTTGCAACATGTCGCAACATGGTGGCCAAACTCTCGCAACATGTTGCGTCCAACAATGTTGCGATATGTTGCGTTGACAGGTTGCGATCGTTTGGCCGGGGCTTAAGATTTAAAACAGTGAAATGAAAAGTTCAGTTCTCTAGAGCTAGGCTTTTGAAAACAATACAATACTAGGGCATATTTACCATTTGATAATTTCTTAACACAGGAAAAAACAGAACTAAGTGGAAAAAAATCCCGTCCGATGCCCTCGTTTGACGTGAAAGCAGGTAATGCAATGCATCACTACAGCTCTCCGCTTTTCAACCCCCAGAAGTATTAGGCCGACTTCCTGCGAAATGTGTGGAAGACAGGATCGTTTTTGGGGGGTGGGGAGGTGAGGGAAGGAGTGAACACTCATGCCTTTCAAGGAATGCCTTCCAATCAAAGATTATGTTTTCATTGCTTTTTTTATGTTTTTATAAAGCTATTTATCGCTTAAACACGGAGCGAGCCTATAAATGGAGGCTAAGCGGCTCAGCCCGTCAATCAGAAATTGGAATACTCTGCTTTGATTGGCTTATTCACCCAGGCGTGTCGAACTCCCGAGAAATTCGCACCAACTAATATTTCAGGCGACCGCACAACGGAAGGTTTTTCCTTTGTTTGCTTTCTTTGTAAAAAGGTCAGCATCTACAGAAGAAGAATTGAGACAGGTATCGTACTTCATATATATGCATTTTAACTTCTTGTTTTTATTGTTTCACTTGTGAAAGCATATCGATTGTTTTCGAGTTGTTTACTCAATGTAAATGTCGTGTTTTAGACAAAGTGCAAACCGCTGACCCTATTATAGGCTCGCTCCGTGTTTAAACGGGCAATTATGTGGTCTTTTGTCTTATGGAGGGTTTAACTGTTACGTGTACAATGTAGCAAAGTCAAATGTGGTCGTCATTACAAAATATCGAACTGTCTATAGCAGGACTTCCACCTGGGCTCTCATCAGCTGGTCGACGTTAAGATATTAGATTCCATTATATAAAATAACGCGCGCGAAAACAAATGTTCTAAAACAACGTTCAAAATAAAGAAAAATTCGACGAATAGATCATAACGTTAAAATATGGCCTGCGAACACAGAAAACCGTCTTTGTTCCCAGAACTTTTGCAAAGTGCAATTTTGGAAGTAAATAAGCGTTCTGGTTGTTCCAAACCATATATATTCTTCGAGTAAATAAATATATGGGAAAAAAGATATTAACTAATTTAGTTTGAGGTAAGGCATTGGAACGTTTATGTTACAATTTTGTTGTTATTATTACTTTTTTAATGTTTTTTTTTTCCTGTTATGCACAAGCCTTCGAGGCGTCGAATTCCAGAAGAGAGACTATGGATAAACAAACCAAAGTTCAAGGTACCTTAAGATTTCTATAATTATTTATTTGACCACTTTCCTGTTTTCCATCGGCAAAAACAAATATAATGTAAGAAATTGTTGCCAAAAATGAACTTCGTTACATCAAAATTAAGTTCTATAAGTCGTAGCTGGTTTCTTCCATTAACCATGCTTACATTTTGTTTCTCTCACAAAGTCTCTAACATTAAATGGGCATCTTCATAAAGATACCTCTTCCAGCGACATCGTAGGAATAGCAATATACTTCTTCTCTTTAATGTGTCCATTGATTCGAAATTACCCGAGAACGATTCTTTTATTATGTGAACGCTTAAAGGGCGGTATAGACCTCTTGCCCTGGGACCGCACGCGTCGCCCTAGAGTTTCTCCATGGCTCGGTGCAAATACGTGGGAAACTGGCTGTTGTCGTTGTCGTCGTCATCGTTCTTTTTGTTGTTGTTTTTGTGTTTTGTTTTTCGTCTTCTAAATGTATGCTTAACTGAAATGGGTTAGCACTAACCCGCTGTCCGTTTCACAGCCGTAGTTGGACCTGGTGCGAGACCAAAGCAAAGAAAACCGATCGAGACATCTGGTAAAACTCAGGACAAAGACAGTCGGACGAAAAGTAAGAAACAGGTTGATCTCCTGATAAGATACCCTGAAGGTAACTCAGCTAGTTGAAAATTTTGGTTTGACTGACTTGCACAAAAAGGGTCAAAGCATAGCATAGCCGACGTAAATGTAACAACACGTCATTATTAAGTGCCCAAGGGTACCTCACTACCCATGCTGTAGGTGATACCTCTTCAATTTTATTAACTGCCCTCTTTGTCTTTTGTTTTTTTTTTGTTTGTTTGTCTTCTAAATGGTTGTTTAACTAAAGGAAAGAGGTAGCACTAACCCGCTGTCCGCTTCACAGCCTCAGCTGGACCTGGTGCAAGACCGAAGCAAAGAAAACCGATCGAGACTTCTGGTAAAACTCAGGACAGAGACAGTGGGGAAAAAAGTAAGAAACATATTGATCTCCTGATAAGATACCCTAAAGATGACTTAACTAGTTGAAAACTTTCCGGTTCAACTTTCTGGGAGTAAAAGGGTCAAAACATAAACCAAAGCCGCAACAACAACAACAACAACAACAGCATTTGTTTATTTGCACTACGCCATAGCCGGCGTAAATGTAACAACAGGCCATTATTAAAAGTGCCTAAAGGTACATCACTGGTCATACTATGGTGATAGCTTCTTTTCATCAACTGTCCTCTTTTTGTGAAACCGGTTGCCACATGGCCTCACATTGTTAGCTTCACTAAGTGTGTCAAACAAAATAACAACACCCCCTTTAAGCTTGCTTTTAATTCTGCTTCAGTATTTCTTTTACCACTTCTACTTTGATAGTTTAATAGTTACGATCATTTTCTTGGTTGACGCTACGATATTGTTATATACGATACAAATGAAGACGTCAAAATTCTGGAATAACATCAGAAACTTGCTTGTGGGTTTGAAGTGATTTCTTGGGTCAACCTTGCTTCTCTTCGATTGATGCTACAATATTGACATTTACACTATGAAACTGATGAAATTCGCTTTAGAAAAATATACTTGTTCAATACTCCCCTTAAAGGTTAGAGCAAAAACATACAAATGAATTTAAAATGGCTAACAACAATTTTCGACAGTTTTTAGCAATTATTCGTTGATAAATAAATCAAACAAATTTCCAGTCATTGGTATATGTGTTAGGGTTCTTTTCATGAATTTTAAAAATACTAAAGCAAAGGCCAAAACCATTTAAAAACACCCTTAAATTTTACCTAAATTGCCTAGAACTAAGAAAAGAGATGAATCTTGAATTCGCTTATGTACAATGGGGGTCACTAAGCTCTTCTATATGAGTTATAAGCACTTGTAGCAGTTAAATGTAGCATATATTAATAATGTTAATAATGATAATGTCGAATAATTCTTTGTCTGTAATGTAGCTTTATATCTTCTCCTTTATTTATCACATACTCTATTGGTTAACAGTTGAGAAAGAATAACATTAGTACCGGCCAGTTGAAATGTGTAATTGCGTGTTAGGTTTTTTTCTTTATTATGAAACTGAGAAACGAAAACGCGGAACACGAGTCGGAGTTTAGATATACATCGTTTTGGTCATTCTCTGATAGCTAATTTGAGCGTATAGTTCAAATCCCTGATACAGTATATAAGGCATCAGACTAACAGCGACACCTTCAGAATGTATAAATATAAGTTTAAAACAGTAAATTGACATTTTTCATATCTTCTTAACAGAATACAAGGAAGTGGGTTGCAAGAAGAACAGGAAGACTATTGGCCCGACAGAATCAAAGCCTCAGTGCCGAGGAGCTGCTGGTTTGGGTTTGACTGTTTTACATGCAGTGGAAGGTTGGCAGTCCCTTCCTGATGAATCATCTGACTCCGAATGGAGTTTATCTAATATGGACCAAACAGCACATACATTAACCAACGAAGGGCGTGGATGGACTCCAGTGACTTCAAAGAAGCAGAGACTAAAGTCAGTGGCCAAAATTTCTTCTAGTCCTAATAACTGGCCATCACTGCCAGGACCTTCCATTGTCGAAGCTAACGGCAATTCGAACTCGACTGCAACAAAACGTTTTCCCGCTAACCGTGTCGAAGTTCAGGAACTCAAATCAAGAGAACATTTAAGGAGAGAGTTTGCAGACAACATGGATTACGTCCGTCACCAAACACCCAATTCGTCTTGTCACTTGGAATCTGCACGACTAGACTCTTTCCTCAGCAGTGCAGGGTCCTCGAGACCGAACTTATTTTCGACACATCAAGAGTCCATTTTCCGTCCAGATAGTGCACACACTGGACTTACCGAAGCAAGAATGCCTGTCTCTTCCAGTCACCCTTCTCTGAATTCCTCCCCAGAAACGAGGAGAGTGGACTTTGGGAACACACCCAAATCGCAATGGGAATGTCTTGAGCAGATTTCTCCTCTCCAGATTCACCACACCTTGGATCTAGCAAACAAAACAAGAAAAGGCGTTTTGAGTACCGAGGCTGAGTCGCAACCACCTTTCGATACATATGTCTCACCACAAACAGGATTAAATTTCAGTTGGGCTCCTCCAGCAGGAGTTTCCACTCTTTGTGAGCATTTCCTAGAGGATAACAGAAAAGGACAACCTTTCCGGCAGCCAAAACCTTGTTCAAATTGCACAAAGCGTTCGAAACTTGCGTACGGAATTTGGAGAAGAGATACTAAGGAGTGGCAGGTGATGAGACCCTACCCAAGGGACGTGAGCCCTTCTGTTCCTTTCCAGCTGTGCTGGCACTTCGATAATGGCGTCAAATGCCAAAAAAGTCCTTGTACATTTGCCCATTGCAAGGAGGAGTTAGCGTTCTGGACTTCAGAACGACAATCAGGTAGGTCACAATCATGTCCTGAAGTTGACACGCAGAGTCGAACGGAAGAATGCTTGTTTGTTTGCTTGTTTGTTGTTGTTTGTTTAGTGTGGGTATGTGCGGTTATGATGCAAACATGTCAAGTGGACAGTATGAGCAGTGAAAAACTTAACGAGTTTAGTAGCTTTTTTCTCTTGTGCGATTAATATTAAACTTAAAAAAACCACCTAATGCCTCTTACTTTAGGCTTTATACACTAGAAATCTGACACGGGTACAGCTACATAGTTATAATTGTGGAGACTAGGGAAGAAGACGTAAATTATTATTAAGCATGAACTAAGTGATATTTGCTCTGCAGGTCGTGCCCCGTTTGGACGGATTGCTAGTCCTGTAGGTTCGCTTCAAGAGAATGATTTCCAGGACATTCCTAAGCCCCAAGAACGCGTCCGGGGATCGTTGATCATTCGTGATACCAGGTCAAATAAGCCAAGGCCTCCTCCAACCGGAGTGTGCGATGGAAAATACCAACTGTGTAAATGGTAACGCCCAGTTTTTAAAGGATATTTTGCTGTTTTAACTTGGCTTCAATTTATTATCAACGGAAGTGTTCTTCCGTAATTAGATTTGAGAATATTAACCATCTTTGCGCACAAACCACTCAGGTGGAAGTCTGGTCGAGTGTGCAGGTACGGGACATATTGTACCTTTGCTCACGGCGAAAACGAACGGAAATCATGGATGGGATACAACAAGAGAATTCAGGAAGCTGAAAACGAAGAAGAATTATCTTGCAAAAAACCAGAAAGGAGTGCGGACATTACAAGAAGTGAGCTACAGGTACCGTACCAAGTCAGTAGTAGATAGAATGTACGTAAACGGCCTACTGTTCATCTGCACAATACTAACTTGGCATAGCTCAAGAGTATGTGATGGCTTGTACGTTCGTATTCCTTTCTCATTCAGGCAGCGTAAAATCAATTAATCTATAAACTTATTTTGTTTTTTGACTTTGTTGTTCTTGCTAGATGGTTTACAGTCTTACTGGTGTAGAGGTCTTATGCGATAAACCTACAAGAGTCAAGATCTCCCTTGGAGGTGACGAGAGGCGCTATATCTTTCGTTGGGAATTTACAGTCAAATTCGGGGTAATGAAAAAACCGCTTTCTTTCTAGTAAATCAAATCACATTGTAAACACAAGCTACGGTGGCCCAAAACTGTCTCGGCTAAAAAAGTAACCTCGCTGGAAAACTTAAAGCATGAGACTCGCGGCAAAAGAAATATCCTCACTTGAAATAGTCACCTCACGGCAAAACAAAAAGAGTTGCGGCAAAAGTAAAAATCGCAAGGCAAAAAGAATAACCTCACGGCAAAAGAAATAAGAATTAATTACGCATAAGAGCGTGGGGGCTTAAGCAGTTTTTCGAGGTACACCAGTCCTTTCAAGTCGAATCCTTTTGTGTTGAGGTTATTCTTTTTGCCGTAAGGTTGTGGGCCACCGTAACAAGTATATCAATGAAGTTGAATTTCATTGTACGTCAAGGCTATAGAAGACTACCTCCCCGTGTGTTCGATCCATGTTCTCACTAAGTGCGTCTTATTACTGCTTTGTTCAGGCATTTAGAGTCTCAAATACCACGCTTGCTTTTCTTGTATGCGGTCGATGTGTGAGAGAGCGTATCATTGAATTTTCCCTCTAAGACAAGTATCGTGAATTCTTATGAGGTGCTTTGATTTGGTAAATGCGTGTTTCTCAAGCGATCCCCCTCAAACCAGTTTAGAAGACTTAACAAAGTTACACCATGTGTCACTTTTTGTTTTATCAGATAAGTGAAGTTGGCAAGCTATGTGAAATTGATCTCCTTCATCGTTATCACAAGTGCTATCGATTGACAAAGATTATTGGCTTTCTTAACAACGTCGAGATTTTTTCAGAAGTTCCTAAAGAGCGATGGTCGTACATTCTTCCTAGTTGCAGTTTGAATGACACAAATGAGGGCCAAGTGAAAGTTGTCGTATCCGTCTCCTTTGAAACCACAACGAGTAACCAGACCTTTACACAATGTCTAAGGTTTGACTTTGGCAAGAAGCCCTTTTTACTTCAAGGATTAAATGTGGACGTAGCAAGTGAGAAGGCCTTAGACACCCTCTCAGCCACACGACAAGAACTGAGACTGCATTCCTCTGTATGGACAGAGGGGTCACTGGACATTGTTCCATGGCCAGAGGCCAACGACATGAGCAGTCAAGATTTGTTACTGCTGAAGGAATACAAACTGCCTGAGAGGATCGAGAATGTCATTTCAGCGCAGATACTCAACGGAAACATGACGGTGAACAACTATAAAAGAGTGATGCATCAGCTTTTGTTTACTGAGGAGCTCTTCAGGAAAAAGGAAATTTCAAGGTAAACGTCTGTAGGTGCTCATAAATTTATATGACAAATAACTGTCATATCGATCGGTGTATTTTAAAGTGATATCTCCAACTTGCTAATTTTAAAAGTAACTGTTATTTTTTATTTTTTATTTGTGTTATTTTAAGACTGAACCGGAACCAGACAATTCTCTTTGCGGTTTATTGTAAAGCCTCAAATGTGCCAAAGTTCGATAATGGCTTTGAACATGTGTAGAGAGAATGATTAATGCTAGCTCACCTTCCGGAATCATTCATAGGCCTCTAGCTGCTGATCAAAACGACTGTGGCCTCTGGGATTGTAAAGTGCACATCATTTAATCAAATAATTTACGACAACAAACGGGGACACTACTAACACAGTGATACTTGACACTGAGTCTGCTACTACTGTTTCCTGGGCAAAAGTATGACCCATTCGGAATGAAAACTAACAACTAACCTTGTCTCCTCTTCATAGCTTCGTCCTTCAGAATGTGCAGCTGGATTTTCAGCGGAGTATCAGTGATGATTGGCATGGAGTGATTTATGCTGGAATTGGCGAGATGTTTGGAATTGTCAAATTCCAAGGAAATGGATCCTTCCAACCAGATGATGCAGCAAGTAGACTTCTCATCAGAAACGTAAATTTCGCTTGGATTAAGCTGGCCGATGGCAGTTCGCAAAAAGCTTATGTGGCTCTTGTTCAGAAGGTTGAGAGCGAGTGTGTCGTCCTTAAGCTTTCTCCACAGATGTGCTTAGACCTGAACGTGTCCAACGGTGGCCAGGTTTCTGTGGATGTACAGTTTCAGCTCAATCGACAGCTGCTTTGCTACTGGCATGCTGCAATTGACAGATTGGGGCCTATCCAACTAAATTTGTTGTTTCCCACACCGGATGCACCGCAAATAAAGCAGGAGGTATAATATATTTTGTACTAAAAGCCTAAAAAGCCGTGAGGCATGTGTGGCCTAGCTTCAGTTAAATATTTCGGTGGTTAGTTAACGTTTATTTAGAAAATTTTAAAAACAGTAGATTTGGCAAGCTTTTTACCGTGCGGAAATACACCAAATAATGGGCAATGCTGCAGAAAGGGCATTTTTTCACAATAAGCACAGTCAACAACACAGCAAATGTCCAGAATTGAACGCTAATAGCATTTGAATTCCTCATTGTAAGCATCACAAAGTGTCCTCATTGGTAAAAAGCAACCAAAACACACACATTCTGTCAAATATGAAGTAATATGAAAATGTCAAAAAACCCTGCCAAATATGAAGTACTAATTAAACAATACTTGCGTTCAATCTTGGACCAAAGTGCATATCAACTTACAAAGAGAGTAACAATCAGATTCTCTGAATAGAATCAAACTTAGGCTTCGCACTTACATCATTTTCTCCTCCCTCAGTATAAAAGTGACAGATCGATTCCACAACTACATTTCAATTGAATTCTAGATGATGACATCCGCGTTAAGTCTCATGATCACCTCATTTGACTCACACAGAAGTAACTAACTTAAGTAGAATTTATTGTTTACAAAAAGGGCTGTGCGAGCACACTCTGTTCCTTTATTTTAGGAATTTTAGACATTTATCAAATTATGGCGTCACTCTCGCTCTTCGCTATTTAATAAAGCAGTCAGTATTCCATTCGCCTTTGCTCAGTGGATATGAGGTAATTATAACAAACTCAGCGCTACACTCGCCACCTATACAATATGGGTTCATTGAATAATCATTAACTTGGCGTAAACTAAATTTTATATCCGCGTTTCACACATAAAGAATTTAGATGTTCTGAGGTGCGACAAAGTTAGTTTTTAGCTTAAATCAAACGCTGTCGAAACATCACTCGAGTGATTTACCCGATGAGTTAAAGTTTTTATTAGTTTCTATCACCCATTTGTTCTGTTTCTTGAATTTAAGGAGAGACGCCCCTGGAACTGGCTGCCTTTGGACCGTAAACTAAACACCAACCAAAGAGAGGTCATTGAACGCATTTTAGCGCCAGGGGACACTTCTTCGCCACTGGTGGTATTTGGTCCTTTTGGAACAGGCAAAACATTCACTTTGAATCAGGCAATCCGTCACCTGGTAACGAAGAAGCACAACCGCATCCTGTTATGCACGCACACAAACAGCGCAGCAGACTTACACGTTACGCTACTACATGATTACCTAAAGAAAGAAAACGGACTAGATGCTACCAAACCACTAAGGATTTACCAAACAAACAGAAGGTCAGTAAATTTTGCTAACTTGTTAGCTAATCAAGCAGGCTTTAAAAAGAGACATTTATTTGCTTAATTTCATAGCCACTCAGAATGTACAAGTATACAACTTTACAAACTAAGCCTCTTTGATTTCGATTACCACGTTTCGTATTACAAACCAGTCTCGTTGCGATAGTTTCCTGTTGAATTGGTCAACAATAGGGGGAATTGAGGTCTCTTGGATTGAAAGTTAAAAGCTGCCCTTGTACTTGTGCTGCTACATGTATCTGAGGGTCACCTATTATTGCCTAGGTAAGACCGTAGCTATACATTTTGTCTCGACCCCTACTCACCTGTGACCGCTAGAACCCTTGTCGAGCGAACTGAGAACTGCTTTGCGCCTTTTTTGACCCAAAACGGGCCACTCTTCAGGTAAATATTAGTAAGCCCGATGTTCAGGAGCCCGCCTGAATTACGTAGTATGCCAATCAGGACACCTCGCTCTCGTTGTTACGACCAACAAGCTACAATAGCTAAAGTTTACATGTTATTTTTGGCGAGTTTTTGTTATTGATCTAAGGACACTTGCCATTAGGTCTTGATAATCGTGCAGAATAAACCTTTTCTTCTTGTTTTTTCTTTTAGATTGAATACTGTTTCAGAGGTTGTAAAAAGGTATTGCAAAATAGCAAACAACGCCTTTGTTCTCCCCACAAGAGACGATGTAATCGGACATCGTGTTGTGATCACCACTTTAGCTATGTCTAAGCATCTGATCGAGTTGCAACTGAGCCATGGCTTCTTCACACATATTCTGGTAGACGAGGCTGCCCAAGCCCTTGAACCTGAGGCGTTAATACCACTGGCTTTAGCTGGGCCAAATACGAAGGTTGTGTTTACAGGAGACCACATGCAGGTGGGCACTGAACTTCAGCATCACCAATTCCGGTTTATCCTGTTTACTTTGTTTTGCTATGCTGTGCTTTTTTTTACTTTTTCCATTGAATCGTTAATTGTCTTGTCTTTTATCAATGACGAAAATTATATTTCACTCGAGAGGTGTAAGAGTTAAGTATCTGATTCGAAGTCACTATGTCAAAAATTATCACAAAAATAATTGCACAAATGATACAAGTAACGGATATAGCTGGGAAACTAATCATTTCTAAAAATATTAGGTAGAGATTTATCAAGCGATACATTTTACTGACCAAAATGTACTAAACAAAAAGACAGCAATAACCAGCCGAGAACAATAAACGTCTTTAGTTTTCTTTGTATCGTTTCATTAGAAATCGCTCTACGTCCTGCAAAGCACGCATTTGAGAACTGTACACTTTGGCGATGAAAGCTGCATTATCTTAAACTGGTGTAAATAGATATGTATTGTTCACACTTCTGTGTTGTTTCCACCCATGTTTTCGACAGATGGGTCCAGATGTTTACTCGCATTACGCACGAGACTGGGGTCTTCAAAGATCGCTTCCTGAGAGGCTGTTTGATCATTACTGTGAAAAAACGCCCTCGGATGGCAGTGTGATGTTCTTGACAGAAAATTACCGGAGTCATCCCGACATCCTGCAATTTCCCTCTGACAATTTCTACGGAAAAGAACTGATTGCCCGCAGTGAACAGGCCTCGCATCCAAGGTTTGGGCCGCTGTTATTCTTTTCAGTACATGGAGTCGAGGAAGCGAGAGAAAACTCCTACAGAAATGAAGCCGAAGTTGAAGAGATTGTGAAGAGGGTCGAATTGCTAGCCAATGACTGGCCAGTGGAGTGGAAGAGAAGAGATCTGTCTCAGATTGGCGTTCTATCCGCTTACAAGACTCAGGTATTATCTTCTCTTAGTTTGGAGCTTCGCAAATGCCAATAAAAAGTTTAAACAATGTCTTGCTCCTTCGTTATTTTGTGGCAATTTATGTCCTCATTGCCAAACTGTGAGATTTATTGTCGTCTGTGCAGTGGACGTCTTCGCTGTCGACAGCGGATGCGGAGCAACACGGTATTCGCCTTCGCTCACTTTCATTAAAGAAATTATGAATAAATGGTATCACCATTGACAATACCACTTTTAATTACTTAACGTTTGTAGGTTGAGGCTATTCGAAAACAACTCAGAAAAAAGGAACTGACGGATGTAACAGTGGACACTATTCATAACGTGCAAGGTAATCAAGGAATGTTATCATTATTATTATTATTATTTTCCTCCGATACATTAGTGATCTTTTCAGTAGTGACTTTACACCTGCGGAAATCTAGATCTTGATCATTTAGAAATAAAGTGTTAACAGCTCCTTACCTCGTGTGAAATACATTAAGGAATATTAAAGAAAGTTTAAAATGTATTCCATTTACGTTCAAACGATAAGAAAACGAAACCAACTTGTAACATGTTTCTGACTGTTACGTACATTTTTGGTAAAAATAATTTACAAGTTCTCTTTTTGAAGGCAAAGATAAATAGCAATGAAACCAATGGCTATAAGAGAATTTCGGTGAAATATAATTTAAAATGTTTGTGGTTTTTGTCGCAGGAAAGGAATTTCGTGCATTATTCATCAGCACTGTCCGCACATCTCTAACCTGCCACAGTTTTGAGAGACGTCAAGATGAATCTCAGTCACTTTACTGGGAATTCTTGTCAGACCCCAAGCTCTTGAATACAGCAATAACTAGGGCGATGTCCTTGGTAGCAGTTGTTGGAGATCCTGTCTCGTTGTGCACCGCTGGTGACTGTAGGGGGAACTGGAGAGACTACATCAAAAGGTGCCACGAACGCGGAACGTTGCATGGAGCATCGTACGAAGAGATAAAGAGGAAAATAGACGCCCCTTTAGCCAAAATCACCTTAAATCCGGAAGCAAACGAATTTGTTCCACAATCAATGGAAATCAGCAGCAAAGAGCTCAAATCCTTGGAGCTGGCTTCTCAACCAGAAATATCCAATAGTCTATTCTCAAGCTCTGTAGAGAAGAGTGATTTGAAAGTTGACAAAAATGAAGAGAGCTCGACATCTGAAAGCGAAGTTGAGTATACCATCCCAATGGAAAAGTACGGGTCTGGAATTGAAACAAATGACACAAAAGAAGATTTGACGCTAAGAGAATCAACGGTGGAAGAGGAGGAGGAAGAGCACAAAGCAACTCAAATCTCGCCAGATTCTCCAAGGAATGGCGTCCATTCTGTGAAACGATCAGAGGATATGTTTTCCCCGCATCAAAGCGATTTTGCTTCCCAGGACGAACGTCAGAGTGACATTCAGTCTCAAGAAGAGGAAGATGATGTTGAGCAGAGTGTTTCAGAAGGTTTTGAAGAGTTACCTCGGGAAAGCTTTGAAGACGAAACTGTTTTTCCAAGGTACTTGGATCAGATAATCAAAGCGCTCGTGGAAAAGTGTAAAGCGACAAAGGAAAAAGAAGCTTCAAAGGAAAAAGAAGCCCATCTTTATGGATCATCCGAAATTGTGGCGTTGCCCTCATTACCGACGGCTACAAAATCAAGCAAGAAGAATTCGAAGTCAAAATCAGACAAGCGTTCAGGCAAACGCGCTTGTCAGGAAACCTCTTTCGACCATTCTTCTGTAGATTACGAAATCCGCGTCGTCAATGGCCGCCAGGAAGTTCGTATTGTAAATCTTGGATTTCACCTGACGCCCACTGGTCGACATCAGAGGCTCACTGCATTTTCCAGGCAGGACGATTTTCCAGATCCACAGATATTGCAGCAATGGGTAGATAAAGAGCCTGATAAGTATCTACCTTGCACACTTCGTCTTAATTCCGAGATTATTCGCACGGCGTATGCGGAAATATCGGATACGAAGACCCCAGACATTAAAATTAGAGGAAGAGTCCGGGGAGTGTTTGACATGGATCACGTGGTTGTCGAGAAAATGGATTATCAACCCTCTACGTCTGCTGATGTCTCTCGGTGCCAAGGAAAAGTAGCTGGTATGTTTAATAGCTTCGCTTGAGCCCTAGCCCTTATAGTTTCCTCATTTCAAAGAAACGAGAGTTAGTTAAAGTAGGTGACAAATCCAAATCCCAGCAAAACTCAATGTTCGTGTTCTTGGTTTTTTTGTTATTTTCTTTCTTTCTTTCCACGTTACAAATAACGTGAACTACAGGTCCATTCAAGGTTTTATTTCGGTAAAATTCATTAAGCAACCCTCCAATATTTATCTCTACGTTCGGTCAGCTTATTTAGTGTAGTTCTCTTCTAGCTAACAGTAAAATAATCCTTTTAAAAAATACCTGATGACTCTTAAAACTCTAATCCACAGGCGTACTCAATCATATCATTAGCCCACACGAACGTCAATACGTGTGCAAAGCGGATTACGAAAGCCCTGGAGTGATGATTCCAATCAACAAGTCCATGTCCAAAATAGTGAATATGTCTGACAAGAACTTGAACGGGTTACCTCTTTACAAAGAAATACATGATGGAAGTGAGAGACCATTTAGGGTTGACGTGATAGACTTCACAGAAGCACTGAGTGGAAAATTCTTGTTTCTTGTCCAGTACCTGCAGTGGAGGTCAGATTGCCATAGCCCTTTGGGAATCGTTATAAAGAAGCTACCTCAAAGGGCTACTTTGTCTGACAGCATGAGAATTTTGTTCGCAGAACATGGAATAAGAGAGAGGTTCAGCAAGGAGAGTAAAGTAGAAATTCAAGCAAAGTTCCCACCTCAATGGTCAATACCAGCTGAAGAATATAGAGGTCGCCAGAAAATCGAAGGGGCGTTCACGATTGATCCCGAGAACTCCAAGGATCTGGATGACGCACTTACACTGGAACAGCTCTCATATTCAGTGAGCCGGGTGGGAGTCCACATTGCTGACGTGAGTTATTTTGTGGAGCCAGGGACCCAGTTGGATAAAGACGCCTTGTTCCGTAGCACGTCCTACTATCCAGGTCACGGCTCTCAGAGCGTACCTATGCTGCCACGAGAGCTCAGTGAAAATCTCTGCAGCCTTCTTCCTGGTAAAGATCGTTTGTGCGTATCAGTGTTTCTTGACGTGTCAGCGGAGGGACAGCTCGTTGGCGAACCAGAAATTAGACGCACAATTGTCAAGTCTTCATGTCAGCTCACTTACCCTGAAGCCCAAAAGATTATCGATGGTCAAGATGCTTCACTGCATCAGATACCACATGATGTTAAAGAGACAATTGGAGCCTTGAGTGCCCTTGCACAAAGAAGAAGAAAGTTGAGACTTAGCGATGCTAGTTTTGATCATTGGTCAAACAGTGATGATGGTGGAGAAGATTTTGAGGCCCATGAATTAGTGGAGGAAATGATGCTTCTAACAAATGAAGAAATAGCCAAATTTCTCTCTCAGCAAAATCCAGAGAGGGTACCTCTACGCACCCAGCTGCCACCTAAAGATCACAAATTGGGCGATTGGTTTAGACAATACGGCCAGTTTGTCAAGTATTCCCTGTTTCTGCGTGGCTTTTATCCAGAAGAAACCCTTACGAAAATGGCAAAAGAAGCGATCACTTCAGAAGCTTCAGAATTTAAAGTGCAAGAGTCAGTCTGGTCCGAGCTCTGTAATGCTGCGGAGACCGAAGACCAAGCCAAGCTACACAAATTGATTTGTAACGAAAGCAATCATCCTCAGCTGGCTGTGGCAAATTCACAGTTTCGTCGAATTCAGCCAAAGTCTCAGTACGTCTGCGAAAGTGACCAACCGAAGGAAAACGTTGTTCACTTCTCTCTGGGGATGCGTTGCTATACGCACTTCACATCACCGATACGACGTTACGTAGATGTCCAAGTACATCGACTCGTATTGAATTTAATCTCGCAAAGCCCCACTGCAAAGATATCTTCGAAGGACCAAGTTGCAAAGGTGTGCCGCCGTTCTACGTTTGCTCAAGACAACTCCAGGAAGTTTAAGAAGGCAAGCAATAAAGTTCATCTGGCTGCAAAGCTAAAGGAGAGAAGCCACGAAACAACAGCGGTGATTGCCTTGATCGACACTGATAAAGAAATTACATTAGAAATTCTGAACCGTGAATATAACCATCTCTCAACGCGACAGAGAAAGGTAAAGGTGAGCAGTCTTAACCCGTTTGAAGTTGAACTTGTTCGAAATGGCTTGGAAATAGTACTTACTTGGAAGCTAAGATTATACATAGCTCCGGAAGAGAACCTCGACGAAGAACCCGAGAAGGAAAGAGAGAAAATCACATTGCTTTTATCTGAAGGAATGGTGAGGAGCAGAGAAGTCCTGAACTTGCCAGCAGAGAATTGGCTAGAAATTCTGGAAGCATTACAAGAGGGAGACTACGGGAATCTTAAAACGATGATTAGACAAACCGAGAGAGTTCGCCAATTAGCTTCACGGGTACCTGGATGGAACCGGCAAGGCAAACCACATAAGTCATCTACAGATGAAAGAGCTGACACAAATCTGGAACACGTCTACGAGAAAAAATTAACCCTGAAGAAGTTTGACATCGCAAACATTCAATTGGCCGCACATATGACACATGGAGTTTTTCACCCCGAAATTCAGCTGTTCAAGATCAACCCCAATGTAACTGTTTGCGTTGAGCATCGCAAGTACCCTAGGGAGTGTTTTGCAACAACAACAAGGTACCATGCATCTCGGAAGACGTACCCCAGTGTGGACAAGTACATCGATGCCTGGAAACCCGTCCTTGCCATGGAAGCCGCTACCACGACTGTCCAGGAAAGCGACGAGTTCACCATACACCATTTGAAGATTAAGTGGACAAAGGACATCAGAGGAGGTCTGGAAGGTTCATTTAGTCTCCCAAATGAATACTGCTTAAGTCGCCAAATAGAATTTTATGATGGAGATTTTGTTTGCGTACGTGTGCGGGAAGATAGTTACATGAAGAAAACGGCTTCAGAGAACAGTTTTGTTTCCTTTGAGAGGAACGACACGGAGGTAATTAAGTACTCTTTTCTTTCATAGAAGTGTTCTTATTTAGTATTATATGCCTGGATTTTTGAAAAGCTTGTCAACAATTTCCATCTATCGCTTATGCCCTGGTATTCAAGAGTCCTAAACGCCTTACAATTACTCTGAGGTATGAAAAAAATAGAGAGGTAAGATAAGGCGAGATAAGTGATTGAAAGAGAAAAAAAACAGACTGCCATTTTTTTTTCCTGAATTGTCTTCATAAATCCATTCATACATATACCTTTTTTTTCTGAGGTAAAAATATCCATTTATAGAAAGTTGCACGGTAAATCCGTTGGTGAAAGATGTAGATGGGTCTCGGAGAGCCGAAGATTCTCCCGTAGCGCGCTCTTAAAATTTTACCCTTTGGTCCCCAATTTAAATGATGGACTAGCCATGAATACTTTTAAATTCAACTTAAAAAATAGTCATGATGAGCTCTAAAAATTGGAGCTACAATAGGTAGCTTTACCTGATAACTTCGTTTTTGAACACTTTCAAATTAACTACGGTACTCAATATGCAGATTCGAATCACACATAATACGGATTTATCCAACATGTGATAAGGAGAAGCTGCCCTCGTACTCTCCTTCATATTCCATACAAGTAAAATTTATTTTAACATCGCTAGCAAAGCCGCTCTACAAAACTCAATACTTGTAAGCGTGCATCCATAATCCAATGATTCACGCCAAGTTAACTTCGTTTCGCCAGAGAGAAATATTTCATTCCCATTGGCTGACTACCTTAAGAGTGTGTATCCTCGAGTTGTGAAGCATTTGGAGAGGTTTGGAGAGCACTCAAAAATAAAAGATTCTCAGCTGCGCCTGGAGCAACTCTCATACTTCCTTTTTGCTCTCTGCTCTTCCCACACGCATCATAACTCGATGATTCAAGCTAAATCAGGAATCGATACTTTTGAATTAAAAGCTAATGTCGTTGTTCTGTTGCTGAAAGGAGATGAGCGATTTTAGGAATCGAATGTTTCTTTAAATCACGTGATGTATGTAATAAAAGTCGAACATCCCGATAAACATTTGGTTTGTTGTTATTAAAGGGAGAGACAAATGTTTTGAATGAAGACCAATCCAGTGTCACTGAATCAGCAAGTTCCCCGCCCGTTAGAGGCAAACCCTGTCATGACTCCAGTTGTACTTCAGAGACGTTCTGGGTGGGGCACTGCATCATCAATCACGCTAGTGAGGGTCCAAACGGAGGTAGTTGGAAAGTCAAGATGGATCTTCATCAGTCAGCATCAGATTTTCCCGAGGAGCTGCTGAGTGTAGGTGACCACCTGAGTACCTTAACCATTATCCACCGTTCACTTCCCCACAGGTAAACAGTTTGATTAGTTCTTGAAGGTAGCTCGTTATAGTCTCCTTCTTGCTTGCATGTGTGTCATTGCTGTAGAACAAGGTAGCTTTGAATTGACAGTTTGAGTTATCGTGCATTTGATAAATTTGAAGAGCGCAATCTGCGAAAAAGTGTTCCGTTATATTGTTATCATATTTGTGTCTGTTAAAGTCCTGGATAATATAAATCTATTTCAGCAACCTTACTCCTCATTTCACGCTGATAAATGCCAATGATCTTTCTTTATAGGCGGATGTTTGCAGCTTTGCGCTCTCTACCAAGTGCATCGCAACTAGCACACTCCATTTGTATAGGAAGCAAGCCAAAAAAAGGTTAGCAATATTTAAAGAATTATCGACGTTTATTGTCATTACGGTTGTTATTTTGTAATCGTTATCATGTTTAAATTTGGAATTGCTATTTCTTAATTATTGAGCTGTTTTTCTCATACTTTCAGCACTGGGTAGAAAGAAAATCCTCTACATGCGTTTGTTCTATCCGACTCCCTCCCAAATAAAACCACTGTATAATCTGATGGTGGCCATCAACTTTTGCCACAACCATCCGATAACATAAAACGGCCATTGTATTGATGAAATTGTTTGGCGCTATTGAATATGTACAAAGCGATAAATTAAAAGGTTTAGCTTTTCTTCAGCCCCTTTAAGTTAATTTGGTCTCTCCCCGCGGTTTCTAGACATCCTTGCATCCCTTACGAAAGGAATTTTGAGGCGCAACATGCGATACGTTTTCGTTCAACGCAAACTGCATTTCAGTTGGGAGTTATAACTCATGAGAGTCATTGGCTAAGAGATATTTTAAAATTGAACTCCGGTTAATTTTATTAGCGTGAACTTTATCATGAATTCGGATATTTACAGTATTTGTTTAGTGGCTACAGAGAAGAGGTTGGTTGATCCTTAAATCGTGGATCAAAATTTTAATTATGGGTTATATATTTTTATCATAGAAACCTCATTGCTGTAACACAAAAAAGCCTGGAACGTTTTTTCAAATTGCTGTTGCTTTACTTGTGCAGAAAGTACAGCGTGTTTGCCTTTTTGACCCTTCGAAACACCTATATGCTTTAACGGGGAATTTGAAACCTTTTTTTGTAACACTGTCCCAACATCCTAGAAGGAAGTGAGGGCAGTGCGAACATGCCTTCATAACTGAGCTACATATGAGAAATGGTTCTATTAAGGTGGCTGGCAACAATCTCTAGCACTTGACAACCATTAATAAACTTTGATGTATCGATATTAACACTATCAATGGATGTAAGTAATGTTACAATATTCAGTGATTGTTGTCACAATATTGTTGAGTAAAAAGAATGACCAAAAACCTGTTTATCAACGATTGGAAATTTATGTTATACCATTATTGTGGCATCATCTGATAGAGAGTGATAGTAGCAGCGATGGCAAGATCGACCTAGAAACTGTTGTAAGCCATCTTAAAGTCAATGCACCCCCATAGTGTGGTCTATTGCCTAAAAAACATTCATCGTTCTCATTTAGAAAACTTCGGGGCCTTACCGTCGTTGCACTTGTCAATCGTGAGGGAGCATCCCAACTGTGGACTTAAGCCCTTAAATCAGTATCAGGAAGAAGCAGTGAAAGATGCGCTTGAGAAGCCTTTCACCCTTGTACAGGGTCCTCCAGGTAAGTATGATATTAACCCGAAGATTTCAATTCAATTTCCTCAATTTCTCAATTTGTTTGGAAGCGTCATTTTGTTACTTCGTGAATGCCTTAGATGATATACTTATATTTGTATTTTACCCTCGAACTTTGCATTGGATCTAGATCTGTACCATGCGCATATAATTGGTTGCACGCTAAATAAGTAGTGCCAGCGTTCAATTCAAAATGAAAGATACGAAAAATTAGCTATCTTTGTTCGCGTTCTCAGAAATGCGACTGTCTATTTAGACGTCGTACTTGTGTCGCATTTAATTCAAAATTGATGCTGTTGGGTATGTCGGCCAGCGGAAAATGTTTTAAACGCAGATTATTACAAACATGCATGACTTTAATTTTGCCAAAAATTGTCCACCAATGGAACGAGCTGGAGAGGGCTGACAATGCAACAGTATGTGTTGCAATATTTTCGAGTTGCTGTTACGAAAAATTGTCTAAGTCAAGTTCTAAAACAATCAAGAACCGGAAGTCATTCATCCTCGGAGGCCCACGCGCTATCATATACTTTTCTGGCCACTCAGCGGGACGGATTTCGACCACTTCTGGAACTCGTTTGGTAAGCAAAAGTTCCCAGGGGCTCTTCAGCTCTTAAAGAAAACTTTCGCGCCGAAAATATCGCATCGTCCCGGCTAGTAGCCCCTGGGTCTCTGAGGATGGAAGTCGTTCAGCGATAACCAATTTGTATAAGAACATTCCTCATGTTCATTAGGGCGAAAGTTTCTGCTGTAAGAGAGATTGTTTTAATGTGAAAGAGCTTAGTGCAATAAATTCGAGAAGTTCCCTTATTAAATAAATTAGTATGATGAAGCTACCAACGATCCTGAGTTTTGTCTGGAAACAATCCCTGCTCTACAACGATACTCGTAACAGTTGCGTTGAGACAATTTCTTCTGTTTTTGTTGGAACGAAATTTACACGCGTATGAATTAGATTCGACACGGCTGAAATTCGACGTTTTAAACGGTATCACATTTTTGTCGCATAATGCGACAAGGAAAGTCGAACGTGCGGCAGAAATGCGGCAGCCGATTCAGTCGTCGATTCTCTGTCGAATTTAGTTGTTTGAATTGGATTCGACAGAGCAGAATTACTACGTATGAACCGGGCCTTAGCCATTTCACGTTATTTTTGTGCAAAGAACGGCGGAGAAATGTACGAAGCACGTGCACAGCCATTGTTCTACTCATTAAAACGTTTTCTCGTTGCCATCGTCGCTCGTGGTTTTCTTGAGTTCCCTATTGGCTTAACCCAAAGTCATAACAGGGACGTTTTGTCCTTATCTTTGGAGTGTGAATATCCCTACAGTCACAATGACCTTTATATTTGGGGTGTGAACATCCCTACAGTCACAATGACCTAAGGAGAAAAACTCATATTTTCTGTCGGTGTTTCCATTGCCAACATGAAGCCTGGCTCACACTAGGGACATAACGACATAACACGAACGACATATGAAGGACATTATCTCGATGTTGAATTAAAAGGACGTTATGTTTGTAGGGTGACCATGTAGACATAATGACATATTAGCAACATAACAGCATGAACATAACGGCAAAGATAAAACTAATCTCTTCCTTATATCGTTATGTCGATGTCGTTATCTCGTTATGTCTCTGGAGTGAACCAGGCTTTATGTCGCGTTTAGGGATCTTAAACAAACCACGACGACCACAGCAACCAGAACGTCATCACCAAAAGGTTTAATGAGCAAAACAATAGCTGTGCACGTGCGTTATAAACCTTTGCACATTTCTGTGCAGTCGTCTGCAAAACAAGAACGTGAAGTTCTGCATAGTCTGAGGGGCGCGAACCGAATTGGACGCTGTCGTTGCATGTTTAAACTGAGCACATTTTTAGAGCCATTGGCGTACTGAACAGATCTAGACAATTGCAAATTTCACTGGAAAAATACAAATTCATTTTTGACTTCAGCTCCCTATTTTTTGGCTCAAGCTCCAGATAATCAGCACTACGATAATCGCCCTAATTAAGGCCGGGGTCGAACGCCGCACTTCACATGAGCCGAATCGAATGCTAATGAAGCTTAATGAGGGAGATCAAAGGGTTTTCTCATTTGCATTCGATTCGGCTCATGTGAAGTACGACGCTTGACCCGGGCCTTAGGAACCAGTAAAACCAACACAGAGTTGTGTTTGCATGTTTTCATTCATTGGAATCAAGGTACTGGTAAGACTGTGACGGGCGTCCACATAGCCTACTGGTTTGTGAAGCGAAACATGCAGCAACGGCATGACGAACTCGACATCGTTCTGCCAGACAGTGAAGACCAGCCTAAAGCACCTCCACAAGTGATTTACTGTGGACCCTCCAACAAGTCAGTGGATGTGGTAGCCAGTAAGTTTAAAAAGTCTTGATAGTGACTTGATAAAAACATGAATCGTCTCTGCCTATTTCGCTATTAGGGAGTTTACGAAACCACGACGGCAATGGCAACGGGAACGTCGCTGAACAAATAGAATCCATGAGCAGTACGTGTGTTGTACTTCTTGGTGCATTTCTTTACCGTCCTTTGCAAAACAACAACCTGAAATGACGAAATTTTGCAATGCTTGGTGAACGTGAACCATGACGGCTAATCTGTTAAATTTTTATTTTCAAAAAAATTTATCGCTGTGTTCCAGATTTAGTTTGGCGATAGTTTTGACAGTGATAAATTAATTGAGTTTGGAGTAAATAAAATTTATTTTTTAATCGACGTTGTCCTCGGCGTCGCCGTCGTGGTTTCGTATTGACTCCTTGTTAACTCAAATGAAATTGCATATTCCCAAGAGCATTTCACAACAATAGTTTACGCAAAATTTGGGGGGTAAACAGAGTGCATTATGGGCAATTGGAAAATAGAGAATACAACCCTTACTCGAGCCTGTGAGATTAGGCATGAATAGATTGTGCTAGTAAATTCAGGAAAAGTTGCTTCACAATATACCCAAAAGTTGCTCTAAATTTGCCTAAATATCAAAAAGTTGCCAGCCAAATTTAGAAAAGTTGCTTGCTCCCTAGAGTCGTTTTGTTTTAGGTAAATACTCAAAACGTGTTTGTTTGTTTGTTTGTTTGTTGCCATTTAAGTACATTTTCATTAAATATTCTTACAATCATTAAACGAGGCCAAAAGACATTGTTATATGACAAATATAAATACTATGTTGTAATCAATATACTCTTTAAACTCAACATAACTTCAATAATAGATACGTATTTTCTAGTTCAAGTTTCTAACTAGTCAACCTTGCAAAGTTTACTTTTGATAAAACCAGTTTTAATAAAAGTCCTTCGAAATGAAACGACCTTTTATAGTTTGGATCGGTTTTGTATTAATTTGTTGCTCAAAAGTTGCCCAGGAAGGCAAAAGTTGCCCTAGGTTGCTGGTACTACAAAGAGTTGCTGAAAACGCTAAAAGTTGCTTACAGTAAGGGCACTCGAACCATGAACACCTGGGCTTTTTTCCCGCTTTTTTGGCATCTTCCAATCACAAGGTTACTTCATAACGAGGCACACGCATTTTTATGCCTCAGTCGGAGTGAAGC
>Ga0126343_10000090_pt1:0-22500 | contig 25343 bp, 14 predicted proteins | sample Cyp2metagenome_FD_92531 | JGI IMG/M metagenome (GOLD analysis project Ga0126343, IMG submission 92531) | Coral microbial communities from Lord Howe Island, Old Settlement Bay, Australia - Cyphastrea 2 metagenome | ecosystem: Host-associated > Invertebrates > Cnidaria > Coral ...
GTCGAAATCGCCATTATTTTAAGAAGTCTTAAGCCTGCGCTCAGTTTAAAAATACGGTAAATGCACCCCAAATTATGATATTAAGTTTCCGTTTTGCGTACTTTAGATCTTAAAATCGAAAACGTTTTCTAAGTCTCGAAGAAATCGCGGCATTTTTCCGTATTTTTGACAGAAAATTCGAAAAAAAATATAAGTCTAAAAGTATGCGACACTTAGAGAAAAAATGATGAAATTTAGATTTATTCAAGGCGGATGAGCCTCAAAGGAGCGCTATTGTTTCCGCTGTTGTTTAGCTAAACAAAGAACTGCATGCATAATAAATGTATGGGGTTATACGGAAATCTTGCCATAAAACATAAGTAAAAAACAGTTTTAGTACTTACAGGCAGAATTATCTGAAAGAAATCCTGTTCTTGTTCCGCTCTTTGTCTTGTTTTGTTCTTCCCTTTCCTTTTTAACCCCGTTGGCTTCTATGCTGTCCCATGAGAAACGACTGTGTATGCGTAGAAAAGCAACCCTGCAGTCTAGCTGGTACAAAGTCATTTGGAGAGACTCTCCAAATTTTGCAAAGTACCAGCTTGACAATTTCAAACTCTCGTAGTTTTATTTGCAGTGGTTACCAAGTTCGTCACGCACCGCTTCTCCACACAGATTCTCCGTAACGTGTGTGGCACGTTTCCTGCGGCAAGTAAGAAAATTTTAAAAAAAAACCATATGACAACTTCCCGTCGGTTTCTCTTTATTATTTATTTATTTATTTATTTATTTTCCTGATATGCGTCAGTAGTTTTACGCTGATACATCAACACTATGTTTCTCTTGGGTTGCCCTAGGAGGGGCGTCTTGAAAGTGTAAAATAAGAACTGGGTTTCGCCTATTTTTTTAACGGGAAAATAGGATTTGGGTCTGACAGGAATTGGGTCTGCGATATGGACAAATAACAGGTTAGGGAATGGGATTTGATCGAAGTTTGGCCTCAGAAAAGGATTTATCCTTTCCCCTTTCCACAATTTCATGACCCTCCCCAAACAGTATTTTTGTCACCATTTATTCTTCTGGGCCGGGTTGTTCGAAAGCCGGTTAACGCTAACCCAGGATTAAAAGTTAACCGGGGCAACAATTTTTCTTGGATAAAAATGTTATCCATCGCTTATGTTTTGTGTGCTTTGAGATTACTCATGCTCAAAACTGAAGGGCAACAAATATAAACAGAACTCTTTGCTGAAAAGCTACAAAAATGCAATCAAAATTCTCGCTAATCCTGGGTTAGCTTAATCGGGCTTTGAACAACCGGCCCAGGGCAGCGAGAGGAGAGAAAAGTGTCTTGGGGAAGAATACAACTGCGATCCTGATCAGGGTTGGAGTCCGGGACTGTCGATCGCAATTACTCTGGCCACGACCAGGACCTTGAAACATAAAAAAAAATATTGAGAAGTTTACCTGAGGCACGCACGGACATGAGATGATGCCACTTCCTATATTTCGGAAATTGTCTGAAGAAGTGATAAACCAAGTCATCTTATTCATTAATCCATCCTTGATCTTAATTACTCGTTTGTCCCGGTTCCCGCTCCATAATGTAACTTTGCAGTTTTGTTTGCTATTTCCGTTGCATTTTTAAATTTTGCACTGCGGTTATCATATGAGTAAGGCGCGAAAAACGTTTGGTCACCAGGTTTTAGCATGAAACCCGTGTTGTAGTCACTGGCAACTGGCTCCGTTTCTTGCGGCAACTTGTTGGCCTTTGACGTCATTGGCAGCAAAGCGCGCGGAATTGTGGGCGACGCGACAGGCGACGCATGGCTGTCGATATTGTTACCAATGGAAACGTGGTAAGTTGCCCGAGGTAACATCATAATCAAATTTCTTCATCAAACTTCCGTCGTATCTCCTGGTAATTGTGCTTTGAAACTACGCCGGGCGCTCCCGTGTCCATTAGGCGTTGGTGGCTTACCTACCAAGACCACCCCGGCCACTTATTATCAGAATAATTTAACATGCCAGGTTGAAAGTTGTACGGGGGGTGGGGTAGTTGGCATTTTTGGCGCGGTCTGCCGTCTTGTTTTCAAAGGCTATCCCATTTTGGACAAAAATAATTTCATCTTAAGGCGCAGATCATATCCCTATTTGTAGAAGGGATTGGATTTCTTTCGCCCTATGCACGGCAGAGTTTGCGCGATCAGACACAGTAAAAAGGTTATTTGTCTCATTTTGTTCTTAGATGACAGCAGTGAAGTAAACCTGAAAACGAATTCCAGGGCTTCAACCGGTTTGACCTCATTAAATCCGCGTTACCAAGCTCCAGCTAAATCATGATGCAATGCGCAAAAAATGTACAGCAAAACGCGATCACGCAGTTGTTAGCAATGTTGGCGCAAGGCTCTCGAAAGACCCCTCGAAAGCTGAGAACGAACTAATTCTTCAAGAATATTTCTTTCCTCGAAATATGCAGCAAGTGCAGTGTAAATGAGAATGTATAAACTGAAAGAAATGCTCCATCAGCACGCAATGTGTTTCTTCTTCTTTCAGACCAACATAAAGAAGAAATACAGTGTAACCAAGAGACTGGCAAAACATGTTCGTTATGGGGAGGTTTCGTTATATCGGCGGGTTGTTTTCCATGTATTTTACTATTACTGGAGCAAGGAATGTCGTTCGGTGTATCGAGGTTGCACAGTATGAATAGGAATTTAATTTAATTGTCACTCCCTCCCCTCTCAGCCGTCAATAATTCGGTACACACTTTCACTCCTGGCTGTAGAAAGACCAAGTGTCCAAGAAACCGCCGCGCTTGCACTGTGCGACTGCGCAGTGGGGCGTGAGGGCCAAATGTCAAGTTGCTACCGCGAAATTTTTCATCACGCCTGCGCCGAAATCGCTAAAAATAATGAATGGGTACATTAGAGTACATTTACGTGTACGCAACGGTCTCTAGAACATTTTGAAATCCTGGTGTTTGTTTGATGATTGCCAGTGTTTCAAAAGCTCACATGAAGCGAATAACACTACAGGCTCTTAGTACCAAACAAAAACACAAAACAAAAGCAAGTTATTTATAATCGGACATTACAGACTTTCACGTGATGTCTGAAAGCGCAAGTCCTTGGGAAATGCACGGCTGATTGGAGCTCTCGAGAGCGCAAAGACAAAACGCTTCACCGCACGTTTTTACACGCTCGCACGCGCGATTAACAACGCTTCGCCACTGAAGCAGAGCTTTGTGATTAAAGGTTATGCCTCTTGAATGATTTCACGAGTGCACACAGACATTAATTCGGCATAGTAGCCATCAGATGTGACAAACGATCTTTCACGGAGCTAAGCCTGTTTGTTTTTCTATAGCACTTTGTAAGCCTTCAATAGCCCTTGCCAAAACGAACCTCTTAACGCCGAGACATGTCTAATCAAAGTCCATACTTTCCCGTCATCGCTCTTTCAAGAAGTCTAATACAAATTAATATCGCTCAGATAACAGAATTTCTCCTCGACGGATCGATTTGATCAGGCGTTGGATCACATCATTACACTTTTGCCAAATGGGCAATTTTTCCCTGTGGAATCGTTTACTCGTGTGCACAAAACACCGGACAGACAATTTCAAAACAATTTATTGTTTGGTCATTGAATCTTCAGTGGAGCAACTTATAAGTCAAAACAAAACTACACAGATGACCTGTTTCTCAAACGGAGAGCTGTCCTGAACTAAACGTTCATTAGTTCCACAGTCCTACCTCTCAATCAATAATTGTTGCATGCTTGAGCTGTCGTAAATGAAAAGTACCACAGTTAAATCAAAATCTGTAATAAAATTAAAGAACTTCCTATTTCGGTTCGAAAAATACGAGAAAATATTTTTTTCCTGATTGTGCGCCACCCGCTCTGTGATGTCAAATAGGTCCTGTGTTCTTAGTACAACTTGACACCAGAGCTCGCGCCTGATTGGCTACGAGTTGTGAAAACACGTCTTAGACCATTGGCTCTGTGTTACTCGTACCTGACAGTTCACCAGAGGTTATGTTTTATTATTAAATAGCTATCCAATTATATCAATATTACCTAAGAGTCGATTTGGTCCATGACTTAGCCATTGTTTCACTCCACGGGCAGCTGCACCCCGCGCGCTGATTGGTCCGCCGAGACATAAGCATGTTAAGCTTGCATTACGTCATGCCAAATAAAATTTCCTCCTTTGTAATGCCACGTCAAGCACGGGAAGGTGGTTGGACGGCCGCAACGCACATGCGCGAAAGCCCCCCGAGCGCCGGTATTGAAACATTTGAGACCTGAGCCTGTTTCAGACCTCACGGTAACGTCGACTGACAAGGCTTCTTTTCCAACGGAAACAAAAAGCTTTGTCGAAGGTTAGTTTCCCTGGCAAACTTCGTAAACATCTTGTGTTGAACTGGAGCACTGAAGGATTAACTGCCACTGTGTTACCACACAAGGGAGAGGGGAGAATTAATTGGTAAACCAACTTCGTTATTTACAAAAAGGGACTCCTCCTCCGCCGACATTTCGCTCGATTTTCCGCTTACGAAACGCTGCAGTATTTTTACAAGTCTGAGATCGGTACGGAAGTGGACCTCATCCAAACAAACGGGACATCAGCAAGAGTAACGTTGCCATAGCTTGGACATATTCACCCATCTGTTTGGATAAGGTCTATTTTCCTCATCGCGCGAAATTTTCGCGATCGTTGGACAAGGAGGAGTATGTGTTTCGATGTAAGGAGGAATCTTGCAACAGGATGTGGGCAGTGAAGGTTGACTTAACTTGGGCTAATGTCCATAATAGTCGAGTTATACAACCTTCTTTATTGAATTATCTACATGTTAAAGGGAACAAGTGACTCAATATTATTGTTGCGTTTGACATTTCTTTCCCAAGTTTCTACTTGGTAGAGGGATTGTTGACGTTCGTCGTTTATACTTTAAAACTTAACCTAGCATGAGTTGGGAAATATCTTGAAGTAATGCAACTTTAAATAATCCTGCTTTACCAAATTTCAATTTTTGGCTATAAAGTTTTATGTTTAACTACCGTAAGTTTGGTCCGTCAACGCTTGATCAACTTTGAGTTATAGTTAAGACACTAGGGAACGTTTGGGTCGTAAATGGAGATTTATTTAACACATTTTTGGCTCAAAAATTGAATTGAAATCGTAGTGCTTTTTCAGGATTTGGGAAAAAAAATTTTGGCGCCTAAGATACTTTGCCGATGAGATGAATCACAACTCGGTAATAATTAATGACAAATCAGGGTGTTCGAGAATCACTGATCATTTGTTCTCTTGTTCATTACACCGCCAGGTTATGGGGCTCAGAGGAGGCATTGGTTGCCTTCTTGCCTTATTCGTGGGCCTAGTTTGGCTACAATGTTCGGTAAGTACAGCTTATTTACACCACTGTTCACTAGAAATCTCATGATGTATTATTAATACGCGCCAACGGATTAACTTAGTCGCTGGACAGGTCGTTTTTCGGTGGCTCGTTGTGTTATTTCTTCTTGATCTACAACCGTGAATTCAACAACTTAATGGTTGATTTTCACACAAAATTGCCAGAACCTACGACGTTTTTTTTCCTGCCAAATATATGTTTTGACTAAAATGTGCTTGCAAAAATATATCGACTGCAACGAAGCAAACGGAGCGTATGTTCTTACCAGTTCACTGACCGATCTTGCAGTTAGAAAATCACAGCTTTAAGACTTCAATGTTTGAAGTTGAATTCGTGTGCACATAATTGAGCCTCACATTGTTCTTTCATGTTATGAAGGGTTATATTCTTAATTTTTCGAATTATCCTCGTAACTGCTACACTATAAGCTTAACATACTTATTCAAGGGTAAACGTAAAGCAATTTTTGCAAAGGAAAAAATACCATAACAAGTGTAAAGACAGTTCAATGCGAAATGACTATTCGAGTAGATTTAGTTGGTTATTTTCTTGGGTTTTTTTTTTCGTATAATTTTCCAGCTCTTTGCTGCTTGCTTGTCGATGCATAACATTTGTCTGATGTAAACAATGAGCAGGTAGTACCAGCCAAATTAATGGTCTTCGCTTGAAGTCAATATCTCTTCTCCACAACGCCTTTGATTTCTTTGCACAGACAAGATAAGCAAAAATACTCTAATCCGATAATAACAACTTTCCGTGATGGAATTGCACGCGCGTTAAACGTTAACCTTCGTTATTTTCGTGAGCGTGAAGGCACGCCAGTTCCGTGCTAAACGCTGACCTCCTCGGTAAACATTATGCTATTGTTATTATTAATCTTCTGCTAAAATGGTCATGTTTAGGTTTTTTAACAACTTTATTGCCTTCTTGTGCGACAATATGTAAGTTTTGACATCCCTTTGTCTTACATTACGACGAAGGGCAAATTTTACTGAAAATCGTAATTGATGTAAAAAGGACTCGAAAAACGCTGTGCACCTTTAGCTTGTGGGAAATAGAATATAGCAAAAAACGACATGAAGAACATTTAAGAAGTTAAAAGTTTTTGAAAACAATGTCTATTTTCTTAGTCACGAATGCTAAATAATTTAGCCAACTGAAGATTCACTCAAGATTAAGGAGATCAGTGCTACAAAAATCAGTGAACTTCCCACAATCATTTTCTTATGAAAGACTCACGACGCAACATGCGATATTCGAGGTACTGTTTCGAAAAATTCATCGCGTTCTACAATGTGCGGAAAACGTTATCTTCGTTGGAGGTTTTGTCGCCCAGTTAAACTGTTTCAGTGGGAGTCGCTCGATTTTCCATTCATTCTTGCTAGCCATAAGTTACATTTAACCAGTTACATGCAATATTTTGGTAGTACTACGAGAAAATGTCGCGTAAGATTGTTTATCTATTTCCTCATCGCCAGTAAGCTTGAAAACGCATTGATATTGTAAAGGGAACGTGCACGTTGATCATTTTCGGAATGAAGGGTTGAAGTTTTTACTTTGGATCCTTTATCCAGCAAAATACTTTTCTCAGTTATCGATATTCTGCGTAAGAAGTTGAAACTTCTACTCGAGAGTTCTATCCAAATTTTACTGAGTCGTTCAGATTTGATACAATTTGCTGCTGAGCTTAACGTGACCACCAAGAATGTTTAAAACACAAAAAAACAGGCACCGATGAATACATCACTTTGTCGCAGCAGTTACCAGTGAAGTCCAAAGAGTTGGCTAATAAGAATACAACTTGACTGGAGTAGTGATGTGATTTGCGGCTTGTCACACGATCGTAGCAGGTACTAAATGATCAATTCTAAGTCAGGTAATGTTTTTATATCCATCAAAAAGAGTAAAAGCGAATAAACAGGACACGAAACGCTTTCAGATATCGATCGTTGTGAATTTTGTCCGACCGTTTACTTCTGAATCAAGAACTGATTCGTACTGTCGATCGTCATGAGTTGTATTGCTTTATCATTCTGTTCTCGGGATTTAATTCATCCCTATTTTTGATCTGACAGGTTTCTACTAAATGCTTCTTCTACTCTTAAAGTACCTGTAGATCACTTAACTCACGATTTAAACGATCTGTGTTTGCATCATACAGTAACCTCGTGCGTTTTAAATCAACAGCACTCACAACAAATGGTTCCCGACTGGCCGAAGATAGGTGACCGTATCACGCAACCGTTTCTTGACCAACTCATGGTCAGTCAGCTGCTCGAACAAAACCTCACACTTGGTTTCTTCTTGAAAGGCCTCAACGGCCCGCCCGGTCCACCCGGACCCCCGGGAGCACCCGGAGAACCAGGACCACCCGGATTAAGCGGACCTGCCGGGTCACCCGGTCATGTTGGAGAAGATGGCGCTCCGGGCGCAACAGGAACACCTGGACCTCCAGGCCCACCCGGACCTCCCGGTATACCCGGAGACAAGGGAGATCCCGGAGAGCAGGGCGCCCCCGGTGCTGCCGGACTTCCCGGAGCCCCTGGTTTACCAGGTTCCCAAGGTCCAATGGGTCCCGCTGGACCCGAACCGATTATGCCGGTGAGTTCCATTGAGTTTCTACTTTGAAATTGAAGGAAGCATTAAAACAGTTGTCTCTAATTTAGAAAACACCAAAGAAGAAGTTTAGACTAATTACGAGCTATATTTTCAAACTGTCCTGTGCGTGATTTAGCTCTTTTCTTCTCACCAACACGTTTCGTTTTCTCTTCCAGAATTTCACTGTAATCTGCGAAGGCGAGAAGGGCTGGGTACAATGCAAACAATACGAACTCATCAAGGTCACCAAGTCATTCTGGGGTCGTGACGATCACGTGACGTGTCCCAAGATTCCAGCTGGGCTCACATCGGACAGACTGTGCGAAACGAACGGGGAAAACACTCTCAGCAAAGTTAATGGACAGTGTAAAAACGAACAAGCCTGCGAAGTGGTGGCTTCAAACATTTTCTTCGACGACAACTCTTGCGGGAACGTGTACAAGTATTTAAAAATCTGGTACGAGTGCATTCCGGACGAAGCAAACGCGGTGGACGTATTGAAAGATGGCGGCAAGCGACGACGTCGACGAAAGAAGAAGAGAGCAACAAAAGACAAACGGTCCTCAAAGGACTAGACTGTAGTATAACAAAATTAACTAAAACAACTACGTTACTTCAACAGCAATTCGATTTCCTGAGGCACTTTAGCTTCGGAGTTTAACCACTTTGCAAAACATTCTCGTTAACAAAAAAAAGCATGCTTACTTGTTAAGCAAAATTTCGCAGTGTGCAGCAAAACCACACAAGTGAGCGGCGTCCGAACACTTTGTGTCAACATGTATGTATATTGAAGTTTAACTTTATTTGATAAAGAATGTACCAAATGAGACCCAAGTCATTTAGGTGACTGAATTAGTTTGATTTAGGAGGGAAATGCCAGATTTACTGGTTAAAGCGGGGGGAGCGCGGACTAGCCGTACCCCTCCCCTCTCAAGTTGTGTTGATTCGTTTCTGAACACTCTGTACAATATTTTCGGGAAGAATGTTAAATTAAAAGAAGCAGGAGACCTGTACAATAGGCTTGCCACTCATTTCGTTGTTGGTAAGTTTGAGCTAGAATAAAAAGTATAACAACAAACCAGACGAAGATTCGACTGCCGAGCGACTCACTCCATCACAATGCCAGGAGCGAGTCGCTGGCGCCTTTGTTGTAAGATTAGTTTTGGTATGTTTGTTGTTTTGTGTACGACCTCCAGCATCGGGCTTGCTTGGAACATAAATATGGTCATGGTAAACTGAAACAAAATGGAAATAAATTAGAGGTTTTCTTCAAACTGTGTGCGCTTCAGAGCTATCGTGTGACACATCGTGACAAACTACATGACGGACGAAAGAACAGATACCTATTTTTAACGGGCATTTCTGTTGTTTGAATAATTTCTCAATGTTCCTCTCTAATTGATCGATACACTCGACCGAATCTGGAAATCCGCGCCAGAGACCACGCCAGAAACGTCTCTGGCACTCAAATTGACGCTGAACTTCAAAACATATTAAGAAGGAATCAACCAGAAGTTCGAGTAACGGGTGGACAAAAGATCTGTACTGAGATTATTCACATCGTATTGCAAACTTCTGTGGGACTATTTTAAATATCCTCTCACACGAAATCATTTCTAACAACACCAAATGTCGAAAACAAATGTTGAAGTTCATCGGAAGGACCTCAAAGCACTGGTGAAATGAACCTGATCATGACACTGTACCTGTGTCCGCACAATTTCTCTTAACTTTGAAATTCGTTCTCTCGAATTCCCATGGGAAATTATTTCTGATGCTATTTCAGGCAACTACTATATCTTAAGCTTTGAGAAAATGTAAAAAAAGGGAAAAATACCTAACATTATTCTGGTGCAAGGTTTGTGTCCACTAAAAACTGAAATTGCTCGATTTCTTATCTGCGTATTTAGTCTTAAATACATGTACAGTGGAAAGCCGATTTCCCGAATCTCAAAGGGAACGAGAAATTCGGCGTTCCAGAAAATTGCACTGTGTTTTCGCGCACTGAATTTAAGTTTGGTTTAACCATCGTTAATTCTAAACTACGGGCTATCTGGGCTTGTAGCGAGTCTCACACTTCAAGAAGATCACTCCAAAAAGCCTGCTTTTCTGTTTCTCTTGTAGCAAGTAAATATTCAGCTTTTCCACTTCAGTTTCTGAAGTGTCCGCTATCTGAAGAAATTAGTCTCGAAAGAAGCGACCTCTTTGGCTGCCATGATGAAACTGTCTTGGCAGCCAGGCCGTGATAAATGACGTAACTCCGTCCAACTCGAAATTGGCGGGAAAGAGAAAAACCCGCAACTGAATTGGCTTACTTCACAAGGACAGCAAAATCTATTTTTTCTAAACGATTATCCATTTCACTATCTTCAATGCTGTCACTTCGGAGTTGGGCACATGTCTGGCTTAAAATAATACGGCTCAAAAGCAGCCATAACCCAGAGTGGTACTTGACACAAGCCATTTGGACAAAATCCCTCGGACAGAATGACGTCACGAAAACGCGGCCTGTCTGCTGAGTACTGTTCATAATGGCGGCTGAGATGTTCAAATTTTGGGATTCTATGGAGACAAATTTCAAAAGGAAAACCTGCCCTTTAGAAGCTGAAACTTCGGTGAGTTGCTAAACTTAGCACCAGGTTTTTATTAGCGTTGCCAAAAAATATACGTTTGGGTGCGGCTCGAATAAGCGACGCGGCGCTTAATTAATTTCTCGTGTCTCCGGTTCAACGTTTATTCGAGGGCGGCACTTACTTAAAAGGCTCGCATCACAAAGACGAAACTACCTCACCAGTATTTTTCATGGCTTAAAGGCTTAAAAAAACCTAAGTTTTGGCTTTCATAACAGCGTCGTGAATGCTTTTCTGCAGGTTTTCAAAGCTTCACTGGATGTCAATGTCCTGACTGTTTCAGAAAGTTCACAAGATCTAACACAAGATGCACTTTATCTTAGTCGGTGCATTTTAAAAGTAGTTCAGTTTCCCTCAAGAACTTCTGCTATCATAACAAACAATACTCGAACAAGCTCCGCAACGCAGCTCTGGCGCTTACTTAACTTTGTGCGGCGAGTTATCGAAGGCGGCGCTTATTCGAATTAATAGGGTAGATCTGTATTTCAGCGAAAAATTGTAAAATGTCCTATCCTTTTTTCAGAGTATATAAACTATAACGGGTTGAGACTTTAACTCGAAACGCAACAACATCACAGCCGAAAAATGATCAGTCTTTTTTTCTACTCTGCTTGTTTCCATCCACAAGAGTCCCAGGAATAACACTTCAAACTGGAGCTGTAGACTTCTCCAGTCTGTTTCAGATTTGCCAAATTGTAATCGGCCATTTCCGAATTAGCTATAGCCTCTTTCTCAAAGCGAGTCTTGGTGCCTATCCCTTCAAATGAAAATGAGATTTCAATCACCCTCAAACTTAACTCATTTTTATATGGATGGTTCCGCACCAAGCCTCGCTTTGATAGAGAGGCTTAGGTCAATGCGGAAATTGGCTACTATAATTCTATATTCACACGCCTCGTTTCCATGATCTCTTACCGAAGCTTATTAACCGCGGTGACCGCCCAGCACACATACGAATAGAAGAGAGAAGATTTTTAGAAGATGAGAGAATTTTCAACACACACAGTTATAGTCAACAAAACACAAAAGACAGTTCGGATACATTTAGGACGGTTTATTGGACGATTTTACAGCTTTGTTTTACTTTTGGGAGACTGTACACAGAGACACAATAAATAACCTAATTAACATACGGTCAACGAGTCAGGAGTTTCATCAGCAAAACTATTCCAAAACAATCTTAATCGTTCGTACTGAATACTGAACTTTGCTGAATAGTGAGTTATCAAGCACCGAGTAATAGTAGTGATGGCTGGCAACAATTTCCAGCACTTTCTAACAGTTCTGGTCTGGGGAATCGATGGTACCATTTCCTATCAAAAGCGGACAAGTTTGTGAACAAACTTTAGTCATTACAGGATACCAGAGTAATGGCGTCGATATTTGAATGACAATAGTTGTACGTCCTCAATCCTTTGGCTGGAAACATAGGTAAGAGGCTAAGCATGTACAAGGGTTTATAGGCTTCAAATATCAACTCAAACACAAGCCCGGTGACTGTCATTGTCATTATAAAATTGTGGTAGCTAATTAAGGAAGGGAGTTCGGACCCATCCCAAATACTCGAAAGTTCAAAATGGCTCTCAATAGCGTCCGCAGAAATTGTTTAAGCCTTGCACAAGGTTGAATCTAGTCATGCTAATTACAATTGAACAATGAAACTGGGGCCACCGAGCTACTTTTTGCATAAGCTGTAATAAAAGATTAAGTTAAAAAGGAGTTGTATCAGGTTATGTTGACGTGGTTGCCTGTTATATAAAATGTGCGACCGCGACTTATTTACCAATGATTACGCATTTGTGTGATACCATTATTTTAGCATCGTCTGTTGAAAAACGAAAGTACTGACCATCAAAGTGTCAAGGATAGAATATGCTGGAAACTGTTGTCAGCCACTATCTTGAACTTGTTACTGATTCATCGAGTTTAAAGAGATGAAGTCATGACCGTGACGGTGATTGGATATTTTATTCTAAGTAACATAGATTTTTATGATTTTATTTCTCCGGTTTTCTCCTTAGTTTTATCTTTGGTTGGGAAGGTAGTATCAAACACGAAAGACGGTGTGTAACCACACTTCCAAACACCACAAAGTTCGTCAAAAATGCTCCGCTACGCGTCGGTAGTGTGGACTCTCTTCTCGGTGTTTGGAAATGCGCTCAAACACGGCCTTTCGTGTTTGATACGTTACATTGTACTTTCATGACGTTACATTAATTCGTTGTTTCCACAAAAGCTAAGGTTTTCCAAGTACCATTTTCAGTTTTCAAATGGGGGGATACCCCGAAACATTATATAGTATCCTGGAAGGCGAAAGCCTCTACTGGGAACATTATAACCGCTTTGAAACAGTCCATGAAAGCAATTCAGGTATAAAATTCGATTTCGAATAACTGCGGCAGACGACGGTGAAAACGTACACGACATTACCCGACACAAAACTCGAAGTAAACAATTATTGCGATCCAGAAAAATATTGATTGCATAAAATGTTAAGAAACCGACAGGAGTTACATGTAGCTCCGAATGAATAGAAAAACATCACCAATAATTTAAATTTAACATGCGGGAGGAATTCTCAGTTAAATATCCAATAGATCAAAATTATCACAATTATCCTGAGGTCATGACTAAGGGAAACATTTTCTTGCCAATTAGCGCACAGCAGCGTTAATACAACGTTGTTGAATTGCGCAACGTGTTGCGAGAAGAAGCCGAGCACGTGTAGAACTTCATGCAGCCACATTGAGCACACAGTCTTGCTGAGTAAGATGAGAGTAAATACAGGAATAAAAAACCCTCGTCCAACTCGGCTATTTCTGTAACTGTCGTTTACGTTCAATTCGCCATTCGGAAACTGGGTAATCAAAACCACAGAGAACAAGAAACGTGATTGGATTTGTCATCGTCTCAAGCACGAGAGCAAGGCCACATCATTCACTCAGAACTGTGTCTGAAAACTATCTGAGCCAGAGGTTTACGTGTGAACGAAGTTACTAGGCAACATGATGCAACCTCATTTGGCCAAACTGAAGCGACAGTTTATCGAATACTCGCGACTGATTGAGCCTTGTTTCGACTTGATAGTAAAGTCGAAAATACTTTCAACTGTAGTAATATTTTTTCTTTGCTTTGACGAACAACGAGCGCGCATTACTTCCTTCACCTGATCAACTTTTACTGATAACAAAACCATGACTTTTAACGGCCGACGAAGTCAAGCAACCTTATTCATCAGTTTCCTCCCGGCACCATCAGTCAATAATTCTATTTTCTTGGGTTGCTGAGAAAACCATCAGTACTTATTACGAGAGTAGTGACAACACACACTGACATAAAACATCACAAATACGACCAAGGAAAATAGGAAAGGTTTTCATACCAGCACAAATTCCTGTTCGTGACCGTCTGCTAAATTACGACGGAAAACCGCTTTCTGCGTGTACACTGAAGCTTACAGTAACATTACGCCGACAGTTCACTTCACGCATTATTTTACGTTTCTCTTAAAACCTCCGACGATCGATCGATCGATCACATATCACGGCTTTCCTCTTGGCTACTGAATATTCCCCCAACAAATCTTTGTATCGTATACATCTCATCTACTTGTCTTCTGAACACCTTTACATCTGGACATGACCAAATTATAATAGCCTAGCTTTATACAAAATAAATTTCACAGGCACGCAAGGCGTGCTCAATAACAGTCTGTATATTCTACTATGAGTTACTAGAGGAATTGCTACACCTTCTACGATGTCTCCGTTGTGTCGTTAGGCGCGTTGCCCTGAGGCACGATTTTCTTCGCTCTGTTCATGCGATCCAACTCAGCAGCGGCATCGCTTCTCACGGCAGTGCCGCCTCGCCCCATGGCCGCGCCAGTCCCGCTCTTCTTGTTGAGGAGCGAGTTGAAGAAATTTGCCAACACTCCTTCACTGGCCGCACCGCCTGCTCCTGGTTTTCCACCTTCAACCTGTTGACGTAAACCCAGTTTTACTTTCTTTTCATAAATATGTTTTCTTGGGTCGCGACTTACACGAATTGCGGCCGTTTCGCCCGAGTGAATAGTCGGTTTAATCAGACTGTTTACTGAGCTCCATGGTTCATGGATTAGAGAACGAAAATACACATGTTTTGCGCAATTTTGTTTCATAATGCCCACACTGTACAGTCTCTTTTACTTGCTTAGTCTAAAAAACAAAACAACAATAACATAAAGCGAACTGGCTGCGGGGTGAAACGCACGCTTACGAATAACACAATCAACTTGGAGAACTTATAAACTATGTTTTGCATTTTCCACCTCGTCCTCGTCCTTGATCAAATGGTAATGAAAAATCGTTGCATGTAATAAGACAACGTGAAACCAAACACAACCTCAAGAGCCGGGGCTTGCTATCAAAAGGAGTTGTGTTTCTATTACTGTTGAAAGACCCCCCACAAATGACCGCGAAACTGTTGGAACAAATGATGAAAATGTACCTTTGGTCCTCTTGGTCCTGGCGACATTCCGGCTGAAGGCCGTCTGTCTGTACTTATTCTGCCACTGGGACTTCCCATCCCAGGAGCACGGGGCTTAGTGATGTCCTGTAAATATGGACCATAGTTTAAGCCATACAGTAAACAACGAACGCCTAGTCCCCTTGATGAGAAGCGCCATGAAGGATTCATGGTACTGCAGTTATAATCAGCAAAGCACATCCAAGACATATTAGAATACTGAATGCAACCATACCATACATGTCCCCTGCCTCACGATTCACGAATCTTGAAAAGTTTAACCTACATTTATCAAGTTCGTGGTTTGTAATCCGTGTAAATCATCTCCATCCTAAACCATCCTTGTTCCATTATGGTTTACTTTTTTTTACTCTTCGGTGAATTCCTAACTACATGTACTATTTTAGGTTTCCTTCATTTAAAAGGTGATTTTGTTCCTGGCCAATATAACTGAAAATGCTGTTACTGCGCTCCTTTAAGTGCCCTCACTTGAGCAGATGAGCTTCCAAATGGAGTCAAAGCTGATAATAAGCGAGAAAAGAGTTGACTTTCAGAGACACATGGAAGTATAGGAAGAGGTGGCCATCACTCACCGGTTGTTGTCTTGCTATGCCGGACGCTACTGTTGCAGGCATCTTTTGAAGCAGTTGCTACACAATGGACAACATCAAAATAGAAGAGACATGAAGTGAGTCAAGTAAATTATGTTTGAGGATCATATGATAGAGTAGTCAGAGATACGTATGGTACAGAAAAGTTGTCACCATTACATGAGAGATCACAAGCTACAAAATTATTAGATGTGGTAGAATACGAGTAGTCCCTCCTTTGCTTGATGCATTGAGAGTGAACATCACGCGTGACCGTCACGCATGAAGGACTACATGTAAGTGAAAAGTCAATTAAAATGTTTAAATCCCTTTTCCTAACGGTAATTTTTACAATTCTTTAAATTCAAGTCTAACCTAGAAATGTGGTTGTACAGTAGTTCAAGCTCTAAGTACACTGCATCTTGAATGGAAAACTAACCTGCTGTCTTGCCAGGAATGTTTGCTCGTCCTCTGCAAGAATTTCTTTGTCTTGTATTGGCTGGGAAATGAAATACATGTAGCAAATGTCAATCAACAGTAGACAAGATGACCAAGATTTCTTTTCACAACTCACTAATTGTCGCAGCTTAGTAAAACATTCCAGACTTACACTGTATTTCATTTTTCACTTATTATTATTACTTATTATGTCTCTCAGTCACAGAGACGAACACGAGGTAAGTAAGAGGTACAGATTTGAAGTAGACAGACTCTGTACACCTCAGTTCCTGACTGATGTTATTTAACGTTACCTTTCTCAACTGTGGTTTAACGATGTGATCATCAAATGCATCCTCAGGCTGGATTGCTTTTAAGTGCTCGCTCAGAATGTTTATTTTCTTTATAGAATCCCACCCTGCTGGGCTGTAAGGAAAACAGCATTGAAATGTTAGATTACACATTTAAATATTCTTGCATATTAAGTTAGTAATTAAAGTACACCTCAAAAGTTAAGCGCATTTTGCATGTCACGCACAAACCCTTTACCATCTTTGGAATGAAGAGGACTGTCATTAAATCCTGTAGTCACTTGTAGCCTAATTTTTGTGCTCTGCACTTGAGGCAAACTTGTTACTCTGTAGTTGAATTCTATCAACAACAAGCAATTTCACCTATAGCATCAAGGGAAAATCAAGAATACATGTACATGTACTCTGTCTTGACAGGTGTTACAGGTTACAGCCTGATGACTACTTTTGAGCTAATAGAATACCATAATATCCCTGCTACTTGCATGTACATATATACATTTAAACCAAATTTTTCAATACAAAAATTATTTTTACTCACTCCACACCAAAATATTTAATACTTACATAAACACTGAATCCTTCTCCACAACCAGGGCAGGACTATTGAATGGCAGACCATATATTTGATGAACTAAATATCTGTATAATAAACTACAGTTCTTATTCTCTTTGACAGATGTGTAGAACAAAGTGGCACCATCTACCCTGTGTCAAGGAAGATGAGCAACAACTAGAAAATATGAGATAGACGCAAGTCGTCACAGAAATTTGTGACACAAATTATTGGCAGGATTCAAACTAAGGTTTACAAGTAAATCTACAGTGCAGCTCAGATATATCCGAACTACGCATACGCGAATTATACGCACATATTTTGCCTCTATGCGTATGTCAATATGCGCACATCTTCACGTATATACGCGCATATGTGCGCGTATATATGTGCGTACCAGTATATGGCTCTTTGCTATGCATTCCCATAAGTTTCTTTATCTGAAGCATTGTTTGTCAAACAGAGGACATTTCTGGGAATAAAAAGGCTAGCTAAATTTGCATAATTATGGTTAAAATGTCATGCTGATCAATGAAAGCTATCAAGAAATGTTCATTTTAGGGTGAAGCGTTCTAGAGATCCTTGTTGAAAAAATGATATCCCCAGGTCTATTTGACACAAATCGTTCATTCAAACGGTAAAATACTCTTTCTTTAGCCAACGAATTGCTTGTGAAAGTTTCTATGGCGCGTCGTTTGCGTTTAGTTATTTTTTGCTTCAAGAAAAAGTTTTGATGGAAAACAATGTCAACATATTTTTCACTGAATCACATTGCGCATGAGCTCAATAACTGAGGCCTGAAAAAAAAGTGCCATCCAGTCATCTGAAACAAGTAGATTTTCCTTCTGACCAAGTAACTTTTCATTCTCACTTGCCCAAAGGGCAAGAGATCAGGTAACCTGTCTGCCAACTAAATCAATACACATGTAAAAGAGCAAATTAAGATTTGCCTAGGGCATGCAAACTTTCAGAGCTACTTGTCCAAAGGAAAAGCTGAAATTCATTTCTACATGTACATCATATTTTTAAAACCCTGCTAAAAGCGTATTTGGCACGTACATATACATACATACATATACTTTATTTAACCTTGAATTTGGAGTAGCAAGAGATAAGCTAGTATCTTCGAGTTACAAGTATGATTCTAAAAACTACTAATATGTAAATTATAACATTCTAACTATAAAAAAGAGTCATACTGTATAATCTTGTGCTTGAAATCAGGAAAGTCAGACATTCTCAAAGAATCCGGAAGAGAGTTCCATAGTTTTGAAGCCATGTATGAAAAGGCACACCAAGTTCCACTGACTAGGAACTCCCAAACTTCTCAATTTTGCAAACAGTGTACTTACATGTACACTGCACAAGAAACATACAGTGTACATGTACATGGTTCTAAGACTTGCTCACAAGACAAGCTGCAAAAAACCCAGCTCAGACAACAAGAAATGTCTCCAATGCTCAAGTACCTGCAAAAGCTGTAAAATGGGCATTGTGAAATTCATGTCCTGCTGAGTGACAAATTAGGGAGATACATGTAGATACTATGGGATCAGGAGAATGGTTAGTATGCTGAGGTCCACGCTTGAACCTGGAAAGAGGTTACTGTATTACACGTACATGTTCTTCTCCCAGTACAGTACCAGGTGTATGTATTGAGTCACATAACAAGTCCCAATTCAGTTAAAATAGGACTCCATTCTTAATACTACATTGTTCAGTGGATTCTTCAAACAATTGACAAACTGAAAAATTCTCAACAATTCATATTTGTTCAGGGAAAGAAAAATATTTAATAGCTTAACATGTACTACGTGCATGCCGGTCACTGTACAATTGCAGGACCATACTACAGGGGTTGTGCAACATTTTTCCATGTTATATCTTTTACTGTTAAGTATATGTATCATTTTAAAAAAGGATACACTTTAGGCAGTGCCTTCTAATGTGTTGTTGAATAAAATCGAAGTGCTCTTCCCTGTAGTCTCTGTCTTTTTCAAGTGCAGACATGCAGTCCGACTGAAACGATATAACAATCAGCCTTCATTAACTCAACCTACACTACTCCCAAGTGTAATCTACAAACAGAAACAGACATTTTTTTCTTTAAAAGAAAACACCTACATGCACTACTGTAAAAGCTGCAGAATGTACAGAAAAGACTGGATTTACCGGGTTGCCTTTCGGGGCATGTTGAATGTATTGTGTGCTAGGTCAAAAACCTTTCTAAGATAGTAGACTTAGATGTACAGAGTACATGTTCTTAAACTGCCCACCCAGAAGTCCAAGAATATTGCAAGTATACATGTACTTGAATACAGTACATAAATTTACCCATCTGGCAATGATGTGATGAGTACAATCCACTAGCCCAAAAGAAAGAACTAAATTAACTACTTTAAGTACATATGTAGCTCTGGGCAAATTTAAAGCCTTACAGAAATTTCAGTTGAATTGCTTATAAGAGAAAACCTACTGAGACGAAACCACTAATAAAAAAAGATGTTTTCCTAGAATCAATCAGGTTGCATTTGCTGTTGTTGTTGTTGTTGTTTTTTCATGCATTTACCAGTTAACACTAACCTTTGTGACAACTACTACCACAGGTATACCAAGATTATCTGTAAGTACATTTTCATCAAGTGGAAGGAGAACTTTGTCCTCATCCTTTATTCCCGACCTCCTTCTGTCCTCAGTTGACTCATCTGGTTCCATATATTCTTGAAATTGCCGCACAACTATAACAAATCATATGGAGATTTTTCAAGCTACTGTACTAACACCAAAAACGAAATCAGCCTTGAGCTTGATTCTAACCTATCACATCTGCTACACCAGCACAATATTTTGCTACCTTAGCCATATGGACAGGTACCTGCATCAAGCTGACAAAGAGTTGGCCCCAGTTGTTGAAAGACTGGATACAATGTAACGCTATCCAACAGATAAATCGCTCTCCAGTGGATAAGCGGTAGTGTGTTCGTAATTGACGTGCAAATCACAAGGGTATCCTAATACAGGTATCCAATTGTTCAAATTGGATACCTGTCATTAATTTCAACACAAACATGATCACAGGCTGATTACCTACACAACAAATAGGCACGCAGAGAACCAATCACAATGTAGAATTTTGTTACACCTGTAGAAACGATTAGGGAATATATACATGTAATATAAGGGTACATGTGCATGTACCTGCTGGCAGTGATAAAAAGCAAGTCAACATTGTACATGTAGTTACTTTTTGAATTTGACAGAATGTAAAGATCATGCTGTGTTAACAAACCGACAGAAAATTTATGTGAACGATCATAAGTCTAAAATTTTGGACAGCCAGAAGTACACTATACACTGTTTACTTATTACATCAGGCAATCTAATAAGCCATCAATTTCAAGCAGAAATCTATATGTGCAACAGAGTAAACACAATGTATGACATTTAGTTGCTTTTTTTAATGCACAATTGATCTACTGTTTTGTCGGATTAAAATGGCCCAAAACTTCTTCATTATTTATTTGTAACGCTGTAAGTACTGTGTGTAGTGAACTTGAAAACTGAAGGACCATACAACAAAAGTTTGATAACCCAGGATAATAAATTGATAAAATACTGTACATGCATACATTTTTCATTGTTGACTTCAAGGACCCAAAAAAGGAACAAACTTAAACACAGTTACAGAACAACAAATCCCTGAATGAATTACATGTATTCATCAAAAACATGTAATTCAACGAACAGTGTGAGTGTGATAAAGTTGTGTACCAGCTAATCAGCTTGGTATCAAATTGACAGATCATACAATACATATTAAAGTATAGCTTAATATTGCTTGCTTCCCATATAAACTGTAGATGATTTACATTAAAAAATTTTATGGTTGCAAATGAATTGATAATGATACCCATAACTGTAAATGTATAATTAAGAAAATTCTAGATTCCATTATGTTTTCCAATTTTTTTCAAGCTAACTAGAAATTAATTCACATCAATTATGTGACACAACAAGACCACAGACCACCCTTTAATAAAATCTACCTTTGCACCAGGGTAACACAATGCTTCCCAAAACATTCTACTATTTTCATAACATCACCTTATCTAAAATGATAATTTCTTCTGTTTACAATGACTGAGATATTGCTACGCACCAAGTACAGCTTGCAAGGTTAAATGGCAAAAATGCATCTTAATGTAGCGCTGGAAAATTATGCACATTTAGATTAAATTTAAGTGATCTAGAATACACGGTAAAATGAAATTAATTTTATTAATTAAACATGAGCTAAGACCCCCAACCGTTAAATCATTTTAGGTGATCTCATTCATTAAAACCAAAATCAAAATACGTTTTTCTCTCGAGATGGCCTCGCAGAATACATTTTGATCACACTAGTGCGAAAGTAAATAATTATGTGAAATATACGTCAATAATTTACAAACATTCCTTTCCAACCAATACATTTTTCACTCGCCTAGTAAATGGCAGTTACTGAACAAATCGCTAGAGAACTCTTGAGTACAGTACAGTATAGTACAGTTCAGCTTTCTCTTTTTCGTTAACATAAATTGATTTTTCGACTTTCCTGTTTTCTCATGATCAGACAATATCGACGGCTTTCCGAATGTGTTAGGATACGACTCGACTATCAATTAAACACGACGTCCTCTTGATACATTAAAATTGCGAACGAACAAACACCATATAAAATAAAACTTGACATTTTTACAAAGTGTCGACTGCATAAGTCTGCGAAACAGCTATATCAACAAAAATAAAGTCAATTCGCTACGCTTGCATAGCAATATCTTTTTTTTTCGATCCTGTCCACCACAATTGGAGATATATTTTTACGAAATCATTTAAAATTCAACTTACTTCGCTCCTCCATTTCATTCAAATCCTTTGGTGATAGTTTAAGTGAGTGAATATGCTCTCGCAGAACCTCCGTCCACGAATGCAAAGATTCCATAATAGTCCACGGTCTAGAAATGTCCACAACTTGTATGATAACAGTGTTCGTAACACTTTTGGGTGTTAGTGCGTATTGCAGAAGACTTCTGTGAAGTGGATCACCATCCAATATCCAAACCCCGAGCCGTGTGGTGTCTACAGGATCAAGGAAAATATTTTTTGTGAGATGCGTCAAAAAAAAATAAGGAGGGAAAGAACACAAGTTTAAAGTCTGAAGTCAAACGATTTCCCACCGTCTCTCTCTTCGTCGTGAACTTCAAGATATGTATACTCCAGTCCATGACCCTTGCTAATCTCGTCTTCTTTTCCTCTAAGCTTAGATATTAACGTCGTTTTTCCTGAACCATCGTATCCTGAAGAAGACACTTTGTAAGAGCACGCAGATAAAAGAAAAAGAGAATGAAAGAAAGCTAAAGGTTAGGCGGGCAAAAACGAACCTAGTAGAACTATCGACTTGTTGGATGGAAGTTTTCGGCTTGCTGAACTTGAAAC